>ERZ761607.1089-NODE-1089-length-36677-cov-8.788187_pt1 | contig 36677 bp, 35 predicted proteins | sample MGYA00511164_ERZ761607 | MGnify/ENA primary metagenome ERZ761607 (study PRJEB28899, sample SAMN02445080) | bioreactor sludge metagenome | biome: EBPR sludge | place: Australia: Brisbane, Thorneside Wastewater Treatment Plant | collected 2011-06-22 ... | reverse complement strand
TCCCTTCGCGGGCATTGAATGAACTTGCACGCGCGGCGCACGACCCGGAAGAACCCATTTATATGGCGGTCCCCAAACAGCGCGGGCAGGTCATCTTCCGCGTGAAAGATGTGGAAGTTGTCTCGCAGTTGATCGATGGGACATTCCCGGACTATCACCAGATCATTCCGCGCAATTACAAATCGCGTACATTGGTTTCGACGGCGGCATTACTCAAAGCCTGCAAGCAGGCCGAGATCTTTGCCCGCGAAGGCTCGAACGTGGCGCGGCTCGACATCAAACAATCGAATGGCGATATGCAGCCAAGTGAAGTGGAAATTTCGGCGACCTCAGAAGAGACCGGCAAGAATGAAACCATCGTCGAAGCGACCGTGGACGGCGGTAGTGTGCTGATCGCGTTCAACGTCAAATTCCTACGTGAAGCATTGGAGGTTATCAAGACCCCGAATGTAGCGCTGGAAACCACCGCCCAAAATGCGCCGGGCGTTGTCAAACCGGTGGGCGACGATAACTTCCTGCATGTCATCATGCCGATGCATTTGGGGTAAGTTTTTGCCTGAAAAAATGAATCCGTCAGATTTCGTTCTGGCGGATTTTTTGTTTTAGAATCGAATAGCTCGTCCATCACAGGTGAATCCATGACCCTTCCAAAACTTCCCACCGATAATGCGCTGCGTATTCTGCTCGCGCTCAGTCAATATCCCATCTTGAGCGGGAGGATCCGACACCAGATGCGCAAGACGCTGTATTCGCGCGGTATCGTCCGCAAGGAGACCTTCGAAGAGGAGGTCAAGCGCAAAGCCATCGAGTCGCAGACCCTGGAGAACATCAAGGACCCGCTGACCGAAGAGTCGAATGAAGTCTGGATGATGCGCCTGACGCGGGTCAAGGAATCGTTGACCGATTTTTATTTTGCCTATAACCTGCCGTATTCCGAATTCGAAAACCTGGTGCGTAACGTCCTTGCGGAACGCGGCAGTGTGGATACCGATTTTGTCTGGGTAAATCCCGAACTTGCGCCGCAGGAAATGCTCTTCGAACAGGCGGAGATGATCGAAAGCATGCCCGCCGGGGAAAGAAAAAAATACGAAGCGCGTTTGCAGGCCATCATCGCGGTATTGATCCGCACCATGATCAGCGACCAGTTGAGATACATCCGGATCGCACGTCAATGGTTTACAGTGGCAGATCTGCGGGAGATCAACCGGCGCAAGATCGGCGGCGGCAAGATCGGCGGAAAAGCTGCGGGTATGCTGCTCGCCATGCGCATCATTCAAGAGACCGCCCCGCCGGAGATCCGGGATCGCTTCAATCTTCCCGTTTCTTACTATCTGGGCTCGGACGTTTTTTATAACTTCATGTCCCTGAACGATCTCGGCACATGGAACGGACAGAAATATAAAACTGAAGAACAGATGCGCGCCGATTTTCCTCAGCTATGCGAGGAGTTCTATAAAGGCGATTTTCCACCCGAGGTTTTGGAAAGCCTTACCCGGGTCTTGAATGAAGCAGGCAGCCGACCGTTGATCGTGCGTTCATCCAGTCTGCTCGAGGATAACTTCGGCACTTCATTTGCGGGAAAATATGAAAGTGTCTTTCTTCCAAATCAGGGGAGTCATGCCGAACGCCTTGAGGCGCTGACCAAAGCAATTGCACGCATTTATGCCAGTGTGATGAATCCGGATGCGCTCATCTATCGACACACGAAGGAGCTTGCTGATTATGATGAACGCATCGGCATCCTTATTCAGATCGTCGAAGGCGAAAAGTTCGGGCGATATTATTTCCCCCATGCCGCAGGTGTTGCCTTCAGCCGCAATCTATACCGCTGGTCGCCGCAGATCAAACAGGAGGAAGGGTTCCTGCGTCTCGTTTGCGGGTTGGGCACGCGCGCCGTGGATATGCTCGCCAATGATTATCCCCGCCTTGTTGCGCTAAGTCACCCGCGTTTGCATTCTTCGTCCGACATCCGCACGATCAAACGGTATTCCCAGCAGGATATCGATGTCATTGACCTCGAAGCGAATCGATTTATAACCATCCCAGCCCGGGACGTGTTGACTTCGGAATTTGATTCGATTCGCTATATTGCCCAGAACGAACAGGACGGTTATCTTGCCCCGATTCGTTCGCGCCTCGACTCATCCGAGAAGCTGGTCCTCACCTTCGATGGTTTACTCTCGCGGACGCCTTTTTCCGCGTCCATGCGTACTGCCTTGAAATTGCTCGAAACCCATTACGGCTCACCGGTGGATACTGAGTTTACCGTCGCAATAACCAATCCCGATGAGCACCCCGATGTACAGATCACCCTCTTGCAATGCCGCCCCCAAAGTCATATTCAAGAAGCAAGTGACGTGCAAATGCCCGTCGATCTGGAACCTGAGGACATCATCTTTTCATCGCAGACGATGGTCCCGCAAGGCGCTGTACAGGATATTCAATATGTTCTGTTCGTCCCGTCCGAAGGATACTTTAGCCTCGAAACACAATCAGAACGCACGCAGTTGGAACGGACCATTGGGCAATTGAACGCTGCCTTGAAAGATAAAACTTTTATCGCGGTCGGACCCGGGCGTTGGGGCACATCCACGCCGGATCTGGGTGTGCATGTCGCATATGGAGATATCTACAATGCGCGCGCGCTGGTCGAGTTGGCTGGTGAAGAAGTCGGCGCATCACCCGAACCGTCGTTCGGCACACATTTTTTCCAGGATTTGATGGAAGCGAATATCTATCCGCTCGGTGTATTTCTCGATGAAGAAGGCACGATCTTCAAACGGGAATTTTTTCAAAACACACCGAACCGGCTTGGAGATTTCATCGATATAGAAAATCCGCATATTGTTGCTGCATTGAAGTTGATCGTTGTAAAAGATTATCGCGCCGGTGCGCGCTTGGACTTGATCATGGATGCCCATAAAAGTCGCGCCGTTGCGTTTCTGACAGGGGGGCAGGCACAGGAAAAAGACGAGACACTGCTGGCAGGCAAGGTGCCGTCAAGTTTGGAATAAAAAAATCGGGCGTTTGCGAGACGCCCGATTTTTTTATTCTGATAATAAGAACATTTGTTCTAATAAACACTTCACTTGTGACCGGTTACCTGTCACAGACCAGTGAGTGGAACCTCTGCTGTGATATTCATTGCCCCAAATTTCGGCTTCATCCATAATGTGATTGCGACGCTAACAACAGCGCAAATGGCAAGGACTCCTTCCACTGCAAGCGAATCGAGACTTTGACCGAGATACACTGCGAGCGCGTCAACGATCGCGTGCCATGCTACCGCAATCCAAAACCAGATCGGTTTCATGTTTCTGAGTCCATACAGGACTAGCACCGATAGCGATACATGCAGGCATATTGCAGAGATGCGTTCCACAAATCCGAGAATGGCAAGGTAAGGCGGAGTCGACCAGTAGGCTTCCACTTGTTGTTTTGCAAGGTCGAGCTGCTCCGGTGGAATCCCCGGCACAGTGGACAGGTCGATGTTTCGATAAACCATCATGTTGATGAACGTCAACGCGACGATAACGCCAAGAATAACTGCTTCTGTCCCACCATGACCGATGCCTACATAAACACCTTCGTTCCATGTGTTGCTTTTCTTCAACATGAATTTGAACAGGATATACCGCGCTGTCTCTTCGAAGATACCCGCGAGTAACCCAAGGATGATGGCGAAGGCAGGTGCTCCCCAGGATCGGAATACTGGTGTCAAAGCCAGCACCAATGGGATGTGCAAAACCTGAGAGGCAATGAATGTCAGCCCGCCTGCGAGAAATAGTTTCCAAGAGAGAGCAAATTTGCGCGAAAAATAAAACCCTGCCACGAGCGGGAGAACGATCATTCCCAAAAAGTTGATGACCAGCATCACCTCAAGCATGATGTGTTCCTTATCGCGTTGACTGCGGCATTGAACGCTGGCGGATGGTTGTGCGAGTCAGCGGGCGTTTGGCGACGATGGTTACTTTGCCGCTGTTCTCCGGTGTGTAGACATGCGTAACTTCCCAGCCTTCCTCTCCCCAGTCGTTCAGGGTTTCTTCGATGGCTTCGTCTTTGGTGCCAAATATGCCTCCGATGGTTTGTACCCGGTATTCCCATTTTTGAAATTCAGTATCCATGATGGTTCCTCAGTTTCACGTGAAACGAAATCGCGCAGCATACCTGGTATGCTGCGCGATTTCGTTATGCCTTTGTCTCGCTTCGATAGAGCAGGTACGAGTAGATGACCAGGATCAGCGTGGAGCCGATCAGGGGGACGAACAGCATCCAGAAGGCGGTCGTCCCGCCGAAGAAACTTCCGGCGATAGACAAGACACCCGACGCCATAAACAAGACCGAGCCGAGTTGATGCGTTTTATCCCACACTGTATCGCTCGAGAGAGTCCACGGCGTGCGAATGCCGATGAAGAAGTTGCGCTTTGCCTGTCTCAACATATACCCGATAAAGATGAACAACAAGCCGAGGATGGGCAACATGGCGGCGCTCATCTTGAAGTTCTGGTAGCCGAGGCTCCATACCAGGGTCAGCCCATGGATATAGAGCATAAAGACCGTGATGAAAAGTATGAACAGGTTGAATATGCCGCGGAACTGAGCGATGTTCGCCTTGAGCGGGTCGATGTTCGGGAGGAAGATGAACAATCCGAACATGCCCAGGGTTACCAAGGGCATCAGGAATACACCCCAGAATCTGGAGATATATCCGTCCACTTCGTCATTGGCGTTCCAATGAGAAGCCATCTGTTCGGGTAATTTGTCCCACAATACGGCACCGGTGACGACTGCAATCGCGATCAAAGCCAGGACAATAATGGATGTGTTACTTGTTGACATTCTCTTTTCCTTTCAGGAGGTTTCACATGAAACTTCCGCCGATTACTGAAGACTTATCACTGCCTTACTGATCATTAGCTTGCTTTTCCTTTGTCAGGTTATTCTGCGCCATCGACACGATACCGCTCATGCCGCCGAGATTCATCGTGTCCACTGCGGATGAGGGCACAATCACCAGCGCGCCTTTCTCCTTTAACCCTTCGAAGAGCATGTTCATCGCACGCAAGTGCAGGGCAGTGGGATTGTCAATATAAGCTTGCGAAGCCTCTGCAAAGGAAGTCGCGATCTGTTTCTCGGACTCACCAAGGATGACGCGCGCCTGGCGTTCACGTTCCGCCTGCGCCTGCCGGGACATGGCGTCTTCCAAAACTTGCGGGATGACCACATCGCGGATCTCGACCGATTGGACGGTGACGCCCCAGGGCGTGCTGCGTTCATCGATTATCTTCTGCAATTCTTCATCCATCTTCGCGCGGCCCACGAGAATGTCCGCCAGATTCATCTGCCCGATGATCTCGCGCAGCGCTGTTTGTGCCGCCCAGGAGATGGCGCTCTGGTAGTCGCTTACTTCGAGCGCAGCCTTCTCGGCATCCCATACAACCCAAAACAGGACGGCGTCTACATCGACTGGCACAGTATCCTTGGTCAGGGTCTTTTCAGCGGAGAAAGATGTGACCGTTACGCGGTGATCGATCCACATGACGGCTGTATCCACAATGGGGATCAGCCAGAACAAGCCGGGTCCTTTCAGCCCCTTGAATTTACCCAGCCGTAAAACGATGGCTTTTTCCCACTGCGATGCGACTTTGATGGCGTACAAAAAATAGGTTGCGATGCCGGTCAAAGCAAGCACAACACCGCCGATCACAAGATCTGATGCGCTGAGCGAATCGAGCAATAATGCGACCTTGATCGCGCCGACCAAAATGATCGCGAATACAAACCATGCAATGGGCGGAATGTGCTGGTCGTTCATGTTGACTTTGAAATACGGTTTGCCAAATTTGTTGTTCATTCGATAATCTCCTGATGGTCCAACTCGTTCTTACTTGTTGATTTGTCTGAAATCTTTTTTCGGATTTTCACTGCGGCTCGGTTCGTTCTTTAGTTTGTCTCTCACCATCTGGCTGATCTCACGCTCTGAAAATCCAAGTCGGATCGCTTCGTTGATAAATCTCTGTGTGAGTTCTGAAAGGGACTCGTTACGCAGTTTCTTAGTAGTTTCTGGCGGTGGTATCTCGGTGATATAGGTGCCGCGCCCTTGCTGTGTGGAAATGATTCGTGCTTCATCCAATATACGATACGCACGCGCCACGGTGTTGAAGTTGATCCTCAATTCTTCTGCCAGGGCGCGGACGGTTGGCAGTTGATCTCCGGGTTTCAATATCCCGTTCGCCAGTTGGCTTTGAACCTGATTGACGATCTGTGTATAAATGGGCAGACCGGAATGGAAATCGAGCAACAGGGTGAGTTTCTTTTCAGTCATTATGTCCCTTAGATTGTACTAATTGTATTATTGACTGAATTGTAGCACTTAAGCGCTTTCTGTCAAGCCCGGAATGAAAACAGGCACCCATGTTATTTGGGTGCCTGTTTTCCTATTGTGCCTTTCATATTTTTACTTCCTGGCTTTCATCTTACGAACTGCCAGCCCCAGCCTTTTGATCCCTTCTTCGATATCATCGACAGGCTGGGCGGCGAAATTGAGGCGGATCCATTCTTTTCCACTTTTTCCGTCGATGAAGAACGAATTGCCCGGTGCGAAAGATACTCCCTCCCTTTGCGCGGCTGGCAGAAGATCGTTCGCGGATGACATCTTCGGTAACTTCAGCCAGATGAACAGGCCGCCCTTGGAAATTTCAAATGAACTCCCCGGCATATGGCGCTTGAGCGCTGCAACCATTGCATCCCGTCGGGCGCGAAATATCTGACACGAACGATGCAAATAAGTTTGATAACGGCCAACGGTCATATAGGCATCCAGCGCACGTTGGATCAGAGTGGACGTTGCCAGGTCGCTGAGGCGTTTGAAATTGAGCAGACTGTCGTAGACGGGTCCATCGGCGACGATGAAACCAACCCGCAGGCCGGGCATCAACATTTTCGAGAATGTGCTGACGTAGATCACCTGCCCGCCAGGGTCGAGGGACTTGAGCGAGGGTTGAGTATGTCCTTCGTACCGCAGGTCACCTACGAAGTCGTCTTCGAGGATCGGGACGTTATATTTGCCAGCAAGTAAGATCAACTCGCGGCGGCGCGCACTGCTCAGACATGTCCCGGTCGGGTTGTGAAAATTGGGAATCGTGTATATCAGCTTGGGATGATGAAGCTGCAAAAGTGTTTCCAGCTTTTCGACTTGCATGCCCTGACCGTCCACCGGTATGCCGACGATCTGAAAGCCTAATGAGCGGAAAAGATCAAGCGCCACGGAATAGGTCGGGTCTTCCACAAGCACGATATCCTTCGGTTTCAATAAGACCTGCGAGACGAGGAATATGGCTTGCTGTGAACCCGCGGTGATAAGAATGTTTTCCGGGTGGGTCTGCAAACCCTGACTGGCGAGGATTTGTGCGATGCCTTTTCGTAAAGGGGCATAACCTCTGCGTTCGCCGTATTCGAGTGAATCGATCTGGTCGCGGCGCATTACTGTTTGAAGCACTTTGCGAAACTCTTCCACCGGGAATTGGCGTGAATCGCTGACTCCGCTGGCGAAACTGATCGGGCGTGGATGAACCGTCAATGGCGAATCATCTTCCAGGTCCGAATTTGAGGCGGAAACCATCGAAAGATTTATCTGCCAGAGAGGCCAAGGCATATCCATATTGTTTTTTGGGATGGCAGGCAGCGATTGAATTGGCAACACATACGTGCCGCTGCCCATTTTGGAAAAGACGAGTCCTTCCGCCTCCAATGCGGAATATGCATTCTCAACCGTGGTGCGATTGACTCCCAGGTCTTTTGCAAGCTGGCGGCAGGCGGGCAGGCGTGTATTCACCGGAAGGTTGCCGGTGAGAATGCCCTGCTTGAGATGGGATTCGATCTGTTGGTATAACGGGACTTCACTCTGACGGTCAAGCGGGATGCGCATGAGGTCCTCCGGGTCGATTGGCATTACAAAATATATCATTTTCCGGGTTGCGGAACCGGGGCAATTATGTTTCTGGAGCAATTATTTGATAAAGTGGCTGGCTCGTAAATATCAATTATTGGCTCTTAACACCTGCCAATTTTGTCCTAGAATTATTCTGCTAAATCAACTTATGCGGAACATCCCGAAGCTTCTCTCGAAAATGCCTTATTGCGCGACAAAATTTCGGGACGGTGTGTAATATCAGTTACTAAAAATAAAAATAGGAGTGAATCATGCAAGCAAAAACAGGAACCTGGACCGAGAAAAAAGGTTTGGCGCAGATGTTGAAGGGCGGTGTCATCATGGACGTGGTGAACGTCGAACATGCGAAGATCGCGGAGGATGCAGGGGCGTGCGCCGTGATGGCGTTGGAGCGCGTACCTGCCGACATCCGCGCAGACGGCGGTGTGGCACGCATGTCTGACCCGGATATGATCCTCAAGATCATGGATGCGGTCTCCATCCCTGTGATGGCGAAGTGCCGCATCGGTCATTTTGTCGAGGCGCAGATACTCGAATCAATCGGCGTGGACTATATCGATGAGTCCGAAGTATTGACCCCGGCAGATGAAGAACATCATATCCTCAAACATAACTTCAAAGTCCCATTCGTGTGCGGATGCCGCAACATCGGCGAGGCATTAAGGCGCATCGGTGAAGGGGCGGCGATGATCCGCACCAAGGGCGAAGCCGGAACCGGTGACGTCGTTGAAGCCGTGCGCCATGCGCGGACCGTGATCGGCGCGATCAGACAGTTGCAGACAATGGGCGATGAAGAGTTGATGGCATATGCCAAGAATAATGGCGCGCCCTATGAACTGGTGAAGGAAACAAAAGAACTCGGGCGTATGCCAGTGGTTAACTTTGCGGCTGGCGGCGTGGCGACCCCGGCGGATGCTGCATTGATGATGCAGCTTGGCGTGGACGGAGTCTTCGTCGGCTCGGGCATCTTTAAATCCGGCGACCCTGCCCGGCGCGCACAAGCCATCGTCAAAGCGGTGACTCATTACCAGGATGCCTCCATTCTCGCGGAAGTGAGCAAGAACCTCGGCGAAGCCATGGTCGGGCGCAACGTCTCGCAAATGCCTGAAGGTGATAAGATCGCGGGACGGGGTTGGTAGGTTGGTAACCGGGGATTAGTAATTGGATATTGGTGCTTGTACTTCTCACCACCAACATCTAATCCCCAATACCTAATTTCGACTCTTATGAAAATCGGCGTACTAGCCTTGCAAGGCGACTTTGCGGAACATATCTCCATGTTGAAAGAACTCGGCGTGGATACGGCTGAAGTCCGTTTGCCTGAACAATTAAACGGACTCAACGGACTGATCATCCCCGGCGGTGAATCGACGACGATCGGCAAGTTGGCGGTGGCATATGGTTTGATGGACCCTCTACGAGAGTTCGGGAAAAGACATGCCATTTGGGGGACCTGCGCGGGTGCCATCTTTCTTTCCAATGATATCGGGCGCGACCAGCCCCTGCTTGGTTTGATGGACATCAAAGTCCAACGTAATGCTTTTGGACGGCAGGTGGATTCGTTCGAGACCGACCTCGAGATCGATGAACTGTTCAAAGCCACCGGCACGGAACATCCTTATCATGCGGTCTTCATCCGTGCGCCCATCATCGAATCGGTCAGCGGAAGCGCACGGGTGTTATCCGCCCTGGAGGATGGACGCATCGTCGCCGCCCAACAGGGACACTTGCTGGCAACCTCCTTTCATCCCGAGTTGACCGACGACACGCGCTTCCATCAGTATTTCATCTCACTGGTTGGTTAAAGACGAGACCCTAAAGGTTTCTTCTTCGGTTATGATATTGGATGACCGTAGGAACCTTCAGGGTCTTTTACTTATGTCCATCCGCTCCCTTGACCTGCTCGACCTTCCCACCATTGCCCGGTATCGAAACGATGTATTGACTCTCGATACTGCGCGCTCTCTCACGCGCGGGCATCCGCTGGGCGCAATGGGATTGCTGGCATACATCAACCCCGCGCGTCATTTGTACGCGGCAGTCGCCAACAAGGATGGTGCGCCGCTTCTGGGCGGGATTATCCATACACGCGGCGAGACTTTTGCAAAACTTTTGTATCTCGCTCCATCCTCCAAACTGGACGACCCCAACCTGCCCGCCCTCATCGAACATCTTGCGGCGCAAGCCGGGGAATGGCAGGCGTATCACGTCATCGCTGAAGTGGATGAGACCAGCGAGGTCTTCGCCGCGCTGCGAAAGGCAGGATTCTCCGTCTATGCCTGGCAGCGTGTCTGGAACATGAGCGGGATCGAGAAAGCAGATTCAAGCTCGGGCGCGGCATGGAGACGGGTTCAATCCATCGATATGCCTGCGGTGCAGAGTCTGCATTATCAGATCGTGCCGCAATTGCTGCATCCGGTCGAGCCTGCACCCAACCGCCCGAATGGGCTGATCCATCCAGGGCGGCGCTGTTTTGCGAACGTCAATTACGGCGTATATGGCGTGGCACTTACCCCGTTGATCCTGCCAGATGAAGGCGAAGTCAGTGAAAAACTCGTATCACTCGTCTCGCAGTTGCCGGACCGGCGCGGCCGTTCCGTTTATTTGAATGTGCGATCGTATCAAGCCTGGCTCGAACCCGTGCTGGAAGATCTTGGTGCAAATGCTTCGCCGCGGCAGGCGGTGATGGTGAAACATCTCGCGCGTTTGGTGAAAGAGACACAGGCCGCACGCGTGCCGCCGTCGAACGCGCGTATTCAACCAACACAGTTCAGAAGGGCGGGATCGGATGAATAAGTGGACGATCTTCAACAGGGGACTTACCATCGGTAAGACCAGTGCCGAGGGCGGCCTGATCCTTTCAGATGAAGAGATACTCGACGGTGCGCGCATCACGCTCAAACGCGGCAATGCTTTCGTTTCGGTTTCACTGAACATATACGGCTGGATGGACCACACACGTTTCTTCTCCGGCAACGACGACGCCATGCGCGAATACCGTGCCATGAAGCCCGCGGCAGTGGATATATTAAACATCATCAATTCGGAGGGAGTAAGCGACATCAAGATCTGGGAGGCGATCTCGGATTTTGTCAGGCGGTTTCCATAATTCGTTTGTACTGCACACCTGCCCTGGCGGGCGGTGCCAGGGAACTTCAGTTTACCCCACCACGCAAACTTCTCACGGAGTAATCCCAATAAATGATTAAAGCGTTGATCTTCGATTTCGATGGGCTGATCCTCGACACGGAAACGCCCGAAGTTTTTGTTTGGCAGAATATTTACAAGGAGCATGGATTTGAACTTCCTGTGGAGGAATGGGAGAAGACCGTGGGCGGATACGGCATCTCGGACTTTAATCCATCCCGCCATCTCGCGCATCTTTCCGGGGGGCGGCTGGATCCTGTTCCCCTTCAAGCCCGGTACAGGCGGGAAGCGGATGCGCTCATTCATGCCAACCCTATCCTGCCCGGTGTCATGGACATGATCCACGAAGCGCAGGCAAATGGGTTGAAGGTTGCCATTGGCTCCTCCTCCCCGCACTCCTGGGTCGACTCGCATACCCAGCGGCTCGATATTTACCATCACTTCGATCCCATTGTTTGCCAGGACGATGTCGCCCCGGGACGGACAAAACCGCACCCTGATATTTACCTGAAAGCGTTGGAAGGATTGGGAGTCGAAAAATCCGAAGCGGTCGTCTTCGAAGATTCTCCCAACGGTGTGCTTGCCTCGCAGCGAGCGGGTGTTTTTGTTGTGGCGGTTCCCAACGCTCTCACGGCAAAGATGAACGTGAAGGGCGATCTGACCGTTCCTTCGCTGGCAGAATTGTCGTTGCAGGATTTGAATTCGATACAAAGGTGACAGTCACGGCGCCTCAACACCATGACTGTCACCTCTTATCAGTGACACAATGCGGAAACGTATCCTCCCTATCCTTCTCGTCATCCTGTTGGTGATGCTTGCTGCATACCTGTGGCTCGGCGCGGATTTTTTCAAGCCGCCGGTGGAACCCACTGTAATTCCTTCCCCGGTTCCGACGACGATCTCCGCCCATGCGCCGGAAGTTATTCCATTGGGGAACGACCCGCTTAAAAAATCCATCCTTGCCGCCGGAGATTACCTTGTAAGACATCAGCTTGCAAATGGCGAACTGCCGTATCAAGTCAACATTCTTACGAATGACCGCTCATCCACACCCTCTTACATTCGCTTGATGGGCGGAGTCTCCGCTTTATACACGGTCTGCCGTGTTGCCGAGGATTCTTTATATTGTGAAGCGGGTGACCGGGCGTTGGAACATTATCTCCCCAACCTGCTTTATGACGAAGAACGTTTCAAAGGTTCCTGTTTATATTCCAATGGCGCTTGTCCGCTCGGCGGGGCGGCGGTTTCGATAGACACGATCTATAAGCGCTGGCAGGCAACTGGGAATATTTTGCTGCACGACCACGACCTGCTCACCGACGCCGTCGATCTTGGATATTTCATCATCTCCATGCGCAAACCTGAAGGCGGCTTTTATCATTCTTTCGACCCGCACTTCGGGGGTACGGTCAACCCCGGGTACTTCGACCCAACCTTCAATGGCGAAGGAACCGCGGCTCTTCTTCAACTGTATGAAATGACTGGCAACGAATTCTGGCTCGAACAGGCACGGGAGGTCGATGAATTTATGCTGGCAGGGGCGGTGACCGAGGATGCGGGGCACAGTCATGCGCTTGCTCTTTTTGCGCGTCTGGATGAATTGAACAGGGACGACAAAGCATATGCCAGACAGATCGCTGACCTGATCATCGCCGGACAGGTGCGCTCATTGAACTCTGCAAACTCAAGTGCATCGACGGCGGCAAAGATCGAAGCGCTTGCATCCATTGCTCAGGCTTTCTCCCTTTCAGATGAAGATCATGACTCGCTCGACCACGAAATCAAGACTTTCGTTACGTTCGTGCAGGCGCGCCAGTTGCCCGCGAACGATTGCAATTTCGATCTTGGCAATGACGTAATCGGCAATTACAAAGGCGGACTGTTCGGCAGTTGCGACGACCCTACCATCCGCATCGACGGGGTTCAGCGCTGGGTCAATGGTCTCACTTTGTATCTTGAATATAAAAACCTCGCTGCGGAGAAGTGATTCTGTGGATTCCCAAAAACATGGCTGGATAGACTTTGCGCGTTTTCTCGCCGCTTTCCTGGTAGTGCTTGCTCATGTTTGTGATTGGGGACATGAGCCCTGGTTTTGGGGCGCGAACTATTACACCCTCTCGCGCATTGCTGTGCCTTTCTTTTTTCTAACGGGCGGTTTTCTGCTTCTTTCCAAAGTGGAAGACCTTTGGACGTTTTTCAGTAAGCGTGCGGCACGGATCGTCATCCCATTTTTGGCATGGTCTGTGTACTACGATATTCAGAACACCCGCCCGTTTGCCGAGGCAGGCGTAACCTTCGATGCCATTGCCGGGATGGTCGTCCGCATTTTGAGCGTCCCGCGTGAGGCGCATTTGTGGTTCTTCTATTCGTTGATCGGGTTATATCTCGTCACGCCTGTTCTGCGAGTCTTTGTTGCGAATGCGAAGGAATCCGAACTGCACTATTTCATCGGGCTTTGGTTCTTTGTAAAGCCGATCCTCCTGCTCGTGGAGGGATTCACTCCCATCCGCATCGGGTTCGAGGTCTATTACGCGGCGGGCTATTTGGGATATTTCCTGCTCGGTTATTACCTCAGTCGGATGGAGATCACCCCGCGCCTCTTGCGATTTGCATTTTTCCTTTTTGTTCTCAGCTATCTTTTTACCTTTGCTGTTTTCTATTTCGATCTGCCTCCTGCCCATAACGAAGCGGTTTTGCGCGATTACCCCAGTCTGAACATCGTCATTATGTCGTTGGGTGCATTTGTCCTTGTCAGATCCCTGGCGGATAAAGTTCCCGGCTCATGGATTCGCCTTTCATCCAAAGCCAGCCCGGTCATCTTCGGCATCTACCTCATCCACCCCATGTTGCTGCACTGGCTGGCTCTGGGAATGGAAGCAGTGGGTTACGATCCATATTCCGGGTATTCGCTGTTCATGATTCCAGCGATTGCGTTGATCGCGTTTCTGATTGCCTGGGGGATTGTCGCTCTTGTTCTCAAGGTGCCGGTGCTGCGACGAATTTTTTGATGCAGGAAATTCGGACTCCAACGTCGGGAGACGTTGGACCGGCTCAGAGCAATGATTTTTCTCCGCATCCGTTACAATCAATATACTGATCTCCCCAAAAAGAGGATTCTTGAATCGTAACCTGTTCTTCATTGCCGCCGCGCTCCTGTTGTGGGGCATCGGTGAAGGAATGTTCTTCAACTTCGTTCCGATCCGTTTGGAAAGCGACTTCCTGTTGAGCAAGCAGCAGGTCGGGTTGGCTCTCGGTGTATTCGGCTTTTTTATGGCGATCACTCACCTGCCCGGCGGACATCTTGCGGACCGCATCGGCAGGAGACCTTTGCTGATCTCCGCCTGGATGGTCGGCATGATCTCTACCTTGACGATGGGTCTTGCGACAGACCTGCCTTTTTACCTTGTAGGTTTATTCGGCTACGGGCTGACCGCCTTCGTCGCCTCGCCTCTCAGCAGTTATGTCACGGCGGCGCGCGGCAAATGGGAGGTGGGGACTGCGCTATCATTAACCTCCGCAACCTTCAACCTCGGCATGGCACTCGGTCCTGTCACCGGCGGCTGGATCGCGGAAAACTATGGAATGAAATCAAGTTACCAGGTGGCGTTCGGCGTCTTCGTATTATCGAACCTGTTTTTGCTTTTCATCAAATCCCAGCCTATCGACCGTCATGATCCCGAAGCGCCTCCCCCGGGGCTGCTCGACAATCGTAGCTTTATCAACTTTCTGGCGATCTATGCTTTCGCGGTTTTCGCTTTATACCTTTCCCAACCACTTACGCCCAACTTCCTGAAAGGTGTACGAGACCTGACCCTGACCGAAACCGGCTGGATATTCTCTGCCGGCGCTCTTGGCAACTCGGTCATGACCCTCGCCTTCAGCCGCATCAACCCGCGCCGAGGCTTTATCCTCGCCCAGGTGCTGGTCATCCTTTTTGCCGCACTGATCTGGCAGGGAACGGGTCTTCCCATTTTCATGCTTGGCTACTTCCTGCTCGGCGGATTCCGCGCCTCGAGACCGATGGCAATGGCGCAAGCCCGCGGACTCGTCCACGACTCACAAATGGGGCTCACATACGGAGCAATGGAAACGGTCAGTTCGGTCATCTTCATCATCGCCCCGCCCATCGCCGGGTTCATCTTCGACCGTGACCCATTCCTGGTGTATCCGCTGGCCATCGGGTTGATCGTTGTTTCCATCACTGTCAGTTATTTCTTCTCCCCGCGCAACACACAAATCCTAAGCCGTAGATCGTAAATCCAAGATCGTAAGGTTTCCCATGCTTCAAATCATCTCCTTCACCCTCGGTCCTGCTTCCACAAACGCCTACCTTGTTGCCGATCCTGATACAAAAGAAGCCGTTGTCATCGATCCTTCCTGGGATGGGCACATCATCCTTGCCGAAGCCCAGAAGCGCGGATGGCGCATCGGGCACATGTGGTACACCCACGCACACTTCGATCACATTGGCGGCGCGGCGGCAATAGCAGATGCGCTCAACCCGCTCCCGCATGTTGCTCTCCACCCCGATGACCATGTCCTCTGGCGGGCGGGGGGTGGCGGCGCGAAATTCGGGTTGGATATCGATCCGGGTCCCGAACCAACCATTGATTTGATCCACGGTATGAAACTCAAACTCGGCTCGAACGAATTCGAAGTGCGTTACACACCGGGGCATACGAAGGGACATTGTGTGTTGTATATGCCCAGGGAGAACATCTGCTTCTGCGGCGACTTGATCTTCAACGAAAGCGTCGGTCGTACTGACTTGCCCGGCGGCGATTTTGCAACGCTGGAGAAAAGCATCCGCGAGCAGATCTATACTCTGCCCGATGAAACGGTCTTGCTATCCGGTCACGGTCCGCAGACGACGGTGGGGCATGAGAAGGAACATAATCCGTTTGTGAGCGGTTGAGTTTGTATGGAAAGTGGAAAGTAGTGAGTGGAAAGAAGAAAGAGGATAGATATGAAACGTGCAGTTGGCATCAGCCTCGGAAGTTCAAAGCGTGATAAGAAAGTTGAGGTCAATCTCAACGGCGTCGAGATCCAGGTCGAACGCATCGGCACGGACGGCGACATCGAGAAGGCGCGTCAGTTGTATCTGGATTTAGACGGGAAAGTGGATGCCTTTGGCGTCGGAGGCGTGGATTTATACCTGCGCCTGGATGAAAGGGAATATCCGCTTCATGCCGCGCTCAAACTTGTCTCTGGCGTCAAGCAGACTCCACTCTGCGACGGTCGCGGACTCAAACATACACTCGAACGGCGGGTCTTCGAACTAACAAAAACCGAGTTGGGCGGTGTACGGTTCAAGCAGGCATTTGTCCCTGTTGCCGTGGATCGGCTTGGGCTGGCGCAAGCCGTTGCAGAAGTCTCGGACAGAATTGTCTCTGGCGATTTGATGGTGGCATTGGGCGTTCCGATTCCGCTTTATGGGATTCCCGCCTTCAAACGCGTCGCGCGGATCATGCTGCCCATTGTCAGTCACTTCCCCATGTCCATGATCTTTTACGGAAGCGATGGAGCCGAGCACGAGCCGAAATATGTCAAATATTTCGAAGAGTCAGACCTGATCGCAGGCGATTTTCTCTTTATGCGCAAGTACATGCCGAAAACATTGACAGGTAAGACCGTAGTCACGAATACCACCACTGAAGAAAACATCGTCCTGCTTAAAGAACGCGGAGTCAAGACTGTCATCACCACCACCCCGCGTTATGACGGTCGTTCTTTTGGTACGAATACTACCGAAGCCATGCTCACTGCTTATGCAGGCAAAGGCAGGCGGTTGACGGATGACGAATTGAACAGCTTGATCGACGAGTTGGGGCTGAAACCGACGGTGATGCACTTGAATTGAGAAATGTACTCGTGGGGCGGGTTTGCCTGCGCCAGTGCTCATGCACAGGTGTAAACCGTCACATCATGAATTTCCAAGATGTGTCAGGCTGCAAGCCTGACCTACAAGTCAATTACGCCCGGATCATCGTCAGCAGCATCTTGAATTTTTGAACCGCTTTGAGCGCGTGCGGTTCACTTGCAGGCATGATGATGGCGTCGCCGGTCTTCAATTGATAGGGTGTGCCAGAGATGGTCACTTCGGCTTCGCCTTCGATGACGTGAACGAGGGCATCGAAGGGGGCGGTATGTTCGCTCAAGCCCTGGTCTTTATCGAAAGCAAATAACGTAACGTTGCCAGCTTCTGCTTTGGTGATCTGGCGGCTGACGACGGAGCCTTCCTGGTAGTTGACCATTTCGGTGAGATGCAGAATTTGTGATTTGGGGGCAGTGGACATGGGGTTTCTCCATTCAGGTGACTGTCACTTTCAAAGTGACAGTCACCTTGTTGTTTTACTTTTCCTCCGGCGGTTTCACCTGGCTGAATTCGCGCCAGAGCAGCAAATCATAAATGATCTTCAACCCGCCGCATAAAAAGAACGGCAAACTGAGCAGGGATGGAATGCTGAAAAAGACTCCCGTCAACGCGGGGGAAAGGGAAGCGCCCACAGAACGCGCAATGGCGGTCACGCCTGAAGCGGCCGACCGTTCGTCTGGAGCCACAACAGCCATCGTGTAGGATTGACGCGTCGGCACATCCATTTGGGAGATGCTGAATCGCAGGAGTAGAGTCCCAATGGCGAGAGGCAGGGAAGGCATCAGCGGCACGAGGATCAGGAGAATGTTCGAAGGGATGTGTGTGAAGACCATTGTGTTGATCAGCCCGAATTTCTCCGCAATTTTGACCGCCAATAATGATGAAATCCCGGCAAGAATATTTGCGCCAAAGAAGATGCTGCCGAGGATGCCCGTATCCACGCCGAATTTGACGTGGAACCAGTAGGCGATCATGCTTTGCACGATGAGCCCGCCCGCGAATGCGTCTAGCGCAAAGAAGGCGCTTAGTTTGAAAACGACCTTGCGCGATTTGTGCAAGCCTAAAATTTTTGGGGCTTGGCTGGCTTCGTTCTTTACTTCGATGGCGGGAGAGACCTGCAAAAAGAGGATCGCAATCAGAAAGCCGCCGATGGCATAGCCTGTCAGGATATAGCGATATGAGTCGAACGCCGTCCAGCCGCTGGTTTGCAGGAGTTGCGCCAGCCAGCCGCCCGTCAATGCACCGATGGCTGTGGAGAAAGAACCAGCCAGGTTGTACCAGGCAAATATTTTTGTGCGCAATTTATCCGGCAGGAGTTGACTCAACCCTGCCTGTTCCACGGAAAGGAAGGGACCGATCTCGTTACCGCTCGGGCTGATAACGCCGATGACCGCGGCAAGGATCAGGATGAAGAGGTTGTTTGTCAGCAGAAAGACGACGCCCGCGCCGAGCATCAGCATTGCACCGATGATGAGCGTTTTCTTGCGCCCAAACCCGTCCGCATGGGTGGTGAGGTAAAGTGAGATAAGCGCATCTCCGGCCAGGGTGAAGGTGAAGAGCAAGCCCGCCTGTCCCTCCGTCAGCCCGGCTTCGGAGAGATACAAGACGAGGACGACGGACAGGAAGCCGTAACAGAACATGCGAATGATGCGGGTGGAGAAGAGCAGGGGAATGTCGAGGGTGGGCGTCATGGAGATCCTTCCACTCAGATTATATGACTATTGGTCGTATTGGGATATCAAGTAAAATCAGCCCCGTATGAAAGAATACATCTACTCTCGCAACGCCGTCCATGAAGCCTTGCGCGCCAAGCGCAGGCAGATATTTTCAATTGACATTGCCGAAGGGGCGCAGGAAAAAGGTACGCTGGCAGAGATCGTCAAACTCGCCGGTCAGCAGAAGATCAAGGTCAACCGCGTGCCGCGCGGAAAGCTGGACAAGGTTCACCAGAACCACCAAGGTGTGATGGCGGAAGTCAGCGGCTACCCGTATTCAGACCTGGTGGATATTCTCGACAGCATCAAAGGCGAACCGCCCTTCATCCTCATCCTCGATTCCCTGCAAGACCCGCAGAACTTCGGCACGCTTATCCGCACGGCAGAGGCTGTCGGCGTGCATGGCATCGTCATTCCGTTGGCGCGGACTGTGGAGGTGACTCCGTCCGTGGTCAACGCATCCTCCGGGGCGAGCGAGCATATGCTGATCGCGAAATCGAATCTTTCGCAGGCGATGGATACGCTTCGAGATGCAGACATCTGGCTCGTAGGCTTGGATCAGGCTGGGGCGGAGGTCGAAGCGGGCTCTCGTCATCTCAAAGGCGCGTTGGGACTCGTCGTCGGCTCCGAGGGGGATGGCATCCACGAATTGACCCGCAAGAAGTGTGATATTGTTTTGAAATTGCCGATGCGCGGGAAGATCGAATCTTTGAATGCTGCTGTGGCGGGGTCGGTAGCGTTGTATTTGGCGTATCTAAACCGAAAATAATTCGTCATTGCGAGTAGCGCCTTAGGCGCCACGAAGCAAACTTATGAGCTAATCTTGAGATTGCTTCGTCGGAAAAAGCAAGAGCCCTCCTCGCAATGACGGGAAACGCAGGAGAACATCATGCCTCAAGGCACCTATCATTTTCCAAAAGGATTTTTATGGGGGACGGCGACCGCTGCTCATCAAGTGGAAGGTAGCAACACAAATAACAATTGGTGGAAGTGGGAGCAGGATGGTCACACAAATGGGTCGGCGGCTGTGGCTGCCGATTGGTGGGGCGGACGCTGGCGCGAGGATTTCGACCGTGCCGCCGAAACCGGACAGAACGCGCATCGCCTCTCGGTGGAATGGAGCCGCATTCAGCCGACACCGGATACCTGGGATGAAGAAGCAATCGAGAAATACAGAACTATGCTGCGCGGGTTGAAGGAACGCGGCATGACGCCGATGGTGACCTTGCATCATTTCACTGACCCGTTATGGTTGAGCGAATACGGCTCGTGGGAAACCGAAGCGGTTGTTCCTTTGTTCGAGAAATACGTCCGCAAGACCGTGGATGCCTTGAAGGAATATTGCTCGCTGTGGTGTACGCTCAACGAGCCGACGGGGTATGTTTTGAACGGATACATCGTTACAGGCGTGGATTCGTTCCCGCCGGGGAAAAATGATATGAAACTGGCGATGCAGGTCCATGCGAATTTGATCCGCGGACATGCCGCCGCTTATCGCGCCATTCATTTGTTGCAGCCAGAGGCGCGGGTGGGCATTGCACACCATTACCGTCCTTTCATGCCTTATCATGACTGGTCTCCGTTGGATCGATTATTGGCGAATGCCTTCAATCTCACGGGCAACCTAAGCTTTCCCCTGGCATTGGCGGATGGCGTGATGCGCTCGCCGCTAGGTTCTGTGAGTATTCCCGAAGCCAAAGGCGCGCAGGATTATTTTGGGTTCAATTATTACACCCGCGAGTATGTCACCTTCGACTTGCGCCATGCCAGCACCCTGTTTGGGCGTCACTTCTATCGCAAAAACGCCGAATTGAGCGACAATGGGTTCCTCGCTATGGAACCGGATGGAATGTACGAAGGCTTAAAGTGGGCAGTGCGCACCTTTCCCAACATGCCCATCCTCGTGTCTGAGAACGGCGTCAACTCTGCCGATGATTCCCTGCGCCCGCGCTACATTGTCGAGCATATCCATCAGATGTGGCGGGCTGTCAACTTCAATTGGCCCATCAAGGGCTATTTCCACTGGTCGCTGGTGGATAACTTCGAATGGAGTTTCGGCTGGAAGTACCGCTTCGGACTCTGGGGATTGGATGTGGATACCCAGAAGCGAATCAAACGCCCCAGCGTGGATCTTTATGCGGAGATATGCAAAGAGAACGGCATCTCATCCGAGATGGTGCAAAAATATTGCCCTGAATCGTTCGAGAAATTATTCCCCTCCTAAGAGGGTGTTTCTTAAGTTCATTTTCGAACGGCTTCTGACTTTTCACCCCAATGTTCTCCCGACGTTGGAGTCCATACCAACAGGGCGGTATAATTTCCACCCGATGCCCATCCTCGACGCCCACATGTTGGAATTCTTCAGCCGCAGCCCCGAGCAGACCCGCCGCATCGGGATGCGGCTGGGCGGTTTGCTCGATGCGGGCGATGTCATTTGTTTGCAAGGCGACCTCGGCGCAGGCAAGACAACCTTCACTCAGGGCATTACCCAGGGATGGGGTTCGCTCGATACTGCCTCCAGCCCCACATTCATCCTCGTCAACCAATACCGCCGTGCCGATGGTGGAAAAATCTTTCATCTGGATGCCTACCGGCTCGACTCCGTGCCCGAAGCGGAGGAACTCGACCTCGACTCGATGCTCGCCGAAGGCGCGTTGATCGTCGAGTGGCCCGAACGGCTTGGCGGTTTGATCCCTGCCGAACATTTGCAAATCCGGTTCGAGCATATGGCTGAGGAACATCGCCGCATGGAATTCCACGCACACGGCATCCGTTACGACGGGCTGCTCGAAGAGGTTCGGCGTTTGGTGGTGGGAGGCTGACGATGTTGCTTGCAGTAGATACCTCCACCGCCTTTGTTGGATTGGCTTTATATGACGGCGAGCGTGTGCTAGGTGAGATGACTTGGACGACGAATCGGCACCACACTTCGGAACTTTCCCCGGCTCTATCAGGACTTTTGAGTCGTTGCGGCGCTTCAATGGCTTCAGTGAACGCTTTGGGTGTTGCCATCGGGCCCGGCTCGTTCACGAGTTTGCGGGTTGGTTTATCACTCGTAAAAGGGATCGCGCTTGCGCGAAACATACCTGTCGTGGGCATCTCGACTTTGGATATCATTGCGACGGCTCAACCATTGACAAGACATCCGCTTGCCGCGGTCATTCAAGCCGGGCGTACGCGAGTCGCTTACGGCGTGTATAGAAGCGTCCGCAAGCGGTGGCAGGCTCAGGGTCCCGTACGAAGCGGATCATTGGATGAGATGTTGGCAGAGTTGGAGAGCCCCATCCACATTGCAGGGGAGTTGACATCCGATGAACGACAAAAAGTATCCAAAATAAAAACGGTGCATCTGGCTTCACCGGCCTTGTCAGTAAGACGCCCTGCCGTTTTGGCAGAGCTGGCGTGGGGTCGCTGGCAGAAGAACGATGTGGATGATGCGGCGTCGCTTGCGCCGATCTACCTGCATGTGGCAGGGACGCCGATCCAATGATAGAAGGACCTGACAGTTCTCGATAATGAATTCAATTTCGCGGACTTTATCGGGAGACCCGTCGGGTCTTCAGATACGAAAGATGACCGAGGCTGACCTTGATCAAGTGGTTGCGATTGACCGGGTGTCTTTCTCCCTGCCCTGGCCAGAACGTTCCTTTCATTATGAAGTGAGTGACAATCACGTCTCTCGCGCCTGGGTCGGCGAAATGGACGGACGTATTGTGGCGATGATGGTTGGCTGGCTGATGGTGGATGAACTGCATATTGCCACCATTGCGACGCACCCGGATTATCGCGGGCGCGGCATTGGAAAAAAATTGTTGGTCCATGCAATTGATTCTGCGCGCAGTGAAGGGATCGTGCGGGCTTTTCTCGAAGTCCGCGAAGGCAATGTAGTAGCCATCAATATGTATCATGGACTTGGGTTTATTGAAGACGGCCGGCGCGAAGGTTATTACGCGGATAACCACGAGGATGCCATTTTGATGTCACTTGAAGACTTGGGAAGTTTGCGAGGTCAATGAATGTCTGCTGCTGATACTCTGGATCGAATCGCTCGCGAGGCTTCCATATGCACGAAATGCGCATTGCATGAGTCGCGTAAGAAGGCTGTGACGGGCGAGGGCCCGGCGGATGCTGAGATCATGTTCATTGGGGAAGGACCCGGATTCCACGAGAATGAGCAGGGACGTCCGTTCGTGGGGGCTTCGGGCAAATTTTTGGATCAACTTTTGGAGCAGGCGGGTCTGATCCGTGCCGATGTGTTCATTGCCAATGTGGTTAAATGCCGCCCGCCCGGCAACCGCGATCCTGAACCGGCGGAACTTGAGGCGTGCAGTGAATATCTAAACGCCCAGATCGATTCTATAAATCCGAGTATCATTGTGACGCTTGGGCGCATTTCGATGGGAACCTTTTTCCCCGGCATGAAGATCACGTCCATTCATGGGCAGATGCAGAAGGTCGGTGAAAGGTTTGTAATTCCCATGTATCACCCGGCGGCGGCATTGCACCAGCCCGCCCTGCGTCCGGCCATGCTGGCTGATTTTGCCAGGCTGCCGGACCAATTGAACGATGCCCGTGCAGCCCTGGGCCGTCCGTTGATTGAGAAGAAAAAGATAATGGTTCCTCAGGAAGCTGAGAAACCGCAACAACTCAGTTTATTTTGAGAGCACAGAATGCTCCGAAAGGATTTGTAAAATGACAACAAAAGAAGTTTTGATCAAGAAACTGCGGGATAAAACCGCAAAGATTGCTATATTAGGTCTGGGGTATGTGGGGTTACCTTTGGCGGTTGTGTTCGGTGAGGCTGGATTTATTGTTAACGGCGTGGATCCGGATAAACGTAAGATCGATGCCTTGAAAGATGGTAAATCTTATATCCCTGATGTGCATACGGATAAGGTTGCTGCCCTAGTTAAGGCAGGAAAGTTGACCTCCACTACCGATTTCTCTGTATTGAGAGAAATGGATGCTGTTAGCATTTGTGTCCCGACTCCTTTGCGCCAAACCGGCGACCCGGATATGTCTTATATCATCTCTGCTATGGAAGAGTTGAATAAGTATATGCATAAGGGTATGGTAGTTGTTTTGGAATCTACAACTTATCCTGGAACAACACGTGAACTGTTACTGCCCAAACTCGGCATGGAACATGGACTGACCGTGGGTGAAGACTGGTTCTTGGCATTCTCCCCCGAGCGTGTTGATCCCGGTCGCGAAGACTTTACGACGATCAACACGCCCAAAGTGATGGGCGGTATCACGGAAGCCTGTGGCGAAGTGGCAACCGCCTGGTACGAAGGCGCGATCAAGACGGTGCATCACGTTTCCACTGCGGAAGCGGCGGAAATGTCGAAACTGCTAGAGAATACCTTCCGCATGATCAACATTGGCATGGTCAATGAACTGGCGATCATGTGCGAATATCTCGGCGTGGACGTTTGGGAAGTCATCGATGCTGCGGCGACCAAGCCCTTTGGTTTTATGAAATTCACACCGGGTCCGGGCTTGGGCGGGCATTGTATCCCCATCGATCCGCTTTACCTCTCTTGGAAAATGCGTTCGTTCAATTACAACGCCCGCTTCATTGAGCTTGCGTCTGAGATCAATACCAATATGCCGCGTTACGTGGTCAGCCGTGTGCTGGAAGCGATGAACGATCTCGGCAAAACGTTGAAAGGTTCGAAAGTGTTGGTGCTTGGCGTGGCATACAAACCCGATATTGATGATGTGCGCGAATCACCTGCCTTGGATGTGATCGGGCTGCTGCGGAAGAAGGGCGCGCTGGTCGAATATCACGACCCGTATATTCCGCATGTCCATCACGAATATGACGGCTGGCAGATGGATAGCGTAAAAGACATGATGAAATCTGTGAAGGAAGCGGATGTTGTGGTAGTTGTGACCAACCACAAGGTTTATGATTACAAGGCGATCATTGAGTCAGCGAAGTTCGTTTTCGATTCACGCAATGCGACTGGCAAACTTGGCAAGTTTGCGAACGTGGAGAGACTCTAACCTTCATGAGCAATTATCTTATTACGGGTGCGGCTGGCTTCATCGGCGCGCGAGTGTCGGAAATGCTGATCGCGCAGGGGCATACGGTGGTTGGCATTGATAATGTCAATGATGCGTATGATCCACGCATAAAGGAATACCGCCTGAAGAGATTGAATGCAATGCCGGGATTTAAATTCCATCGGCGCGATATTTCTGATAAGTCTTGTGTTGAATTGTTCAAGGATGAAAAGCTTGATGGTGTGATCCATCTTGCGGCACGGGCAGGTGTGCGCTTTAGTGTGGAGAACCCCTGGGTCTTCCTTGAATCGAATGTGATCGGCACATTGAATATGCTCGAAGTCTGCCGTCAATACGGTTGTAAGAAGTTCGTAATGGCATCCACCTCCAGCATTTATGGCGAGAATCCGCCTTACCCTACGCCTGAAACGGCATCCAGCAGTGAGCCGATGCAGCCTTATGCTGCTAGCAAAAAAGGTGCAGAGGCGTTAGTGCATTCCTATCATCACTTGTATGATATCGATGCAACGATTGTCCGCTACTTCACGGTCTATGGACCGGCTGGACGCCCTGACCTTGCCATGTTCCGCTTTGTGCAGTGGATTCTTGAAGGGCAGCCGGTACGAATCAACGGTGATGGCAATCAATCTCGCGGCTTTACTTATATTGACGATATTGCGCGCGGTACCATCGCTGCATTGAAGCCTCTTGGATATGAGATCATCAACCTCGGTGGGCATGAGGTTATCAGCATTAATGAACTGGTGACCCTCACCGAAGAGTTAACTGGCAAGAAAGCCATTGTTCAACATGGTCCACCCAATTTGGCGGATATGCTTACTAATCAAGCGGATGTGAGCAAGGCGCGGAACTTGCTTGGTTGGGAGCCGCAATTCAACTTGCGAATGGGTTTGAAAAACCTAATCGATTGGTACAACGCCGAACGCGACTGGGCGAAGGAAGTTCTTACACCGTAATATCAGACCTCGGAGGTTTTCAAGACTTCCGGGGTCTTTTTTTTTACCGTTTATAATTTTATTCGATGTCCCTCCTCTCCAAATTCAAAAATGACCCGCTCTTCGCCAAAGTGATTCGTTCCAGCGGATCATTATTTAGTAACAACACCATCTCTATGGGATTAAGTGTGGTGCAAAGCATCATGGCAACCCGCCTGTTAGGACCTGCCGGATATGGTCTTATCGGTCTAGTCATGGCGTTCCCTGCAACGATCAATAGTATCTTTTCGTTTCGCATGAATGAGGTCATCGTCCGCTATGGTGGAGATTACCTGAATAAGCAGGAAAAAGAAAAAGCCGCTGCCTTGCTCAAAGCTGCGGGATTAACCGAAGCTGCTGTTTCATTGCTGGCATTTTTAGTCGTGCTTTTCACAGCCAGTCTTGCTGAAACTTATTCCGCCAAGACTCCTGGCACGGCATGGATGTTTACTGTATTTGCCATTGGTTTACTGGCAAATTTCAACACAGAAACATCTACGGGCATTCTTCAGATCACTGGTCGTATTCGTTTGTTGGGGGTGATCAACCTCATTCAAAGCATTTTTACGCTGCTTATCATCACAGGCGCTTTCTTCCTGAAGGGCACGCTTGTCACAGTATTGATTGCTTATTTAGTTGGCAAGACGGTCTTGGGATTGGGTATATTTTTTGTGGCGCAAGTGCAAATTCATAAAGCACTGGGCAGTGGGTGGTGGCGGCACTCTTTTTCGGTTCTCGATTCATGGCGTGAGATTTTTCGCTTCGCCATCAGTTCCAATGTCAGCGCGACCATCATCAAGATATTCCGCGAGAGCGAAGTGCTTTGGGTTGCTTTTTTTCTCGACACCACAGCTGTTGGATATTATCGCGTGGCATACAACCTTGTATATTTCCTCGCTCTGCCTTCCGACCCGCTGATTCATGTGACCTTCCCGGAGATCAGCCGTTTGGTGACAGAAAAGGCATGGAGCAAACTCAAAAGTTTCCTCAAAAAAATAACCACGCTTTCATTGGCTTATAACATTTCGCTCGGCGCCGCCTATATCTTTTTAGGACACTGGATCATTCTTATCTTTTCAGGTGAAAAATTCGTCAATGCCTACCCCGCACTTGTTGCGTTGACGATTGGTCTTGTGTTCAATTACATCCTCTTCTGGAATCGTCCGCTTTTGCTAACATTGGGGCTGCCAGGATTTCCCATTTACATTACGCTTGTCTCAGGGGTTATTAAACTTGCGCTTTCGTTCTGGCTGGTGCCAATGTATGGCATCCTTGCGGCAGGCGCTTTACTTTCATATTATTACATCACATCCGTTGGCATCATGGCTCTGCGCGGAGTGAGGCAGATTCAACACAATGAAAATAGCTCTCATCACTAATTCTCGCATCCCATCTCTAACTGCCAACTCGATTCAAGCGATGAAGGTTGCTCAGGCGCTCATGCAATTGGGACATGACATCAAGATGTTCGCCCCCAAAGAAACGGATGTAGTGAATCGCGAGACTCTCCTCACGCATTACGGTCTACGCCTCGCACCGGACCTTGAACTGCTCCCGTCCATTAGCAGACTCAAACGCCTCGACTTTATCGTCCATGCTCAGCGGGCTGCGAAGAAATTTGGTGCTGAATTAATTTACACTTGGTTACCCCAGTCCGCGGCGTTGGGTGCGTGGATGGGTTACCCAGTAGTGCTCGAAATGCATGCGGATAATTCCGGCAGGCTTGGTGTGTGGTGGATGAGACAGTTCTGGAATCAGAAGACTCCCATGGTGATGACGGTCACGACGTCAGCGTTGAGAAAGGCTTTGGAGCGCTCGACCAAGTTTCAGTTTAAGGATGAAGCGCTGCTGCTCGCGCCGAATGGCGTCGAGTTGGAGAAGTATGCGGGGTTGCCAAGTCCCACCGAAGCGCGTCGTCAATTAAATTTGAAAGAAAAGCTGACGGTTGGATTCACGGGTCACATCTACCCGGGCAGAGGTGCTGATCTTTTGTTTGAACTCGCCAAACAAATGCCTGCGGTGAATTTTTTGTGGGTGGGCGGCACGCCCGAGTTAGTGGATTTTTGGCGCAGCAAGTTGAGCGAGGCGGGTATGACCAATGTGACGATGACGGGCTTTGTGAAACATGAGTCGATTCCGTTATATCAAGCCGCAGCGGATGTGTTGCTAATGCCGTACTCGCGCTCCATCGAAGCATCGAGTGGACAGGACATTGCCGAGGTTATCAACCCGATGAAGATGTTCGAGTATATGGCGGCAGGGCGGGGAATCGTGTGCGCGGATTTGGGTGTGATCCGCGAGGTGTTGAATGAGGGCAATGCGGTCTTTTGTGAGCCGGGAGATGTTGGAAAGTGGAAAGTAGAGATCGAGAAGTTGCTTGCTGATGAGCCGCGCCGATTGGCGTTGGGTGCGCAAGCCCGTTTGGATGTAGAGCAGTTGACATGGGTGAAGCGCGAAGAGCGGGTGATGACAGCTATCATCTCCAAAACCAATTCTTAGATTCATATTCATTCTATACGTTACAATACTCATCCTCATGGATCGATTTTTCCCCACCCGCATTGCGCGGACAGTTGCCCTGATCGTGATCTTTGCGCTTGCGCTTGCCATCCGCCTCTACGACGCGACCGACCTGCCGCTGGAATTTCATTCCACTCGCCAGCTATTGTCCTTGCTCAAAGCACGCGGCATGTATTACGAAACCCGAACCGACGTTTCTCCTGAAGAACGTGCCTTCGCTGTTCAACAATGGAATTTGCGTGCCTCGGTTGAGCCGGAATTCTTCGAGCGCATCGTCGCATGGACGTATCAATTCACCGGCGAGCAAGTTTGGGTGGCGCGTGTGTACTCGTCTGCGTTTTGGCTCATTGGCGGCATCTTCCTTTTTCTGCTCGCGCGTCGCCTCACTTCAGAGGATGGTGCGATTGCCGCAACTGCTGTTTATATTCTATTGCCATATGCCATCATTGCCAGCCGCAGCTTCCAGCCTGATCCGCTCATGACGATGCTCATCATCATATTCCTGTGGGCGGTCTGGGAATGGTCAAGTGCAAAAAGCCTCAACCACAAAGGAGACGAAGGGTCACGAAGAAAAACCTTTGTGACCCTTCGTGACCCTTCGTGGTTAATGGCTCTTCTCGCCGGGCTCTTTGGCGGGCTTGCCATCTTCATCAAATTTCCAGCTGCCTTCTTCGTCATTGGCGGAGACTTGGGCGCGGTGCTCAGTCACAGGTCCATGAAAGAGGCGTTGAAAGACCCGCAGCTTTACGTCATGGCGTTTCTGGGCATCCTTCCCGGCGCGGGCTATCTCATCTACGGCATCTTCGTGCAAGATTTTCTCGGTCAACAATTTGGCGGGCGTTTCATCCCGACCCTCTTTTTGAGCCCGTCTTATTACGTTGGCTGGCTCAACATGTTGAATCTCGTCATCGGCGGATTCACCTTGATGCTTGCCTTGCTCGGTCTCTTTTTCTTTGATGATAAAAAACGTCGCCTCCTTCTCGGACTTTGGGCCGGGTACGCCCTCTTTGGCTTTTACTTTAACTTTCACATTCACACCCACGACTACTACTCCCTGCCCTTGATCCCCATTGTGGCATTGTCCATTGCTCCACTGATAGATTTTCTTTTAGCAAAACTTGCACAACTCACAACAACAAACTTCCTACGCCTTTCTTCTTTCCTCTTTCTTCTCCTCGGGCTTATCGCTTCCACCTGGAACGTCCGCAATCAGCTCAACGCCACAGACTATCGTCCGCAAGCCGAAATGTGGGCAGAGATCCGCACTATCACAGACGGGTATAATCTAGCCGGGCTGACGCAAGATTACGGGGCGCGTCTCGCCTATTGGGGCTGGCAGAACATTAGCTCATGGCCCACCTCTGGTGATTTGCGCTATTCCAACGAACGCGGTGGTAATCAAAACCTCGAGGAAACCTTCAACGAACTTGCTTCGAAAAAAGACTTGTTCCTCGTCACCGACTTCGACGATCTTGAGCGCCAGACCTTCCTGCGCGAAAAACTCAATACCTATCCCATCTTCGCTGAAGGCGATGGGTATATGATCTATCTTTTGAATCCCTAATTCCTAATGAAACTCCCGCTTCAACTTCACATTTTCATTTCACTGTTTTTTCTGGCGTTGTTAACTGGGTGTGTGTCGTCAGACTCCAAGAATGACGTTGTGGTATTGGATGTTGAGAAACGCCCAAATATCATCTTGATCCTCGCCGATGACCTCGATGAACGACTTGGCACGATCCAATACATGCCCAATCTTAAGAAATATCTGGCAGATCAGGGCGTTACCGTTGAGGATTTTCTTGTCACTACTCCCATGTGCTGCCCCTCGCGTGTAAACATATTGCGCGGGCAATATACGCATAATCATCAGGTGTACAACAATTCCGCACCAGATGGCGGCTTTGCGAAACTTTACGCAACTGGCGAAGAGGAATCCACCCTTGCTGTCTGGCTGCAGGCAGCGGGGTATCGTACCGCTCTGATCGGTAAGTATCTCAATGCATATCCGAATCCTGATGATCGCACCTATATTCCGCCCGGTTGGACGGAATGGTACAGCCCGGGGCGCAAGAACGCCTATGATGGCTACGATTATTACCTCAATGAGAATGGCACACTCGTCCCCTACGGACCGGACGAAGAAAACTATTTTACAGATGTCATGAACCGCAAAACCACAGATTTTATAGAACGTGCGGCAAAAGACGAGACTCCATTCTTCCTTTACATTACGCCTTTTGTTCCGCACGAACCGGCTGTGGCGGCCCGCCGTCATGAAGACCTGTTGCAAGATATTCAAGCGCCGCGCACGCCATCCTTTAATGAAGTGGAGATAAATGATAAATCTCCCTTGTTGCAGAGCAATCCGCTCTTGACCGTTGAAGACGAAGCAAAGATCGATGAGTACTACCGTCGGCGTGTCCTTTCCATGCTGGCGGTTGATGAAATGATCGCGGATCTATTCGCAACTCTTGAAACCTCGGGAGAATTAGAGAACACATACGTGATCTTTACCTCCGATCAGGGCTTTACGCTTGGGCAGCACCGCCTTCTTCGAGGGAAGAGTTCCCTGTTTGAAGAAGATATTGTGGTGCCCTTCATTGTCCGCGGACCCGGCTTGCCTGCCGGGGTAATGGTAAAGCCTTTTCTGGCAGGTTCGATCGATATTGCCCCTACGATCGCCGAATGGGGCGGGGTCATTCCGCCAGCGTTTGTAGACGGGCGTTCCTTTGCTTCAGCATTGCTCAGTGGGAACGTCCCTGCCGGTTGGCGTAATGGTTTTCTGTTGCGGCAATACACATTCAGCGGCGACGAGGACGAAGCATCCCTGCCTGGTTTGCTGAGCCTTCTTGACGTTATTCAAATTAACGAACCCTTATCCTATTCAGCAGGGATACGCACCCTGCAATACACGTATAATGAACATCCTGATGGATTTGTCGAACTATACGATCTTGTACAGGACCCATATCAAATGGAGAACATCGCCTCCACAGCCGCCCCATTGTTGATGGATGGGTTCTCGAAATGGCTGTCACAGCTGAAAACCTGCAAGTCTGAGAAGTGCCGCATGTTGGAATCTCAGGAAGTCCCCTGAAATATTAATAAGGAATCGAGCAGTATTTAATGTCCATTGCTTTTGAAAAAAATCGAACATCACATTATCTTTTTTGGTTTGGATGCCTTGCCATGGGCGCGGTGCTGGCTGTGTATGCCTACCTCGGCATCTTCTCCCGTTACATGGCAGATGATTACTGCCTGCTGTTGAATATGCAATCTGCGGATATTTTTACGGCGAGCTGGAATAAATATCTTTTTGAATCCAATCGGTTTTCGAATCTATTCGTACTGGGCTTTTGGGAACTCTTCCCGGGGAATATTGCCTTTGTGCCCGTTTTGCATGTTGTTCTTTGGGTCGTCGGGTTGTATTGGTTGTTATCGGAATTGAACAAGTTGTTCGGCTTGAAGTTGCCCATGCCCGTTCTTTTGCTTGTCGCAGAGACGCTTGCACTCTTTTCTTTTTTCACCACTCCTAATGTTTTCCAGATCCTCTATTGGCGCCCGGGGCAGGTTTCTTATCTCACGCCGATCGTTTTTTTTACACTGATCGCCGCCTGGCTGGTGCATCTTGTCCGCATGGAAAAAGTGACCTTTCCGCTGGCATTCCTCTTTGGCTTTTTTGCCTTCTTCATCGGAGGTCTGTCTGAAACAGTGGGCGCGTTACATATCGCGATTCTCTCTCTTTCAATTTTATGCGTCTATCTCTTCGATAAATCTCCGCGGCGTAGACCGGCATTGATCCTGTTATCTGCCTTGCTGATCGGGGCATTGCTGGCATTGGTGGTGATGTTCCTTGCGCCTGCCAATGCGTTGCGCATTAACGATGAGAACGGCTCGCCTTCGTTGATAACGGCGCTGGGCCGCACATTCGAATTTGCTTTCTTGTTTTTACGCATCTCGTTTACCACGCTTCCAATTCCTTTCTTGGGGTTGCTGGCGATCTCGTCGCTGATGACCATGCTCCTGTTGCAGAGTCAGCCCACAGTTAAGTTCGAGGCGCGCGTCTACTGGCTGTTTCTCCTTATCCCACTCCTCCTGTATGGATTGGTCTTTGCCTCCTTTGCCCCCAGCGCGTATGGACAGTCGTACCCGGTGGAACGCGTGCGTTTCCCTGCGTATTTTATGTTGACAATTACTATGACCGCTTTCGGAATTTGCGCGGGTTATGTGCTATCCTATGTCAAATTTCCAGCGTTCATGCGTTATGCGGTCGTGGCGCTTGCATTCGTCTCTCTGCTCTATCCGTTCTGGATGATGCGCCAGCCGCTGGCGACATATGAGTTTCGTCGTCTCTTTGCCTTGCGCTGGGATGAACGTGAGCAGATGATCTATGATATGAAAGCCGATGGGCAGACCGAATTGGTGCTGCCTGCACTTGATGGCTATGAAGGTACCAAGGAATTGGATGTCCGTCCGTATTTCTGGATGAACCAATGCGCGGCTCGGATCTACGGCGTTGATTTGATATCCGCTATCTCTGTGGAAGAAGAAGATGTCCTCTATTATTTCAGCGAATGAACTGACTCCCATTCTCGTCACCGGGTCTCATCGCAGCGGCACCACCTGGGTGGGTAAAATGCTTGCCGCCGATGCCGACACCGCCTACATCAGCGAACCGCTCAATGTGCTGCATCGTCCCGGCATTTTTCGCGCGCCTGTCAAATATTGGTATACCTACATCACAGAAGAAAATGAGGCGGAATACTCCCCTGCTTTTCATGAAATGCTGGACTTCCAATACCATACATGGCTGGAAATAAAATCCCTTCGTTCGATCAAGGATTTCCTGCGCATGGGGCGTGATTTCCGCATCTTCTTTAACGGCAGCATGCACGGTCAGCGTGCGCTTATCAAAGACCCGTTTGCCGTTTTTTCCACTCCCTGGTTTGCGAAACGCTTGAACTGTAAGGTCGTCATCACCGCCCGCCACCCGGCCGGATTCGCCAGCAGTCTCAAGCGCCTTGGCTGGAATTATGATTTCAACAACCTGCTCAACCAGCCGCTCTTCATGCGCGATCACCTCGAAGCCGACCGTGCCGCGATGGAATCGATGGATAAGAACGATATCGTGAGTCAGGCCGCTTTATTATGGAAGTTCATTTACCGCTTCGTTCATGGGACCCGAGACCTGTTTCCCGAATTCAACATTGTACGCCACGAAGATTTATCCCGCGAACCCGTGACCGGTTTTCAGGCTTTATACCGATCCCTCAGCTTGGATTTCACAGAACAGGTCAAATCCACCATTGAGAATTCCAGCAGTTCCGAGAACCCGGCAAGACTTGCGAAGAACAAGACTCACTCGGTCAAACTCGACAGCCGTGCCAGCCTCGATAACTGGAAGAAGATTCTCTCTCCCGAAGAAATCTCCCGCATCCGCAAGATCACGGAAGGGGTTTCCGAATCTTTCTATTCTGAAGAAGAGTGGCGATAGTTTTTGTACACGGATCAAACGGATGACACGGAAAAGGCAAAAGAAATTCCGTGTTTGTCGGTGAAATCCGTGACCTCCGTGTACAAATAGCCTTTACCCCATGAAACCACTTGTATTACCTCTCGTTACCATCGTCACGCCGTCATTCAACCAGGCGGATTTCCTCGAAGCAACGATCCAATCCGTGCTCGGGCAGACTTATCCGCATATCGAATACATCATCATGGATGGCGGCTCGACCGACAGCAGTGTGGATGTGATTCAAAAGTATGCCGGTGAATTGGAATATTGGGAGTCGGTCAAGGATAAAGGCCAGACAGACGCCATCAACAAAGGCTTTAATCGCGCCAAAGGTGACATCCTTGCCTGGCTCAACTCCGATGATACCTACGCCACTTCGCACGCCGTCGCAGATGCGGTCAACTTTCTGGTTGCCAATCCCGACGTGGCGATGGTCTATGCCGATTGCAATTTTATAAATGAAGAAGGAAAGATTATCGGAAAGTTCGCCTCGCGCCAGACAGACTATGCCAAATTGAGGAGCGGATACGTTCACATCCCCCAACAGACAATGTTCTTTCGCTCCAAATACTGGAAGGAACTTGGTCCGCTTGACCCTTCGTTCTATTTTGCAATGGACTACGACCTGTGGGTGCGCATCGCCAAACATGCGCAGATCAAATACCTACCCGGCAGGACGTGGTCGAACTTCCGCATCCATACATCCAGCAAGACCAATATCAATGACGAACGCGGCTGGAAGGAAATGCTCAGGATCCACTACCGCGATGGCGGTCCATTCTTCGCGCCGATTGTGGCAAAATATTATTTGAGAAAGTTCATCGGTCCGCTGTGGAAATGGCGGATCAAGAAATAATTAGAGGTTGGTAATTGGAGATTATCAATATACTCTCCAATTACCAATTACCAATCTCCCATGAATATCCTCTTCTCCCCTCCCTCCCTCGAAGACTTCATTCGCCTGCTCAAAGCCTGGCGCTTTTGGGTTTTGGGCGCTTTGGTTGGCTCCGCCATCGGTGCAGTATTCTTTTATATCGCCCCTCCGTCGTATCGCGCGAAAGCCACTGTAAACGTGGATTTCAACTTCGAAGAAGCTTTTCCGACCAACACCGACCGGCAGGACTTTTATTATCTCGAACGTGAAGCCCGCAAAATGGAGGAGATTGCCTGGTCTGACGATGTGTTGAGTCAGTTGAATGCGTCCGCTGATGAATTACGGGATGGGAAGTTGACCCTCTCCCAACCCGCCGAAGCAGGCTGGCATTTCTATGCAGATGACAACGACCCGCAAAAAGCCGAAGAACTTGCTTCTGGCTGGGCAAATGCGTTTGTTGAAAAGGTGCAATCTGAAATTCAAGCGGGCAACCTGAACGAATTCATCAAGCTCGAAGTGACCCAATCCGCAAACCTGCCGAAAGAACGCAGCATCCCAATGAGTAATTATCTTCTTGCAGGTGCAAGCGGATTTCTATTTCTTTCCGTCATCGTCAAACTCTTCATCAAAGCTAAATGAAAACCTCCATGTTCTTTATGCCCTCCGTGGCGAAATTGCCCCACCTATTATGGGGTCTTGCTCTCTTCACTCTTCCTGTCACCAGTTTCCGTTGGTTTCCTGGCTTGGGTGAGAGCACGCTTGTCCGCCCGCTGGCATTGTATCCATTGGCAGTCCTTCTTCCTCTTCTTCTCATCCAGGCATGGCGCAGGAAAATATCGCTGACATTCTCGGGCGCATTCATTGCGCTCGGTGTATTTGTTTTGTACGTCTTTTTTTCATCCAGCATCGGCGCATTGATAAACCCGATCCCCTTGCGCGGGCAAAACTATGACGGACGTGTCATCCGCGCTCTCATTACACTGTTCATCGGCATTGCTTTCTTTATTGCTGCGGTGTGGATGAACAAAGACGAATCCGATCTACGCTTCACAGTCAAATGGATTTTCGCCGGGCTGTGTCTCGACCTCGCTTGGAGCGGATTGCAAGCCATCACGTTCTATACCGGGCTGCTCGAAAAAGAAATGGTCACACACTGGCAATTGGCATTTTCGATGCGCGAACTCGTGCGCACAAATCGCATCTCGGGTCTGGCATATGAACCGGCCTGGCTGGCGGGGCAACTGGCGACCGTATTCTTTCCATTTCTTTTTGCTGCGGTTTTGACGAAATTCCGCCTCACTGCCCTGACCTGGCTTGAACCTGCGCTTCTAGCTTTATCCACCCTCGTTTTATTTGCCACCTATTCGCGCGGAGGCTTGCTCATCACCCTCGGCGTTTCAGGTCTGATGATGCTTTTATTTGGACGCGACATTTTGCATGGTATGTGGGCTTGGTTCATCAACGGCTTTCGCGAGCGCCGCTTCATTTCTTTCTTCTTTCGTCTTTCGATCATCGTTGGACTTGTCGGCGTCATCGCAGGGGCAATTCTGTTTCTCAGCCAAAAGAATTACTTCCGCCGTTTGTGGGAGACCAACGCCGAGAGCTTGAACGAATACATTGTGGACATCAATGCCGGAGCGCGCGGAGCGTACACGGTCGGGGCGTTGTCCGCGTTTTCAGAATACCCGCTGACAGGCGTCGGCTTGGGGGGAAGCGGGTTCTACATCTATGAAAACCTGCCAGATTGGGCATTGACCACCGTCCCTGAGATCGCGAAACAACTTAACCCAGCAAATAAGTTATATCCCAACCCGAAAAATCTTTATGTGCGTTTACTCGCCGAGACTGGTTTGATCGGTTTCTTTCTGTTCGTTGCCTTTCAACTTTACCTGTTGGGCGAGACGCTGTCCCTTTACAGGCATGGAGCAGACTGGGCGCGGTTTGCAGCGATTGCCGGAGTATTTGCATGGCTTGCAATCGCCCTGTATAATTTCACCCAGGATTCGCTGACCACCCCGAACATCTGGATCGTGCCGGGGATCATGGCGGGGATTGCGGCAAAGTCGGGAG
>ERZ761607.1085-NODE-1085-length-36863-cov-6.139942_pt1 | contig 36863 bp, 35 predicted proteins | sample MGYA00511164_ERZ761607 | MGnify/ENA primary metagenome ERZ761607 (study PRJEB28899, sample SAMN02445080) | bioreactor sludge metagenome | biome: EBPR sludge | place: Australia: Brisbane, Thorneside Wastewater Treatment Plant | collected 2011-06-22 ... | reverse complement strand
GGGCCACGGCGTGTCCGGCTAGAGGCCACCCGCGAACTCCGTGATCAACGACGGCACTGCCGCGTCGAACCCGACCACGTCGAGCATGCCGGGGTCGGACGGGTCCGCGATGGTGAACTGCGTGGCGGTCATGCCGACCACCACGAGCCGCGCGTCGATGCCGCTCGTGCGTCGGTACTCCGCGAGCGCCTGGTGCGGGTGGATGTTCCCCGCCCAGGTCTCGTTGTCGGTGTAGACGACGAACAGGTCGACCTCGAGCCGCTTCTGGGTCGCGTGCAGCATCGGCAGCGCGCAGTCGGTCCCGGACATCGGCAGTTCGTCGATGACGCGCAGGGCGTCGTCGAGTCGCTGCCGAGGCGAGATCGCCAGCGGCTTGAGTGCCGAGTCGTGCCAGCCGCCGCCGCCCTTGGTGGAGAAGCCGACCGCGGTCGCGGACGGCTCGGTGGCCAACTGCACCAAGGCCAGCGCGGCCGAGGCCTCGCGGGCCGAGATCGGCAGCCCCGAGATCGGGGCCGCCATCGAGCCGGACACGTCCACCGCCAGCAGCGTGCGCTTGCCGGACGGCTGCACCGCACCGAACGCGCGGTAGAAGGCCGCGTCCAGCGCGTCGACCACCTTGCGCGACGGCGCCCACTCACCCGACCCGCGGGCCGAACGTCCCGAGGCGTAGGTGCGCTGGGCGACCAGCACGCTCACCGGGTGCACGCGGCCCGTGCGGAGCCGGTCGGTGTCGGTCAGCTGGGCGACCACCTCGTCGGTGCGGCCACCCAGGTCGGGCAGCAGCCCCAGTCGGGTCAACCGCGGCAGCTGACGCATCAGCGCCGTCTGCGGCACGCCGACGTCGAGCAGCGCGTCCCACGCCGCAGCCTCGCCGAGGGCAACGTCGGGCAGCATCTCCCACGAGAGCCGGTAGTCCCGCACGAGAGCCACCCACTGCTCGGCGCCGGTCGCGGCCTGCGCCTTGACGAACCCCTCGACCAGCCGCGGGGTGTGCTCGCCGAGCGAGCCCCGCACGATCCAGTCGAAGGTGTCCTTCAGTGCAGCGACGTCGGTGCGCGGGTGCGCCAGACGCAGCAGGTCGCGGTGCGACCAGCCCTCACGCTGTCGGTACTTGACCGCCTGGTAGCCGACCGAGTCCGCGTCCTGGTCGGTGTACCAGGACGCCACCGCGCGACGCAGCCCGCGACCCCACCCGCGGAACTGCTCGACGTACTCCGCGAACAGGAAGAGGTGGGTGCCCGTGCGGGCCACCTTCGGCAGGGCCTCGAGAGCCAGTGCGGACGACGCCGGAATCGAGGCGGCGTACGCGAGGGCGAACAGCGCCGGGTTCTGCTTCGGCGCGATCCCGCGCGTGGACACGTCCACGATGGTGTCGACCAGGGTCTGCGGGTCGGACTCTGCGAGTCGCGCGACGACCTCGGCGCTCTCGGCGGCCAGCGCGCGTGGCGCGGCGTAGTAGGTGCCGCCGTCGACGCCGAGCACCAGGAAGCGGCGCAGTCGGGCGGCGTCGTCGAGGACGAAGGTGTAGCCGCCGGCGGAGTTGCGCACCTGGCGGCGGTCGGCCCGGTCGCGCTGCGCGGTCCGGCGCGTGCTGAAGGTCTTGAGGATGTCCATGGGTCTTCCACCACCTTTCTCGTGGCTGGTACGTGGTGTCGGGGTGCTTGCGCGGTGACTCGTACGACGGGCGGTGGCGGGCGTGTGCTGCCGACCGGACGGAACCCGGCTCGTGCCGGGCCGCCCCGCTCCCGGGGCGTCCATTTGCAGTGGGAGGTAACCGATCGGCTCCGGCCCGCCACCCCGTCGTCGTCACGGACGGAGGTGGACGGACATGGTGGTGACTGCCGGAAGGAACTGCTCTACCGATTGAGCTACGCACCCCTGGGTAGGTGCGACGGGACTCGAACCCGCAACACATTCATTAACGGTGATAACCGACTGCCTTCGGCCCGTCCGGGCCGCCCGCTGTTTTGTTGTCGACTCAGGAGTGTAGGGGTCTACACAGCTGGGCCGCCACGCATTAAATCCGTCGGGCGACCCGGGCGGGCGTGGGTCTGGCGACCGGACGCACACCGGGCGCCTTGCGCGGGGAGTCCGCGCCGGCAACCGCGGCCCCAGGTAACCGACCACCTCCGGCCCACCCGGGCCGGCTGCCGAGTGTCCGCGGATCGCCGATCGGGCGCAACCGGAATCCGCGTCGTAGCCTGTCGGCATGGCGCTGTTGAGCCGACCGCTGCTGATGCTCAGTCGCAGCGAGGTGGTCAAGAAGCTGGTCAGCACGATGCCCGTCTCCGCGGGGATCGTGCGCAGCCACGTGCCGGGTGAGAGCACCGAGGACGTCGTGGCCGCCTCCGCGCGACAGATCGAGGACGGCATCCGGGTGACCCTGGACTTCCTCGGCGAGGACACGCTCGACACCGACCAGGCCGACGCCACGGTCGCGGCGTACCTCGACGTACTCGCGCAACTCTCGGCGCGCGGGCTGACGCGGATGGCCGAGGTCTCGGTGAAGCTGTCGGCGATCGGTCAGGCGCTGCCCGACGAGGTCGGCTACGGGGGCGGGCACAAGATCGCCCTCGAGAACGCCCGCACCATCTGCCGGGCCGCCCGCAACGCCGGCACGACGGTGACCCTCGACATGGAGGACCACACCACCACCGACTCGACGCTGGCGATCCTGCGCGAGCTGCGCAAGGACTTCCCGGAGACCGGTGCCGTGCTGCAGGCCTACCTCCACCGCACCGAGGCCGACTGCCGCGCGCTCGCCTACGAGGGTTCGCGGGTCCGGCTCTGCAAGGGCGCCTACGACGAGCCCGAGGAGGTGGCCTTCCAGGACGACCTCGAGGTGGACCGTTCGTACGTGCGCTGCCTCAAGGTGCTGCTCGCCGGGCAGGGGTACCCGATGATCGCGACCCACGACCCGCGGCTGATCGAGATCGCCTCGTCGCTGGCCTCGCGCTACAACCGGGACGCCGGCTCCTTCGAGTTCCAGATGCTCTACGGCATCCGTCCCGAGGAGCAGCGCCGGTTGGTGAAGGCGGGGGAGCGGGTGCGGGTCTACATCCCGTACGGCGAGGAGTGGTACGGCTACCTCATGCGTCGCCTCGCCGAGCGCCCCCAGAACCTGACATTCTTCCTGCGATCCCTCATCTCGAAGAAGTGAGCGCCGACGTGAAGCAGACCGCCATCCTCGGCGCCGGAGTCATGGGCGAGACCCTGCTGTCGGGGTTGGTCCGCGCCGGCCGCCGGGTCGACCAGTTGCTCGTGGGTGAGAAGCGCGCCGAGCGCGCCGCCGAGCTCGAGGAGCGGTACGGCGTCGCCGTGGTTGGCAACGTCGAGGCCGCCGAGAAGGCGGACACCATCGCGGTGGTCGTCAAGCCCCAGGACATGGGCGACCTGCTCGACGAGATCGGCCCCGCCCTGCGGCCGGGACAACTGGTCGTCTCGCTGGCGGCAGGCATCACCACGGCCTTCATCGAGTCGCGGGTGCCGGCCGGCGTCGCCGTGGTCCGGGTGATGCCCAACACTCCGGCTTTGGTCGATGAGGGGATGGCGGCCGTCTCGCCGGGGTCGCACTGCTCGGAGGAGCACCTGGCCGAGGCCGAGGACCTGATGGCCTCGGTCGGCAAGGTGATCCGGATCCCGGAGCGCCAACAGGACGCCGTGACGGCGATCTCCGGCTCCGGACCGGCCTACATCTTCTTCGTCGTCGAGTCGATGATCGAGGCCGGCGTCCACCTCGGCCTGCCCCGCACCACGGCCTCCGAACTGGTGATCCAGACCCTGGTCGGCTCGGCCAAGATGCTCCGCGAGACCGGCACCCACCCGACGGTGCTGCGCGAGCAGGTCACCTCACCGGGCGGCACCACCGCGTCGGCGTTGCGCGAGCTGGAGATCCACAAGGTCCGGGCCGCCTTCCTCGCCGCCATGGAGTCGGCCCGCGACCGTTCGCGCCAGCTCGCCGAGGGCAGCTGAGCCTTCGCCGTACGACTCGTCTCTAGGCTGAGCGGACCTGGCCCAGCACCTGCACGAGGTCGTCGACCGGGCCGCGCACCACGGGAAGCCGGGACATCCGGGCCATCCGGTCCAGCAGGGGCACCGCCGTCACGAGCGGCCGCGGCGTGCTCGACCTGGAGCCATGTTCAAGATCTAGAGGCCGATGGCCGTCATCGCAGCGGCCAACACCGGCGCCGTGACCTGGCGACAGCCCCCCGCACCGTCGGCGAAGACCTGCGTCACGTGCACCAGATCCGAGGAGAGATCGGCGTACCGCTCCTGGATCGGCTCGAGCGTGGCCACGACCGCGTCGGTCACCGCCTGCTTGAGCGCGCCGTACGTCGTGATCCCCTCCGCCTCGCCGCCGCAGGCAGCGAGGATCTCCAGCAGGTTCGTGACGCCGGGCTTGTCCGGAGAGCGGCGTACGGCGTCCGGCCCGGTGTCGGAGTCGGTGACCGCCCGCGCGACCTTGCGGCGTACGACGTCCGGCGGGTCGAGCAGGTAGATCGAGCCGGCCGCATCGGCGGACTTGGACATCTTGCGGGTCGGGTGCAGCAGATCCATGACCCGCGCCGAACCGTCCGAGGCCGTGACCACCTCGGGGACGGTGAAGACCTCGCCGTAGCGCCGGTTGAACCGCAGCGCCAGGTCGCGGGTCAGCTCGACGTGCTGGCGCTGGTCGGCTCCGACCGGCACCTGGGTGGGCCGGTAGAGCAGGATGTCGGCGGCCATCAGGGCGGGATAGGTGAACAGCGAGACCCGGGTCGAGTCGACCCCACGCCCCTTCTCCTTGAACTGGATCATCCGGTTGAGCTCGCCGGTGGTGGCGACGCATTCGAGCAGGTACGCCAACTGCGCGTGCGCCGGGACGTGGCTCTGCCGGAACAGGGTCGCCCGGTCGAGGCCGACCGCCAGGAACAGCGTGGCCGTCTCGTCGGCGTACGCGCGGAGAAGGCGGGGGTCGTGCTCGGTGGTCATCGCATGCAGGTCGGACACGCCGTAGAACGCGTCCTCCTGGCGCTGCGACATCGGCAGCAGAGCGCCGAGGTAGCTGCCGAGGGTCAGCCGCCCGGACGGCGTGAGCAGGGAGAGTGTGCGGGTCATGGTGGGAGCTCCTGGGATGAGAGCCCACGGGCGCTATGCGGACACAGCGGTTCGGCCGCCCGTGGGCGGCCGATGGAAGGTGTGCTGAGGAGTGGCGGCCGCCGTCAGGCGGGCCACCACAGGAGGCGAGAGCTGGTCAGCACAGCTGCACGATACCGTCGACCGCATGGAGGGGGCCACCGACTGCACCGGCCCCAGCGCGGTCGTCTTCGACCCGACGCTCACCGACTACGACTTCGGCCCACACCATCCGATGGCCCCGGTGCGGGTCGACCTGACCATGCAACTGGCCCACGAGTTGGGCGTGACCACCGGTGGCCGGCTGCGCGTGGTCCCCGCCCCGGTGGCGACCACCGACCAGATCGCGACCGTCCACGACGCTGCCCTCATCGAAGCCGTCCAGCGGGCCGGCCACACCGGCGCGGCGGAGCTGCAGGTCGGGCTCGGCAGCGACGACAACCCGGTCTTCCTCGGCATGCACGAGGCGGCGGCGCACGTGGTGGGCGCGAGCCTGGAGGCGTTCCGGCTGGTCTGGACCGGTGAGGCGCTGCACGCGGCCAACGTGACCGGCGGGCTGCACCACGCGATGCGCGACCGGGCCAGCGGGTTCTGCGTCTACAACGACCTCGCCGTGGGCATCCGGTGGCTCCTCGACCAGGGCGCCGAGCGGGTCGCCTACGTCGACGTCGACGTACACCACGGCGACGGCGTGGAGGCGCTGTTCTGGGACGACCCCCGGGTGCTCACGATCTCGCTGCACGAGACCGGCCAGTTCCTGTTCCCCGGCACCGGCTTCAGCGGCGACGTCGGCGGGGAGGGCGCCGAGGGCAGCGCGGTCAACGTCGCCCTGCCGCCTGGTACGTCGGACGCCGGCTGGCTGCGCGCCTTCCATGCGGTGGTCCCCGAACTGGTCCGCGCCTTCGACCCGGACGTCCTGGTCACCCAGCACGGCTGCGACTCGCACGCGGACGATCCGCTGGCCCACCTGATGCTGAGCGTCGACGGCCAGCGCGCGGCGTACCTCGCCCTGCACGAGCTGGCCCACGAGGTCGCCGGAGGCCGCTGGGTCGCCACCGGCGGGGGCGGCTACGCGCTCGTCGAGGTCGTGCCCCGCGCCTGGACCCACCTTCTGGGCGCCGTCGCCGGGACGCCGGTGGACCCCGAGACGCCCACCCCGGAGGGGTGGCGGGAGTACGTCCGCGAGCGCGTGCGCGCCGAGGCGCCCCGGCTGATGACCGACGGGCGGACTCCGGCCTACCGCGACTGGCGCGAGGGCTACGACCCCGGCACCTGGCTGGATCGAGAGGTGCAGGCCACCCGGACCGCGGTCTTCCCGCTACACGGCCTCGACCCGAGCGGGTACTGATGTCGTACCTGCCCACCTGCCTCATCTACCTCATGCGCCACTCGCGGCATAGTCACGACCGAACGACAGCCCCGAACGCCGTTCGGACCGGCGGTACGGTCGTGACTATCGCGCGGCATGAAGGCAAGTCGACACGCCAGATAACTCGAAGCACTTTTCAGAACCGCTTCCCCATGTGTCACAGGAACCCCTATTCTCCCTAGGGGAGCAGCACGGGGAGTATCGGTGGGGAAGCCGATGACGTGCTGCACGAGAAAGAACGGTGCACGATGGCTGGTTCTGGGGACATGTCGGACGCGAAGTTCCTCACCGTGGCTGAGGTCGCGGCGATGATGCGCGTCTCGAAGATGACGGTGTATCGCCTGGTCCACAACGGTGACCTGCCTGCCGTGCGTGTCGGCCGCTCGTTCCGGGTGGTCGAGGAGGACGTCAACGAGTACCTCCGCAAGTCGTTCTACAGCGCGGGTTGACCAGTCGCCGAGTCGGCGCTACTGACCATCAGTAGCGCCGACTCGGCGTCGCGTTGCCCACCGCACGTGCACCTGACCCGGGTGGGCGGCTCCGCGCATTCGTGACCTTGTCGTACGGCGGATAGGCTTGCCCGGTCCTGCGCGCTCCTCGCCAGGGCGCTGGTGCGGCTCGACGGACGCGCCAGACATCCGTCGAAAGGTCAGTTCGTGGGTTCGGTCATCAAGAAGCGGCGCAAGCGCATGGCGAAGAAGAAGCACCGCAAGCTGCTGAAGAAGACGCGCGTGCAGCGTCGCAAGCTCGGCAAGTAGCCGTCACGCCACCCGCTTCTCCCACGGTCAGGGGCCGAGATGGCGAGTGCCGCAAAGGGTGCCTCCCACGGGAGGGTCGTCCTGGTGACCGGGGTCTCGCGAGACCTCGGACGCCGATCCGCGCGTGCTCTCGCCACTGATCCGACCGTCGCGAGGGTGATCGGTGTCGACGTCGTCCCGCCGCGGGGCGATGTCGGCGACGTCTCCTTCGTGCGCGCCGACATCCGCAACCCGGTGATCGCCAAGGTAATCGCCAAGGAGAACGTCGACACCGTCGTGCACATGAGCGTCATCTCGACGCCGGGCAGCGCCGGCGGGCGCGGCACGATGAAGGAGCTCAACGTCATCGGCACCATGCAGCTCCTCGCTGCCTGCCAGAAGGCGCCGAGCGTGCAACACCTGATCGTGAAGTCGACAACCACGATGTACGGCGCCAGCAACCGCGACCCGGCGATGTTCACCGAGGACATGGAGCCGCGGCGGCAGCCGCGCTCGGGCTATGCCAAGGACGTCGCCGAGATCGAGGGGTACGTCCGCGGCTTCGCCCGTCGCCGCCCCGACGTGCGGGTGACCACCCTGCGCTGCGCCAACGTGATCGGCCCGCACGTGGTCAGCCCCATGACGTCGTACTTCCGGTTGCCGGTGATCCCGACCGTGCTCGGCTTCGACGCGCGGCTGCAGTTCCTCCACGAGCAGGACCTCATGGATGTGCTCATCCACGCGGTCCGCAATGACCTGCCCGGCACGTTCAACGTCGCGGGCGACGGCGTGGTGATGCTCTCCCAGGCGCTACGCCGGCTGAAGCGGCCGACGGTTCCGATGCCCGGCTTCGCCGTCGGTGGGCTCGGCAACGTGCTGCGTCAGGCGCGACTCGCCGACTTCTCTCCAGAACAGCTCAGCTTCCTCACCTACGGTCGCGGCGTGGACACCACCCGGATGCGCGACCAGCTGGGCTTCGAGCCGGCGTTCAGCTCCGAGGCCGCCTTCGCCGACTTCGCGGCTGGCCTGACCCCGACCGGTGGCCGCATCGAGCGCGCACTGACGGTTGCGCTCGACCGGCTGCCCTCGGTCGAGGAGTCGGTCGCCCTCAGCTCGGTGGGCGGCGGTGAGCGCCGTGGGTGACGCCGAGATCATCCCGATCGGGACCCGCGGCCGGCCCGGCCGCGGCCAGCACACCGGCAAGCCGTCGTCAGCCTCGCGGAGCCTGGCTTCCGGTCCGCGCAAGGCGACCCCTCGACGGGTGCCGCAGCCCGAGCGCGAGCCCGAGCCGGCGCCAGAGATCGAGGCGGGCGAGCCCGTCGGCGCCGTAGCGGAGGAGCCGGCTGTCGGACCGGACCAGGTTTCCGAGGGGGCCGGCGCTGCGACGTACGTCGAGGAGCGGCTGCCTCAGGGCGGGATCCCCGCGGGCGAGTGGTTGGCCGCGTTCCAACAGTCCGCGCGCGAGCTGTTCGGCGACCAGTGGGAGCCGCAGTTGGCGCGGTTCCTGGCGTTCCTGCGCCGGCGGGTGACCGGTGACTACGTCGTCGACGAGTACGGCTTCGACCAGGAGATCACCGAGAAGTTCTTCATGACCGCACTGCGCCCGATCGCGCAGAAGTGGTTCCGGATCGAGGTCCGTGGCATCGAGAACATCCCCGCCGAGGGCGGCGCCCTGGTCGTGTCCAACCACTCGGGAACCGTCCCGGTCGACGGGCTGATGACCATGGTCTCGATCCACGACCACACCGGCCGGTTCCTGCGCCCGCTCGGGGCCGACCTGGTCTTCAAGATGCCGGTCGTCAGCACCATGGCCCGCAAGGGCGGCACCACCTTGGCCTGCAGCGAGGACGCCGAGCGGATGCTGCGCGGTGGCGAGCTGGTCGGGGTGTGGCCCGAGGGCTTCAAGGGCATCGGCAAGCCGTACTCCGAGCGCTACAAGTTGCAGCGCTTCGGTCGCGGCGGCTTCGTGTCGGCCGCGCTGCGCACCCAGGTGCCGATCATCCCGCTCTCGGTCGTCGGCGCCGAGGAGATCTACCCCTTGGTGGCCAACCTGCCGTCGCTCGCCCGGGTGCTCGGCCTGCCGTACATCCCCATCACGCCGCTGTTCCCGTGGCTCGGTCCGCTCGGCCTGGTCCCGCTGCCCTCGAAGTGGCTGCTGGAGTTCGGTGAGCCGATCCGCACCGACGAGTTCGACGCCGTCTCGGCCGAGGACCCGATGCTGGTCTTCAACGTCACCGACGAGGTCCGCGAGACCATCCAGTCGACGCTCTATTCACTGCTGATGCAGCGGCAGTCGGTGTTCAGATAACCCAGGTCACTGACCTGAGCCGCCACTTGTGAGGCCGCCGGTCAGGGGATCGGTGAGGGTGCCGGTCAGCCCGCCGGTGAGTCCGTCGAGGGCGTCGGTCACGCCCTGCACGGCGCCGGTGACGACGTTGTTGACGGTGTCGGTGACCGGGCTGAGGTCGACGGGCTTGTCCTTGCCGCCCTTGCCGTCGCCACCTCCGCCACCTCCGCCGTTGCCGCCGTTGCCGCCTCCAGCACCGCCGGTGGTGTCGGCGCCCGGCAACCCGGCACCGGAGGAGCCGGAGCCGGGCAGCGTGGTCGGGACGGAGGTGGGCAGCTGGGTCGGGATGGTGATCGGTGTAGGGGGTGGGTCGAGGGTGCTGGGCTGGTCGAGCCCGCTGTCGGGTGCGGCGCTCGGGGCGCCGGTGCCGGGCAGTTGACCACCCACGATCGACCCGGTGTCGTCGTCGAGCGCACCGGCGGCAGCGCCGACCAGTTGCGGTGGCACCTCGCTGAGCGGCTCCCCGCAGTCGGGGCAGAGCTGGCTGGCGGTCGCGTTGAGGGCGACGACCACCTGCGCGGCGTTGAGCAGTGCGTCGTGCGCAGCCGACGGGATCGTCGCCTCGAGGCCCGCCAAGGTGTCGACGCTGTCGGCGCTGAACTGGAGGAGCTGCTGCATCGACGCCTGGTCACCGTTGGCCTCGAAGTCCTTGACGAGATGGTCGCCGGCCTGGTCCGCCTGGGCCGCGAAGGCGTCGAGGGTCTGGGTGACCAGCTCGGCGTCGGGGTCCTGCTGGCTGGTCAGCTCGGCGACCTCGTCGAGCCGGCCGGAGGCGTTGCCGAGGAGCCGCTGGCCCTTGGCCTCGTCGCCGACGCTGAAACCGGCCCGGGTGTTCTCGATGGCCCGCTTGACCGGATAGAGGGTCTGGCCCGGGATCGCGCTCTGGGAGGCGACCGCCATGGAGGTCGTCGCGGCGACGATGGCGGCCGCGCCCAGGGCCAGTCCGACCCGGCGTTGGCCCCGGGTACGGGTGGGCCGGACCGTGAGCCGAGCGATGTCGTCGCGCTCGCGTGCCGTGGCGGCCGGCACGAACTCGGTCTCGGCCGCGGCCATGAGCCGGCTGCGCAGGTCGGCGACGAACTCCGGCCGCGGCTCCGGTGTGGGCACGGACCGCAGCCCGCCCACGAGCTCGAGAAGCTCGGAGGTACGTGGGTCGAGGTCGTCGGGTGGGACTCCCTCGAGGAGGGAGTCGAAGTGCTCGGCGCGTTGTCGCGTCGGGAACAGCGGGCTCATCGGTGCGATCCGTTCACGTGGGTGTCGGCGCCGTCCCCGTGCTGCGGCGCCGACGTACGGATCAACGACGTGGCGGCCACCGGGGTTACGCGGGGGCTCAGGCGCAGGAATGCCGGGGTCATCGGAGCCCCTCCGGCATCAGTTTGGCGAGGTTGCGTACGCCGCGCAGTTGGAGCTGCTTGACCGCGCCCTCGCTGCGGCCCAGGACGGCAGCGGTCTCGGCGATGCTCATGCCCTGCAGGAACCGCATGATCAGGCAGTCCCGCTGTTCGGTGGGCAGCTCGGTGAGCGAGGTGAGCAGCACCTCGTTGGTCAGACTGGCCAGCACCGCGTGCTCGGGCCCCTCGGTGGCGTCGTCGTGGACGCCCATGTCCTCGGTGGCGACCTCGAGGCGGGTGCGGCCGGCCTTGAAGTGGTCGGTGGCCAGGTTGCGCGCGATCGTCATCAGCCAGGCGCCGAAGTCCTTGCCCTGCCACCGGAAGTTCTGCATGTTGCGCAGAGCCCGGAAGAAGGTCTCGGAGGTGAGATCCTCGGCCAGGGTGGTGGAGCGCGTCCGATGGAAGAGGAAGCGGTAGACCGGGCCCTGGTAGTGGTCGTAGAGCATCCCGAACGCATCGGCGTCGCCCTGCCGGGCCAACTCCACCAACGCGATCAGCCGCGAGCGCTCCTCCTCGGTCTCCTCGGAGGACGCGGCCTGGTCGGAGTCGCCGTACCCGGATCCGGCGCCGGACTGTGTGTCGAGGTCCTTGCCCCGGGTGACGGCCTCGCTGAGCAGCCAGCCGGGACGGTACGGCGCGCGGGGGCGTTGGGGATTGTTCGGCGCTGCCGGCGGCGAGGCGAGCGTAAGAGGGTCGTTGACGAGCGCACGCGCGACCGCCTCGCGCAGGGCGTGCAGCCCCCGCGTGACGTCGTGGCCGCGTTCGGGCACCAGCGCCCCTCCCTCTGCTCCCCCCGACACCATTACCCACATTCGAGGCGAACGTCACATATTCGGGCAAATCCCTGTCGCGAGATTGTCGACCGTTGGGGTAGTCCGTGACGTTTGTGTGGGCCGGCTGCCCCGATGACCCACACAAACGTCACGGACTACCCCAACGGGTCAGGGCTTACCTCAGCGGCGCCGACCGCGCAGGGAGACGCCAGCGGCCACCGCACCGGTGACCGCGCCGGCGACGGCTCCGACGAGGAGGCCGGCCCGGGCCGCCTTGCGTCCGGTGCGGTAGTCGCGGATCCGCCACCCCTGCGCACGTGCGTGGGCGCGCAGCTTCGCATCGGGGTTGATCGCGCAGGGATCGCCGACCATGGAGAGCATCGGCAGGTCGTTGTAGGAGTCGGAGTACGCCGAGCAGCGGGCCAGGTCGAGCGACTCGCGGGCTGCCAGAGCCTTGATCGCTTCCGCCTTGGCCGGACCGTGCAGCATGTCGCCGACCAGCCTCCCGGTGTAGACGCCGTCGACGTGCTCGGCCACCGTGCCCATCGCGCCGGTCAGGCCGAGGCGGCGGGCGATGGTCTGGGCGATCTCGACCGGCGCGGCCGTGACCAGCCAGACTCGCTGTCCTTGGTCGAGGTGCAACTGCGCGAGGGCGCGGGTGCCGGGCCAGATCCGGTGCGCCATGGCTTCATCGAAGATCTCCTCGCCGAGGTCCTGGAGCTCCTTGACCGTGTGTCCCTCGATGAAGCTGAGCGCGGCCGAACGCGCCTCCGCGACGTGCTCGGGGTCCTCGACTCCGACGATGCGGAAGTAGGCCTGTTTCCAGGCGGCGCTGAGGATGTCGCGCGTCGTGAAGAACTCCCGCCGGTGAAGCCCGCGGGCCAGGTGGAAGATGCTCGCGCCCTGGATGACCGTGTTGTCGACGTCGAAGAACGCCGCCGCGTTCGCGTCGGTGGGGTGGTCCAGCGCGGTCTCGACCGCAGCCTCCGCGGCGGCCGCCTCCCCGGCCAGGATCGACCGTTGTTGGAGGTTGAGCCGCGTGCGAGGGCGCTCGGGCGGGGGCACGATCGAACCCTAGTCCGAGAATGGCGGCCACTGGCGTGTGGAAGTATCCGTCCATGGCTGCCGGACCCGCCACCGACGTCGCGGACCTGCTCGCGGTGGCCGCCGCCGAGGACCCTGACCGGCAAGCGATCGTCGATTCCGGCGGGCGCCGGATGACCTGGGGCGAGCTGGAGGACGAAGTCGGTCGCCTGGCGACCGGGCTGGGCGCCGCGGGGATCGTGGCGGGCCACCGGGTGCTGGTCGCGATGGGCAACCGCATCGAGTTCGTCACCAGCTACCTCGCGATCCTGCGCACGCAGGCGGTCGCCGTACCCGTCAATCCCAGCTCCCAGTCGGGAGAGCTCGCCCGGATGATCGCCGACTCGGGGTCGCGGCTGGTCCTGGCCGATGCCGACACCGTGACCGCGGTCCGAGGTGCCGTGCGGGCCCTCGAGGAGGCTCGCGCGGCCGAGCACCCGGCGGGTTCGATCGAGGCCGACCTGGTCGCCCGGCTCGTGGTGCCGAGGGTCGTGGTGGTCGGCGGGACCCTCCAGCCGGGGGAGCGCTCGTATGACCACCTCCGGGCCGAGAGTGCGCGCGCCGTACCCCCGCTCCAGGACCCGGAGAAGCTCGCCGCGCTGCTCTACACCAGCGGTACGTCGGGCCGGCCGCGCGCCGCGATGCTCACCCACCGGGCGCTGCTGGCCAACATCGAGCAGGTGGCGGCGGTCGAGCCGGCCATGATCCATGGGGACGACGTGGTGCTCGGGGTGCTGCCGCTCTTCCACGTCTACGGCCTCAACGCCGTCCTCGGTGTCGTGATGCGGCATCGCGCCAAGTTGGTGCTCACATCGCGGTTCGAGCCGCAGGGCGCCCTCGACCTGATCGAGGACGAGGCCTGCAGCGTGGTCCCGGTGGCGCCGCCGGTCTTCGCCTACTGGCGCGAGGTGGACGGGCTGCGCGATCGGCTCGGGCCGGTGCGGCTGATGCTCTCCGGATCCGCTCCGCTCTCGCCGGAACTCGCGGCGGAGTTCAGCGAGCTGACCGGGATCCCGATCCACCAGGGCTACGGCCTGACCGAGGCTTCGCCAGTGGTGACCAGCACGCTGTGCAGTCAGCGGCTGCAACCCGGCTCGGTCGGCGCCGCGCTGCCCGGCATCGAGATCCGGCTCGTCGACGAGACCGGCCGGACGCCGGACGGCGAGGACGCCGGCGAGATCCAGATCAAGGGTGCGAACCTGTTCAGCGGCTACTGGCCCGATGGCGCCGACGGGCCCGACCACGAGGGCTGGTGGTCCACCGGCGACGTCGGCTTCCTCGACGCCGGCGGAGACCTGTTCCTCGTCGACCGGCTCAAGGAGCTGGTCATCGTCTCGGGGTTCAACGTCTACCCGGTCGAGGTCGAGGAGGTGATCCGCGAGGTGCCCGGTGTCGCCGAGGCGGCGGTCATCGGTGTCGACGACCCGTCCACCGGCGAAGCGGTCGTCGCCTATGTCGTCGCGGCGGTGCCCGACGCCGGTTCCGACACCGGTTCCGACGCCGGTTCCGACACCGGATCGGTCGCCGACGCCGTACGCGCGCACTGCGAGCAGCGGCTCGCACGCTTCAAGCAGCCCAGCCGCATCGAGGTCGTCTCCGAGCTGCCCGTCGGGGTCACCGGCAAGGTCCAGAAGGGTCGGCTGCGCGGCATGGAGCGGCGCCGCGCACTCGGACTCCTCGAGCAATGACGGCGCGGGTCACCCTCTACTCCAAGCCGGGCTGCCACCTGTGCGACGACGCCCGCACGATCATCGAGCGGGTCTGCGCCGACCTCGGCGAGTCCTACGACGAGATCTCCATCCTTTCCGACCCCGTCCTCCAGGAGCGGTACGGCGAGGAGATCCCCGTGACCTTCGTCGACGGCCGGCAGCACGACTTCTGGCGGGTCGGCGAGGAGCGGTTGCGGGCGGCGCTGGGCGGCGGCCAGGACTTGTAACTCACTGTTACATCGTCTCCATGGGCGAAATAGCGCCAGAGAAGACGATGTAACAGTGAGTTACAACTGCGGTGGCGGCGCGGGCGTACCTCCGAGTAGGGCCCGCCGAGACCGGGCGCCCGCTCAGTTTGTTCTCCCGTTCACAAAGTCCTAGGGTGAAACGGCCGGCGGGCGGTACGGGCCGATGGCTCCCCTCCCCGGCTGGAAAGTGGGTCTGGTGAGCGCACGCACGGCTGACAGCGCCCGGGACATCCCCGAGGCCACCGTTGCGCGCCTGCCGGTCTACCTCCGGGCGCTGACCACCCTGGTCGACAACGGCACCGCCACCTGCTCCTCGGAGGAGCTGGCCGCGGCGGCCGGCGTCAACAGCGCCAAGCTCCGCAAGGACCTCTCCTATCTCGGCAGCTACGGCACCCGCGGCGTCGGGTACGACGTCGACTACCTGCGCTACCAGATCGCCCGCGAGATCGGGGTCACCCAGGACTGGCCGGTCGTCATCGTCGGCATCGGCAACCTCGGCCATGCGCTGGCGAACTTCTCCGGGTTCCGCAGCCGCGGCTTCCGGGTGGTGGCGCTGCTCGACGCCGATCCGGACCGACGCGGTGAGCGGGTGGCCGGCATCGACGTCCGCGACTTCGCCGACCTCGAGCCGATCGTGCGCGAGCACGGCGTCGCGATCGGTGTGATCGCCACGCCGGCCTCGGCCGCTCAGGACGTCGCCGACCAGATGGTCGAGGCCGGGATCCGCAGCATCCTCAACTTCGCGCCGATCGTCATCTCGGTCCCCGACGGCGTCGACGTGCGCAAGGTCGACCTCTCGATCGAGCTGCAGATCCTCGCCTACCACGAGCAGCGCAAGCAGTCGGAGGCCACGGCATGACCACCCCACGAAACTGCTCGGTGCGGGCCCTGCGCGCCGTCGACTCGCACTTCCGCGGGGACCCCGGTGAGAAGCCTTGAGCGTCCTGGTCGTCGGCGTCTCCCACAACAGCGCCCCGGTGTCCCTCCTCGAACGGGTGGCGCCGGCGGCCGATGCAGTGCCGAAGCTCGTCCAGGCGGTGGCTGCGGGCGACCACGTCACCGAGGCGGCGGTGATCGCGACCTGCAACCGGGTCGAGGTCTACGCCGACGTCGACCGGTTCCACGGCTCGGTCGAGGAGCTGTCGCGGCTGCTGGTCGACCGGTCCGGCCAGAGCACCGAGGCGATGCTGCCGCACCTCTATGTGCACTACGACGACGGTGCCGTCTCGCACCTCTTCCAGGTCGCGGCCGGTCTCGACTCGATGGCCGTCGGCGAGGGGCAGATCCTCGGCCAGACCCGTGACGCGCTCCGTCTCGCGCAGGAGCTCGGCACCGCTGGCCCCGCCCTCAACGTGTTGTTCCAGCAGGCGCTGCGGGTCGGCAAGCGCACCCGCGCCGAGACCGCCATCGACAGCGTGGCGCCCACGCTCGTCGGCGCCGCGCTCGACCGCGCCGCGAGGCTCGACGCCGACGTGGCCGGCCGCCGCGTGGCCGTGGTCGGCGCGGGCTCGATGGCGGGGCTGGCGACCGCCACCGCCTCCCGGAGGGGCGCCGCCGAGGTCGTCGTCGTCAACCGCACACTGGAGCGCGCGGAGCGGCTGGCGGCCGAATACTCCGGTCGTCCGGCGGCCCTCACCGATCTGCCCGCCGTACTCGCCGAGGCCGACGTGGTGATCACCTGCGCCGGCGCTGCGCGGGTGCTGGTCAGCCGTGCCCTGGTCGAGTCGGTCCGCACCGACGACCGGCCACTCACCTTCGTCGACCTCGCCCTGCCCCACGACGTCGACCCCGATGTAGTCCAGATCGCGGGGGTCAGCCGGATCGACCTCGCCGACCTGGCCCGCGAGCTGGAGTCGTCCGACGCGGGTCGCGAGGTCGCCCAGGTGCGTCGGATCGTCACCGAGGAGGTGGCGGCCTTCTTGGCGGCGCGTCGCTCGGCGAACGTGACGCCGACCGTCGTCGCGCTGCGGTCGATGGCCACCTCGGTCGTCGATGCCGAGATGGACCGCCTCGACCACCGGCTCACCGACCTGACACCGCAGCAGCGCGCCGAGGTGCTGCAGGCGATCCGCCGGGTCGCCGACAAGCTGCTCCACGAGCCGACCGTGCGCGTCAAGGAGCTGGCCAACGAGACCGGCGCGGTCTCCTACGCCGCGGCGCTGGCCGAACTGTTCGCGCTCGACCCCGAGGCGGTCGACGCGGTGACCCGGCCCGAGGGTCTCTCATGAACGGCGCCGCGATCCGGATCGGCACCCGGGCCTCCCTCCTCGCCACCACCCAGTCCGAGCAGGTCGCGGCACTGATCCGGGAGCGGCTGGGCCGCGGGACCGAGCTCGTCGAGGTCTCGACCGAGGGCGACCGCACCCAGGCCGCGGGCACCCCGCTCGAGCAGGCCGGGGGCACCGGAGTCTTCGTCAGCGCGTTGCGCGACGCCCTGCTCGCGGGCCGGGTCGACGTCGCCGTGCACTCCCTCAAGGACCTCCCCACCGCTCGGGCCGACGGCATCGCGTTGGCCGCCGTACCCCTCCGCGAAGACCCGCGCGACGTCGTCGTGGCCCGCGACGGGCTCACCCTCGGCGAGCTGCCGGTCGGTTCGAAGGTCGGCACCGGCTCGCCTCGGCGGGTGGCCCAGGTCGAGGCCCTCGGCCTCGGTTTGGACCTCGTGGGAGTTCGTGGGAATGTCGACACCCGGATCGCCAAGGTCCGCTCCGGGGAGTACGACGCGGTGCTGCTCGCCCGCGCTGGCCTGGCCCGGATCGGCAGGCTCGAGGAGGTCACCGAGGTGCTCGACCCGTTCCAGGTGTTGCCCGCACCCGGGCAGGGTGCCCTCGCGGTCGAGTGCCGCGCCGACGATGACCTCGTCGCCGCGCTGGTCGCCCTCGACGACCCGTCCAGCCGCGCTGCCGTGGAGGCTGAGCGGGCCGTGCTCGCCACCCTGGAGGGCGGCTGCTCCGCCCCGATCGGTGCCTTGGCCGAGGTGGTCGAGGGCGAGGACGGCGAGGAGTTGTGGGTCCGCGCCGTGGCCCTCTCGCGCGACGGTGTGCTGTCGGTGCGGATGTCAGCTACCGGTGACCCCCGTGACGCCGCCGGGGTCGGCACCCGGCTCGCCGAGGAGATGCTCGCCGACGGCGCCGGCGATCTCGACGCAGGCCCAGATGCAGGACTTTCAGTAGGACCCTCAGCAGGATCACCAGCAGGACCAGAGACAGACAGGGTGCACGACGCATGACGCGAGGCAAGACCGCCACCACCACCGACCGCGCGAACGGCACCAGCACGGGCGTCGCCCGCGGCTGGGTCTCGTTCGTGGGCAGCGGGCCGGGCGACCCCGACCTGCTCACCGTGCGGGCGCTGACGCTCCTCGAACAGGCCGAGGTCGTCGTGACCGAGACACCCGAGCACATCGACCTCGTACGCCGACTGCTGGCGCTGCCGGCCGAGTGCGAGACCCCGCTGTTCGTCGACGGTGGCTTCGGCGAGGACGGCCAGCCGCTGACCCACGCGGCGCGGGCCAAGGTCGTGACCCGGCACGCCAAGAAGGGGCAGCGCGTGGTCCGGCTGATGTCCGGCGACCCGTTCCTCTACGCCTCCGGTCCCGAGGAGGCGCTGGCCTGCGTCAAGGCCGGGCTCGGCTTCGAGATCGTCCCGGGTGTCTCGTCGGTGTCCGCCGTCCCGGCCTACGCCGGCATCCCGCTGACCACCAAGGACCACCGTGAGGTCGCGGTCGTCACCGCCAACGAGAAGGTCGACTGGTCGGCGTACGGCGAGGACCGCACGCTGGTCGTCCTCTCGGGCGTGAACATGATCGGCGACATCGCCAAGGCGTTGGTCGCCGCGGGCCGCGACCCCGAGACGCCGGTCGCGATGACCCGGGTCGGCACCACCACCGAGCAGGCCACGGTCACCTCGACGCTGGCCGGCATCGCCGCGGCTGCTCGGTCCGCTCGGATGGCCCCGCCCGCGGTGATCGTCATCGGCAAGGTCGTCGACCTGCGCGAGACGCTGTCGTGGTTCGAGACCAAGCCGCTGTTCGGCTGGCGGGTGCTGGTGCCACGCACCAAGGACCAGGCCGGCCCGCTGGTGGCCCGCCTGCGCGGCTACGGCGCGGTGTCCGACGAGGTGCCGACGATCTCGGTCGAGCCCCCTCGCAACCCGCTGCAGATGGACAAGGCCGTCCGTGGGTTGGTCGAGGGTCGCTACGAGTGGATCGCGTTCACCTCGGTCAACGCCGTCAAGGCGGTGCGCGAGAAGTTCGAAGAATACGGCCTCGACGCGCGCGCCTTCTCGGGCCTCAAGATCGCTGCGGTGGGTGACAAGACCGCGCAGGCGATCGCCGCGTGGGGGCTGCGCGCCGACCTGGTGCCCTCCGCCAATGATCCAGCCGGCCAGTCGGCGGCGGGGCTGCTGGCCATTTGGCCGGAGTTCGACGACCTGCTCGACCCCATCAACCGGGTCTTCCTGCCGCGCGCCGACATCGCCACGGAGACCTTGGTGGCAGGGCTGATCGACCTGGGTTGGGAGGTCGACGACGTGACCGCCTACCGCACCGTGCGCGCCACCCCGCCGCCGGCCGCGACCCGCGATGCGATCAAGTCGGGCAAGTTCGACGCGGTCGTGTTCACCTCCTCCTCGACGGTCCGCAACCTGGTCGGCATCGCCGGCAAGCCGCACCCGTCCACCGTGATCGCGGTGATCGGGCCGGCCACCGCCAAGACCGCCGAGGAGCATGGCCTGCGGGTCGACGTACTCGCCCCCAAGCCCGATGTCGACGTCCTGGTCGATGCGCTGGCCGACTTCGGCGCCGCCCGTCGGGCGGCGATGCTGGAGGCCGGCGAGCAGGTGACCCGACCCTCCGAGCGCAAGCCGAGCGCACGTCGGAGCAAGGTCCGAGGCTGATGAGCACCGCGAGCGCAGCGAGCCACGTGCTCATCGACTCGGAGATCGAGCCTGTCGAGATCCTCCGCAGCCCGGGCTGGGACCGAAGCTGATGTCCGACGACGCGGTCGCCGCTCCGACCGGGCCACTGGTCCGGCCGCGGCGGCTACGTCGTACGCCCGGTCTGCGCCGGATGGTCGCCGAGACCCACGTCTCCGCGGCGCAGCTGGTGCTGCCCCTCTTCGTCCGCGAGGGGATCAGCGAGCCGGTGCCGATCGGTTCGATGCCCGGCGTCGTGCAGCACACCCGCGACACCCTGCTCAAGGCCGTGGCCGAGGCCGCCGACCTCGGGCTCGGTGGCGTGATGCTGTTCGGGATCCCCGAGGAGAAGGACGCCGAAGGCTCCGGTGCGCTGGACCCGTCGGGCATCCTCAACCTCGCGATCACCGACGTGGTCGGCGAGGTCGGCGATGCGCTCACGGTGATGAGCGACCTGTGCCTCGATGAGTTCACCGACCACGGGCACTGCGGCGTGCTGACCCCTGACGGCCGGGTCGACAACGACCGGACGCTCGCGATCTACGCCGAGATGGCCAGGGCCCAGGCCGACGCCGGCGTCGACATGGTCGGCCCCAGCGGCATGATGGACGGTCAGGTGCGCGTGATCCGCGAGGCGCTCGACGGCGACGGGCACACGGACGTCTCGATCCTGGCCTACTCCGCGAAGTACGCCTCCGCCTTCTTCGGCCCCTTCCGCGAGGCGGTCGGCTCGTCGCTGCAAGGCGACCGGCGCACCTACCAACAAGATGCCGCCAACGCCGTCGAGGGCGTGCGCGAGGCGCTGCTCGACGTCGAGGAGGGCGCCGACATCGTCATGGTCAAGCCGGCACTCGGCTACCTCGACGTCGTACGCCGGGTCCGCGACGCGGTCGACGTCCCCGTCGCTGCTTACAACGTCTCCGGCGAGTACGCCATGCTCGAGGCCGCCGCCGCCCAGGGCTGGATCGACCGCGAGCCGGCGATCCTCGAGACCCTCACCTCGATCCGCCGCGCCGGCGCCGACGTGGTGCTGACCTACTGGGCAGCCGAGGCCGCGAGGCTGCTGCGCGGGTAGCAGCCCGACACTGCCCCCAATTTCAGGTCCCGTCCACTAGCGCCAGGCTCGTAGCCTGGTGGCATGGGGGACGTCGTCGTACGCAGCAGCTACCTGCCGCGCGTCGTGGACGAGTTGATCGGTCGCGAGGCCGAGGTGGACCAGGTGTTGGCCCTGCTCGCCGAGCGCCGCCTGGTCACGCTGACGGGCGCCGGCGGAGTCGGTAAGTCCAGGCTGGCGTTGGAGGTCGCCAGCGCCCTGGAGCCGAGCCGTGTCGACGGCGTCTGGTGGGTAGCGCTGGCCGAGCTGGGCGACCCGAGCCTCGTGGGCCAATCGGTCCTGTCGGTGTTGGGGTTGGTCGACAGTGGTGGCGTCGGTCCAGAGGCCCTGTTGCTCGACTACCTCGCCGATCGCGACGCGGTGCTGGTCCTCGACAACTGTGACCAGGTGGCCACGTGGTACGCCGATCAGGTCCGGCAGCCCCCAGATGCGTAGGACCTACGGGTTCATGTAGTGGTCGAGGCAGTCCTGGAACCGCTGGGGCTGCAGGAGCTGGTCGATGCCGTCGAGCAGGCACTGGGTGGTCGCCTGCGTCAAGGTCAGCACGGTGTCGACCGGTGGGATCGAGGTGGTGGGCAGCGGCGGGATCGTGACCGGGGTGCCCGGGACGCTGACGCCGCCGCCCCCGCCAGTGTTGCCGCCGTTGCCGCCGGAGCCACCCGAACCGCCCGAACCGCCGCCGGTCGAGCTGCCGCCGCCCGTCGAGCCACCGCTCGGTGGAGTGGCCGGAGTGTCGTCGCCGCTCCCGGTCCCCGGGCTGTCGTCGTTGCCGTGGTGGGCCGGTGTCTCGAGCTGGGCGTCGTGCCCGGGGGTGGCGGGTGTGTGCACCGGCGGCGGGGTCTTGGTGATCTGCCCGGCCATCACGGTGCCGTTGGGGATCGAGGTGTAGTCGCCGGCGACGTAGGCGTCCATGATCGCGAGCACGAGGTCGACGTAGGAGTCGCTGTGGTTGTAGCGATAGACGGCCGCTCGGCGTCCGGCGTCGGCGGCCAGGTCGTCGTCGCCGGAGCAGAGGTAGACCGCCGCGCCGAGCGCGGAGTCGTCGATGTCCTGCGGGTTGCGGACCCCGTCGCCGTCGGCATCGACACCCACGACCGACCAGGTCGAGGGGATGAACTGCATCGGGCCGACAGCGCGGTCGTACTGCGCGTCGTTGTCGTACTGGCCCGCGTCGGTGTCGACGATCTCGCTGGTGCGGTTGGCACCGTTGAGGGCGACGCCGTAGATGCCCGGGGTGGCCAGGCCGTTGTCGTCGAGGACGTTGCCGTTGGCACGCCCGTGGTTGGACTCGACCCGCCCGATCGCGGCGATGAGCTGCCAGCTGAGGTGGCAGGTCGGGTCGGCGGTGTTGATCACCGTCTCGGCGCGCTGGTAGGCAGCGAGCGCAGCCGAGGGGATGCCCGAGGTCGAGGAGGTGGCGATGATCTGGTCGGCCTGCGCGGTGTCGAACTCGGGGCCGAGCACGCTGCCGTCTGTGGCGCTGGCCGGCGCCTCGATCGCCTGGGTCGGGACGCTGGTGCCGTCGGGGAGCGTGGGGTCGGGGAGCGCCCCGGCGACCGCGACCGGCGAGGAGGAGGTCACCAGGCTGGTGGTCCACGCGGCCGAGAGCAGCGCCAACGGCACCAGTGCCGCAGCCTTGTGCATGCGCCCGAATCGCTTGGCCATCTGCCCTCTCCCGCAAAGCTGTCCGAACCGCCCCCTCCAGGCGGTTCGAGCACTCAACGAACCGTGATCAACCCAAGTTACGCCTCAGTACCTCCTGCTGTACCCATGATGAGCGCCGCCATCGCCACCGCCGCCCAATCTGCTCCAGTCTTCCCCCAAACTCGTCATGCGCAAACGGCTGTGTGGCGGCCCTGGGTGACGCGAGTTCGGCCGGTTGGGACCCCTCGGAGAGAATGAGGCGTGCCCCGGCCGACCCCACAGTCAGATGCGCTGTTCGAGCGTGCACTCGCTGTCACCCCGGGGGGCGTGAACTCGCCGGTGCGGGCCTTCAACGCCGTCGGCGGGACGCCCCGGTTCATCGAGTCTGCCCAGGGGGCCTGGCTGACCGATGCCGACGGCAACGAGTACGTCGACCTGATCTGCTCGTGGGGACCGATGCTGCTCGGCCACGCCCACCCCGAGGTCGAGGCGGCGGTCCGCGAGGCGGTGGCCCGCGGCACGTCGTACGGCACCCCCACCCGTCCCGAGGTCGAGCTGGCCGAGGAGATCGTGGCCCGCGCGCCGGTGGAGCGGGTCCGGTTCGTCTCCTCGGGCACCGAGGCCACGATGTCGGCGATCCGGCTGGCCCGCGGGTTCACCGGCCGCGACGTGGTCGTGAAGTTCGCCGGCTGCTACCACGGGCATGTCGACTCGCTGCTGGCCTCGGCCGGCTCGGGTGTGGCGACGTTCGCGCTTCCCGGGACGCCCGGAGTACCCGCCTCCTCGACCGAGCTGACCCTGGTGCTGCCCTACAACGATCGCGCGGCGGTCGAGGCGGCGTTCGCCGAGTACGGCGACCGGATCGCGTGCCTCATCACCGAGGCCGCGCCCGGCAACATGGGGGTGGTCCCGCCCGAGGAGGGCTTCAACAGGTTCCTCGCCGAGACCTGCCGCACCCACGGCGCGCTGTTCGTCAGCGACGAGGTGATGACCGGCTTCCGGGCCTCCAAGCTGGGCCAGTGGGGGCTCGACGGCGCCCACGAGGGCTGGCGCCCCGATCTGATGACCTTCGGCAAGGTGATGGGCGGCGGCTTCCCGGCCGCGGCCTTCGGCGGTCGGGCCGAGGTCATGCACCACCTCGCACCGGAGGGGCCGGTCTACCAGGCGGGCACCCTGTCCGGGAACCCGATCGCGACCACCGCCGGACTGACCACGCTGGGGCTCGCGACCGACGAGGTCTACGACCACCTCACCAAGACCGGCGACGTGATCAAGACGGCCGTGTCGGACGCCCTGTCGGATGCCGGTGTGGCCCACTGCGTCCAGGCGACCGGCACCATGTTCTCGGTCTTCCTGACCGAGGGGCCGGTCCGCGACTTCGACGATGCCCAGCGGACCGACGTGGCGGCGTACGCCGCGTTCTTCCACGCGATGCTCGACCACGGCGTCCATCTGCCCCCGTCGGCGTACGAAGCGTGGTTCCTCTCCGCCGCACACGACGACCGGGCGGTCCAGACGGTCCTCGACGCCTTGCCCGCCGCGGCCCGCGCCGCGGCCGCCGCACAGGAGACACACGCATGAGCCGTACGCCCGACACCGTGGTCCACCTGCTCCGCCACGGCGAGGTGCACAACCCCGAGGGCGTCCTCTACGGCCGCCGCGACGGCTACCACCTCTCCGAGCTCGGCCGCACGATGGCCGAGCGGGTGGCCGGCGCGCTCGCCGACCGCGACGTCACCCACATCCGTTCCTCGCCGCTGGAGCGAGCTCAGGAGACCGCGGCGCCCACGGCGGCGACCCATGGCCTCGAGGTGGTCATCGACGAGCGGGTCATCGAGTCGACCAACGTCTTCGAGGGCAAGCGGTTCGCCGGCGGCAACGGAGCGCTGCTACGGCCCTCGGCCTGGCGCTACCTCTGGAACCCGCTCAAGCCCTCCTGGGGTGAGCCCTACAAGGACGTCGTGGCCCGGATGATGTCCGCGGTCCACGACGCCCGCATCGGGGCCACCGGCCACGAGGCCGTGATCGTCTCCCACCAGCTGCCGATCTGGATCACCCGGCTGCACGTCGAGAAACGCTCGTTCCTGCACGACCCGCGCCGTCGGCAGTGCACGCTCTGCTCGCTGACCTCCTTCCACTTCGTCGGCGACCGGATCACGCAGGTCTCCTACAGTGAGCCGGCCGGCGACCTGATCCCGGCCAAGGACCGGACAGCGCCGTTCTCGGCGGGCAATGCGCCCGAGGAGAAGTCCTGAACGTTCGCAATCTTCCGCTGTTGGTCGCCGCGCTGCTGCTCGCGGTCGGCTCGGCATCCGCCTGCTCGGATCTCGACGGGACCGACGGCAAGACCTGGATCACCAGCGAGGGTTCGCTCCAGCAGGTGGCGGAGGCCGACCGCGGCAAGCCCGTGGAGGCCGAGGGTGACGACCTCGACGGGAAGCCGCTCGACCTGGCCGACTACCGCGGCAAGGTCGTGGTGCTCAACGTCTACGCGTCGTGGTGCCCGCCATGCCGATCCGAGATGCCGACCGTCGTGGAGCTGGCCGACAACGCCGATCCCGCGCAGGTCGCCTACCTCGGCGTCAACATCCGCGACAACGACTCCGCGGCCCGGGCCTTCGGCGACAACGTCGGCGTCGACTTCCCGTCGTTCGCCGATCCCGGCAGCTCGATCCTCCTCGACCTGAGCGACAAGCTCGGCCCCTACTCGCTGCCCAGCACGGTCGTACTCGACCGCGAGGGCCGCCTGGCCGCACTGGTGCTCGGCAAGATCCCCGGCGCGGTCACCCTGCAGGACGTGGTCGACGACGTGGTGGCGGAGGGGTCCGCAACCACCCAGGGGGCTACAGCGGATGGGTGAGTGGTTCGCCCAGGTGGCGGGCTCCGGCTCGATGGTCCTGGCGGTGCCGATCGCGGTGCTCGCCGGGCTGGTGTCGTTCTTCTCCCCGTGTGTGATCCCGCTGCTGCCCGGCTACCTGTCCTACGCCACGGGACTCTCCGGCGCCGACCTGGCCGACACGTCCGAGACCGGTCCGCACCGCGGCCGGATGCTCGCCGGCTCGCTGCTGTTCGTCGCGGGGTTCACGGTCGTCTTCGTGCTGCTGGGTGTCGCCTCGGCGAGCGTCAGCCGCTGGTTCTTCGTCAATCAGACGGCGCTCAACATCTTCCTCGGCGTGCTCGCCATCGGGCACGGGTTGGCCTTCATGGGGGCGCTGCCGGTGCTGCAGCGCGACTTCCGGATCCATCGGGTGCCGGCCGTCGGCCTGGCCGCCGCGCCGCTGCTCGGCTTCCTCTTCGGGCTGGGTTGGACGCCGTGCATCGGTCCGACGCTGAGCGTCATCCTCTTCCTCGCGTACGGCGAGGACACCCTGCGCGGCGGCGTCCTGATGGCGTTCTACTCCCTCGGGCTCGGCCTGCCGTTCATCCTCGCGGGGCTGGCCTGGCGGCGCGCGCTCGGCACCGTGGCGTTCGTACGCCGCCACCAGCTGTGGGTGACCCGCCTCGGCGGCGGCATGCTCGTCGCGGTCGGCGTACTCCTGCTGACCGGCTGGTGGACCGAGGCCGTGCAGTGGCTCCAATACCACGTCGTCAACGACTACCAGGTCGGCGTATGAGCGCATGGGGGATGCCATGACGACGACCGCCTCCCGGCCGACCGCGCCGGCTCCGGAGCGCCGCTCGGGCGAGCTCACGATGCGCGAGCTGCTGCGGTGGTGCTGGCGTCAGCTCACCTCGATGCGGATCGCCCTGATCCTGCTGCTCCTGCTCGCCCTCGCGGCGGTGCCCGGCTCGCTGGTGCCGCAGGAGCGGGTCGACTCGCTCAAGGCCGGGCAGTGGAAGGACCAGCACGAGACGCTCACGCCGATCTACGAGAAGCTCGGCATCTTCAACGTCTACGGGTCGCCGTGGTTCGCCGCCATCTACATCCTGTTGATGATCTCGCTGGTCGGCTGCATCATCCCGCGCACCTTCGTCTACTGGCGCGGCCTGCGCGCTCAGCCGCCCGCGGCGCCGCGCAACCTCACCCGGATGCCCAGCCACGCGACGTACGGCACGACGGAGTCGGCGGACGTCGTGCTCGAGCGGGCCCGCACGATGCTGCGGCGCAAGCGATACCGGCTCCGCGCCGACGCCGCTGACGGCACGGTGAGCGCCGAGCGTGGCTACCTCCGCGAGCTGGGCAACCTGATCTTCCACCTCGCGGTGCTGGTCGTGCTGGTGGGCTTCGCGACGGGCAGCCTGTTCGGCTACAAGGGCGGCGTGATCCTGGTGACCGGGACGCCGTTCAGCAACACGCCCACCCAGTACGACGACTTCGTGCCCGGCAGCCTGTTCCGCGCCGGACAGCTCGACCCGTTCAGCTTCACCGTCGACGACTTCGACATCGACTGGCTGACATCCGGACCGCGGGCCGGGATGGCCCGGGGTTTCCAGGCGCACATGCAGTATCAGACGTCGCCCGATGGCGAGGAGCAGGACTACAACCTCCGCGTCAACCATCCGCTGACCATCGGCGATACGGACCTGTTCCTCATCGGCCACGGCTATGCGCCGGTCGTCACCGTCCGCGACGGCGAGGGCAACGTCGTGTGGGGGCCCGCGCCGCAGATCTTCCTGCCGCAGGGGCCGGACCTGTTCTCTTTCGGCGTCATCAAGGTGCCCGATGCCAAGCCCAGCCAGCTCGGCTTCGAGGGCTTCTTCTACCCCACCTTCGCCAACGTCGACGGCGACCCGGTCAACCTCAACGGCGACGACCTCAACCCCGCGCTCTCCCTCAACGTGTGGACCGGTGACCTGGGACTCGACGACGGCACCCCTCAGTCGGTCTACGTGCTCGACAAGTCCAAGGCCACCGCACTGCCGGCCAAGAAGGGGATGGAGACGCTGCGCGTCGACCTCGCCCCCGGCGACACCGCCGTACTCCCCAACGGGCTCGGCAGCATCACCTTCGATCGGGTCGAGTCGTGGCAGCGCATCCAGATCAGCCAGACCCCGGGCAAGGGCGTCGCGCTCCTGGGTGTGGTGCTGGCGCTGCTCGGGCTGATGGGCTCGCTGTTCATCCGCTCCCGTCGCGTCTGGCTGCGGGTGACGGACGGTCCCAACGGGACCCTGGTCGAGATCGCGGCCCTGGACCGCTCCGGTGGCGCCGACACCGACGCCGTACTCTCGGACCTGGTCGCCGAGTTGCAGGAGGAGCCCCGATCATGACGGACGCGGCGTGGAGCACGCTCAGCAATCAAGCCGTCGCAGCGGCCGCGGTCGTCTACTTCCTGGCCCTCCTCGCGTACGTCGTCGAGTGGTCCTCGCTGCGTCAGGTCGATCGGTCCAAGGTGCTGGCCGGCTCCGGTGGCCCCGAGGTCGAGCCTGCCTCCGACGCGGAGGTCGACAAGCACCGCGACCGGGTGGCGATGTTCGGCCGGCTCGGGCTGCTGCTGACCGCGATCGCGGTCGTGATCCACTTCGTCGCCCTGCTCGGTCGCGGGATGAGCGCGGACCCCAACCGGGTGCCGTGGGGCAACATGTACGAGTTCACGCTCGCCGGCACCTTCGTGGTCGCGGCGCTCTTCCTCGTGATGAGCCGGCGCTACGCCCTCGACTGGCTGGGCCCGGTCGTCGTCACCTTCGTCCTGGCGCTGCTGATGATCGCGGTGGTCTGGCTCTACGACCCCGTGGGCCCGCTGCCCGAGGCGCTCGACAGCTACTGGCTGGTGATCCACGTGGTGTCGGCGATCGTCGCGACCGGCGCCTTCACGCTCGGTGGCATGACGTCGGCGACCTACCTCCTCAAGCGGCGCCGCGGCGACCGGGCCGAGACGGGCCTCTGGGCGCGGGTGCCTTCACTCGACAAGCTCGACCTGATGTCCTACCGCATCCACGCGTTCGCGTTCCCGGTGTGGACCTTCGCGGTGTTGATCACCGGGCCGATCTGGGCGCACCAGGCCTGGTCGTCGTACTGGAACTGGGACCCCAAGGAGGTCTGGGCGTTCATCACGTGGGTCGTCTACGCCGCCTACCTCCACGCCCGCACCACCGCCGGCTGGCGCGGCCGCAACGCCGCCATCCTCGCCCTGGTCGGCACCGCCACGCTGTGGTTCAACTTCATCGGGATCAACTACTTCTCGAGCTCGAGCCAGCACTCCTACGCCGGCGCGACCGCACCGATCTCGCAGCTCGATCGGTAGGACGGTTCGTCTGCGGACCCGAGCCTGAGAAAGGCGGTCGGCACGCAGACGAATCGTCTAGTCGGCGTGTTGGATCTCACCGCGGTGGTCGGCGTCGAGGTGGCGGGCGATGACCATGCGTTGGATCTGGTTGGTGCCTTCGAAGATCTGCATGACTTTGGCTTCGCGCATGTAGCGCTCGACGGGGAAGTCGCGGGTGTAGCCGTAGCCGCCGAAGACTTGGACGGCGTCGGTGGTGACCTTCATGGCGTTGTCGGTGGCGACGAGTTTGGCGATCGAGGCCTCGCGGGAGAAGGGGAGGCCCTGGTCTCGCAGTCGGGCGGCGTGCAGGGTGATGGCGCGGGCGGCCTGGGTGTTGGCTTCCATGTCGGCGAGGATGAAGCCCAGGCCCTGGTGGTCGATGATGCGTTTGCCGAAGGTTTCGCGTTCCTGGGCGTAGGTGATGGCCTGGTCGAGGGCGCCCTGGGCGAGTCCGGTGGCGACGGCGGCGATGCCGAGGCGGCCGGAGTCGAGGGCGGAGAAGGCGATCTTGAGTCCTTCGCCTTCGGCGCCGAGCATCCGGTCGGCGGCGACGCGGACGTTGTCGAAGTTCATGGCGGTGGTGGTGGAGCCGGTCAGCCCCATCTTCTTCTCGGGTGGGTTGGCCGAGAGGCCGGGGGCGTCGGCAGGGACCAGGAAGCAGGAGATGGCGGTGCGGGCGGGCTCGTCGGGACCGCCGGTGCGGGCCATGACTTTGTAGAAGTCGGCGAACCCGCCGTGGGTGGTCCAGGCCTTGGTGCCCTTGAGCACCCATTCGTCGCCGTCCCGCCGCGCGGTGGTGCGCATCGCGGCGGGGTCGGAGCCGGCGTGGGGTTCGGAGAGGCAGTAGGCGCCGAGGAGTTCGCCGCCGAGCATGTCGGGCAGCCATCGCTGCTTCTGCGCCTCGGTGCCGTAGGTGGCCAGGCCGTAGCAGGACAGGGCGTGAACGGAGACGCCGACCCCGACGCTGGCCCAGACCGCGCCGATCTCCTCCAGCACCTGGAGGTAGACCTCGTAGGGCAGGCCGCCGCCGCCGTACTCCTCCGGGTAGGGCAGGCCGAGGAGCCCGGCCCGGCCGAGCATGGTGAAGATGTCGCGCGGGAAGGCGCTGTCGGCCTCGGCCGCGATCGACCGGTCGGCCAGTTCGTCGGAGGCGATCCGCCGGACCAGTTCGAGCAGGTCAGCGGTCTCCTCGCTGGGGAGCACACGACGAGCGGTCACGAACCCACCCTAGGCTGATCCGATGGCCCAGACCGAGGTCTCCTCCGAGGAGTACGCCGAGGAACAACCGCTGCGCTGGTACGTCCTGGTTCCGTACGTGCTGGTGATCGTCGGCGGCTTCGCGATCACGGTCTGGTGCACCGCCAGCTGGGCGGCCACCTGTTCGGACATCGGAGGCAAGACCACCAGCGTGGCCGGCGACTCCACGCGGGCGAGTCTGTGCGAGTCGGCGCACGGCGCGGCGATCGCGCTCATCCCGGCGGCCTGGATCCTCGGCCTCGTGCTCGCAACCCTGGCCCTGCTCCGGTGGGGTGGCGGAGCGATCCGGGCCGTCCTGCTCGCCGTACTCTTCCTCACCCCGGTCCTGCTGCCTGCCGCTGCGTACGGCGGGCTGCACCGCTCCGGGACGACGTGCTCGGGCGACGAGCTGGCGGCCTACCGCGACTGGGTCGACGATGGCGCGCGGGGGACCGCACCTCACGACTGCCGCACCTTCTGAGGACGAGCCACGGCAGGATGGCGCCATGGACACCACGACGACGTTGGTCTTCGTGGCCGTCGTCGGGGCGCGGTTCCTGCTGCCGCTGGCCATCCCGTTCTACCCGCTCCCCGCGATCGTCGCGTGCCTCGTCCTCGACGGCGTCGACTAGGACGTGTCCCGTAAATCCTGGCGGCGCCGGACGCCGCCCAGATCACGCGCTGGCGGCGTTGCCGACGCTTCGAAGACACCCAGTCTGCGCGCGCGCCGGCGCCTTGCCACCGCGCGCCTGGACGACGCCGGCATCCACCACGATTTACGGGACACGCCCTGGCTACGACACGCTCTTCTTCCTGACCCTGATCTCCCTGATCACCACGCTCCACGACCGTTGGCGGCCGGTGCACGAGGTGCACGAGGTGTTGTCGCGGGGTGAGCCGGCGCCGGTGCTGGACGTCGAGCGCGGCTGAGTAACGCTCGGCCGCCACGGGCTCAGCCAGCCAGGTGCGCCTTGAGCCAGTCGCTCACGTCGCCGAGCACCAGCTCCTGCTCGGGCTCGTTGAAGACCTCGTGGAAGAGGCCGTCGTACATCTTCAGGGTCTTGTCGGACGAGCCCGCCAGCCGGTCGACGAGGCGCGCGCCATCGGGATTGACCAGCTTGTCGTCGGTCCCGCTCAGGACCAGCAGCGGCAGCCGCAGCGACGGGAGCCGGGCGGGGAAGGTGTCCATCGTGCGCAGCATCGCGCCGCCGATGCCGGCCGGCAGGGCGCCCCGGTAGTTGAGCGGGTCCGCGTCGTACGCCGCCACCACCTCGGGGTCGCGGGAGATCGACGCGGAGCTGAGCTTCTGACCTGGTAGCCCGGGGGCGACCTTGCCGATCACCTTGGCGACCTTGATCAGCACGGGGTTGATGTCGTCCCCGGGTAGTACGGCGGGCGCCGACAGCACGAGTGCCGCGAGGGAGTCCTGGTGGTCGAGCGCGTAGTCGAGTGCGATGCAGCCGCCCATGCTGTGGCCGAGGAGGTACGTCGGGCGCCCGTCGACCAGCTCGAGCGCGCGCAGGGTCTCGAGGTCGGCGGTGAACTCCGAGAGGTCGCGCGCGAGGAGCCGCTTGCCCCCGGAGCGACCGTGGCCGCGATGGTCGGGGATCGCCACCCGCAGCCCGAGCCCGACCAGCAGGTCGGCGACGTGCTGGTAGCGGCCGGCATGCTCGGCCACGCCGTGCGCGACCAGGATCAGGCCGACCGGATCACCGGCGGGTTCGTAGAGGTCGTACACGATGTTGGTGCCGCCCACTCCCGTGAACGACTTCTCGACCGGCGTCGTCATGGCGCACATCATGCCGCCCTTCGTAGTGGGCGGCACGGAGTGACCGTCGTCACGTTCGGGCGCGCCAGCGGATGAGTGGATGACTGATGTCGGTGGCCCGACCTACCGTGGAGCGGTGACGAGCGAGACCACTGCCCAGACCGGCAACACACCCGGCCAGCCTCCGGGTGGCGCCTCCGGCACCGGGAGCGACGACAAGCTCGATGCGCGCGTGTTGCTCGTCGCCGGAGTGGTCGTGCTCGGGGCGATCATGTCGATTCTCGACATCACCGTGGTCTCCGTGGCGCAGCCGACCTTCCAGACCGAGTTCGACGCCTCCCCGGCCGAGGTCGCCTGGACGATGACGGGCTACACCCTGGCCCTGGCCACGGTGATCCCGCTCAGCGGCTGGGCGGCCGACCGGTTCGGCACCAAGCGGCTCTACATGCTCGCGGTGCTGCTCTTCGCGCTCGGCTCCGCGCTGTGTGCCTTGGCCACGAGCATCGAGATGCTGGTGGCGTTCCGCGTGCTCCAGGGGCTCGGCGGCGGCATGCTGATGCCGGTCGGCATGACGATCATGACTCGCGCGGCCGGCCCCGAGCGGGTGGGTCGGGTGATGGCCGTGCTGGGCATCCCGATGCTGCTGGGGCCGATCTTCGGGCCGATCCTCGGCGGCTGGCTGATCGACGCGGCGAGCTGGCACTGGATCTTCCTGATCAACATCCCGATCGGGATGGTCGCGCTGGTCTACGCCTGGCGCGTGCTGCCCAAGGACGAGGTGGCGCCGAGCGAGACCTTCGACTGGATCGGCATGCTGCTGCTCTCACCGGGCCTGGCGCTGTTCCTGTTCGGGATCTCCTCGATCCCCGGCGAGGGCACCGTGCTGGCGCCGCGGGTGCTGATCTCGGCCGCAGTCGGTCTGGCGCTGATCGTCGCCTTCGTCTTCCGCGAGCTCTCGGCCAGGCGCGACCACCCGCTGATCGACCTGCACCTGTTCCAGAACTTCCGCCTCACCATCGCGGTGATCGCGATGGCGCTCTTCGCGATCGCGTTCTTCGGCGCCAGCCTGCTCTTCCCTCAATACTTCCTCCTGGTGCGTGGCGAAGACACCCTCCAGGCAGGTCTGCTCCTCGCGCCGCAAGGCATCGGCGCGATGCTGACCATGCCGGTGGCGGGGCTGCTCACCGACCGCATCGGTCCCGGCAAGGTCGTGCTCACCGGCATCGTGGTCATCGTGATCGGCATGCTCGGCTTCACCCTGGTGGGCGTCAGCCCCGACCAGGTCGACGTGAGCGCCTCCGGTGTCTCGATCGACGACCCGTCCTACCTTCTGCTGCTCGGCTCGCTGTTCGTGATGGGGCTGGGCATGGGCGCCACGATGATGCCGATCATGTCCTCGGCGCTGGCGACCCTGAAGGATCACGAGATCGCCCGCGGCTCGACGCTGATGAACATCAATCAGCAGGTGGCGGCCTCGATCGGTACCGCGCTGTTCTCCGTCCTGCTGACCAACGGCTTCAACAGCAGCGAGCAGGCGAGCGCGCTACGCGACGCGGCGCAGAGCGGTCAGCCTTACACCGGCGGCCCGCAAGACATCGCCATCGCCTACTCCGACATGTCCCAGGCGTTCGCGACCTCGTTCCTGGTCGGCGTGATCCTGGTGGCGCTGTGTCTGATCCCGGTGTGGTTCCTCCCGCGCAAGCCCTCGGCCACCTCGGCCGACCCGGCTGCGGCGATGATGCACTAGGAGATCCTCGGCGTACGCCGGGGGCCGATCACAATCTCACTGGGCTCGCGTCGAGTTTCGTCGGCTGACCGACGAATCTCGACCTTGGACGACGAGATTGCGTCGTCCAACCACGAGTTTCGTCGGCTGACCGACGAAACTCGCGCCCGAGCCGCACGAGTGCCCTACGAAGCGGATGCCTCGGTCTCCTCGCCGAGGTAGGCCTTGCGTACGGCCGGATCGGTGCGCACCTCGGCGGGGTTGCCCTCGGCGATCTTGTGCCCGAAGTCGAGGACGACGACCCGGTCGGCGTTCTGGAGCACGAGGGCCACGTCGTGCTCGATGAGCAGCACGCCCATGCCCCACTCGTCGGCCAGCCGACGGACCAGCCGGCCGAGTTCGGCGCTCTCGGTCTCGTCGAGGCCGGCGGCTGGCTCGTCGAGCAGCAGCACGGAAGGGCTGCTGGCCACGGCGCGGGCGATGGCGACCAGCCGGCGCTGACCGTAGGACAGGTCCTCGGCACGCCGGTCGAGCATCGGCCCGAGCCCGAGCTCGTCGACGGCGGCCAGCACGGGTGCCGGCAGTGGCCGGTGGCCCGGCCGGACCAGGTCGGTGAGGTAGGCGAGCCGATCGCGGGGGTCGGCGGCGGCGAGGAGGTTCTCGCGCACGGTCAGGTCGTCGAAGAGCTCCAGTGACTGGAACGAGCGCGACAGGCCCGCCCGCGCCCGGCGGTACGGCGCCCAGCGGGTGATGTCGGCGCCGTCCCAGGTGACCGCGCCGGCGGTGAGCCGGTTGTTGCCGGCGACGCAGTCGATGAGGGTGGTCTTGCCGGCGCCGTTGGGCCCCAATAGGCCGACCACCTCGCCGGGTCCGACCTGAAGAGAGACGTCCTCGAGCGCGGTGAAGCCGCCGAAGCGCTGGGTAAGCCCTGACACCGCGAGCGTGTGGCTCGCGACCTTGGTGCGCACCGCTGGCGGGAGGACGGCAGGCCGGCGGTCGCGCAGACCGGGGATGCGCGACCGCAGGCCGCGAGTCAGGACGTCGATCCGCTCGGCGACACCGTTCTGGTTGAGGATCAGTACGACGAGCAGGAGGACGCCGGTGGTGAGGGGGAGGTACTGCTGCCAGGTCGAGCTGTCCTCGACGGCGGCGTTGACCGGCCCGCCCGACGAGGTCAACGTGATCAGGCCGTTGGAGGCGAGCAGCGAGCCGAGCAGCGGGCCTGCGATGTAGCCGACCGAACCGATCACGGTCAGCACCAGGACGCTGATCGAGGCACCCGGCTTGAAGACGGAGTTGAACAGGATGGCGCCGTACCCGAAGCCGAACAGCACGCCGCCCAGCCCGGCGATGCCGGCCGAGAGGGTGAAGCCGTAGAGCTTGGTCTCGAAGACGTTGACCCCGATCGCAGCGGCGGCACGCTCGTTGGTGCGAACGGCCAACAGGCGCCGGCCGGTGCGCCCGCGGCGCAGGTTCGCCACCACGAGGGCGGCGAGGATGAGGAAGACCAGGCAGACCAGCGCGTAGTTGCGCGGATGTCCGACCGGGTCGATCGGGACGCCGAACAGGGAGAGGTCGGTGGGCATCACCCGGGCGTTCTCGGTGTAGGCGCTGTTGCTGAACACCATCTGGTCCACCGCGAAGCCGAGGCCGAAGGTGACCACGGCGAGGTTGACGCCCCGGGTGCGCAGCGCGGGCAGGCCGAAGAGGAAGCCGACCCCCATCGCCACGAGTACGCCGAACAGCAGCGCCGGCTCGAACCGCCACCCGTGTGCGGCCACCATCTTGGCCGCGGCGAACGCGCCGATGCCGGCGAGGGCGTACTGCGCGAGGGACAGCTGCCCGGTGTAGCCGGTCAGCACTACCACCGAGAGGCCGACGATGGCGAAGGTCGCGCTGATCACGGTCGGTGCGTACCAGTCGTTGGAGGCGCCGACGCCGACCCAGAGCAGCGCCGCCGCACCGGACACCAGCACCACGGCGGGCCGGACCCGGCCGGTGCCGACTCGGGGCAGCCGGTCTGTGATGCTCCCGCGCAATGGCAGCCCCCGGCCCCGTATCACCAGCACCACGATGATCACCAGGAACGGCACCGCGTCAGGGATGCCGGGCCGGTGCGTCGCCTCGAGGAGGTCGTTGCTCCAGTGGGTGGCCAGCGACTGCGCGACCCCCAGGAAGATGCCGCCGACCAATGCCAAGGGGTAGGAGCGGAACCCACCGAGCAGCGCGGTCGCCAGCGCGCCGATGATCAGGATGCTGAAGGTGATCGGCGAGATGAAGCCGGCTGTCGTGGCGGGCATCAACGAGCCGGCGATCGCGGCCAGCCCGCCGCCGACCGCCCAGGTCACGCTGGCGAGCAGATCGGGCGACCAGCCCAGGGCCGACGCGGCGCGGGCGTTCTCCGCGGCCGCCGAGACGGCGTACCCGAACCGGGTGCGCGCGGTGGCGATGGTCAGCAGCAGGGCAACGACGGCGGCCACCGCGACGAGGTAGAAGCCGTAGCGGCCCACGACGATGTCGCCGGGGAGGTGCACCGCTTCGGTCGGGACCGGCGACTTCGCGATCACCTGCTTGGCGCCGAACTTCAGGATCACCGCCTGGTTGAGCACGGTGAGGACGCCGAGGGTGGCGATCACCCGGGCCAGGGGGCTCGCCGATCGGAGCGGCCGCATCACCAGGAAGTGGACCAGGACCCCGATCGCCGCACAGGCCAGCACGGAGACGATGACCGAGACGGCCATCCCGTGGCCGTCCTGCACGTGGAGGCGGTAGGTGAGGTAGGCGCCGACGAGCGCGAACCCGGACTGGCCGAAGTTGATGACACCGGAGCCGCGGTAGATGACCACCAGCCCGAGGCCGAGCAGCGCGTAGATGCCACCGGTGCCGAGGCCGAGCAGCGTGAAGCGGAGAAGATCGTTCATGCGGTTCCGGGTTCACCTGTGAGGTAGTGGGCGGCGATGCCGTCGGCGTCGTGCGAGAGCTCCTCGGCCGATCCGGACAGCACCACCCGGCCGCGGCGCAGCACGTGCACCCGGTCGGCGACGGCGAGGGCCTGTCGGACGTGCTGCTCGACCAGGACCACGGCCACCCCGCTGTCGGCGGCCGCGCGTACGGCGGAGAGCAGCCGCTCTACGACCATGGGGGCCAGGCCGAGGGACAGTTCGTCGGCGAGGAGTACGCGCGGCTGCGCGGCGAGCACCCGGCCCAGCGCGAGCATCTGCTGCTGACCGCCGGAGAGCAGGCCGGCCTTCTTGTCGAGGTGCTCCTCGAGTTCGGGGAACAGTTCCAGGGCAAGCTCCGGTCGGCCGCGGCCGAGCTTGAGGTTCTGCCAGCCGGTGAGCTGCATGAACACGCAGCGCTCCTCGGTGATGAAGCCCAGCCCGTGGCGGGCGCGCTGGTGCAGCCGCCGGCGCCGCGCATCGCCGTGGATGGCGACGGTGCCCGAGAGCGGCGACACCTCGCCGGCCAGCGCGAGCAGCGTGGTGG
>ERZ761607.1084-NODE-1084-length-36890-cov-5.075200_pt1 | contig 36890 bp, 32 predicted proteins | sample MGYA00511164_ERZ761607 | MGnify/ENA primary metagenome ERZ761607 (study PRJEB28899, sample SAMN02445080) | bioreactor sludge metagenome | biome: EBPR sludge | place: Australia: Brisbane, Thorneside Wastewater Treatment Plant | collected 2011-06-22 ... | reverse complement strand
GATCTACGCCAAGCACGAGCGTGGCTTCGCCCTGTGCTCGCTGCGCTCGCAGGTTCTGAGCCGCTACTACATCCAGGTGCCGCTGACAGACACGGTCGAGGACTGGAGCGACGACAAGTTCTGGGACGAACTCAAGCGCCGCCTGCCCGCCGACGTGGCCGAGCGCCTGATCACCGGGCCGTCGATTGAAAAATCCATCGCGCCGCTGCGCTCCTTCGTGGCCGAGCCGATGCGCTACGGCAACCTGTTCCTCGCCGGTGACGCCGCCCACATCGTGCCGCCCACCGGCGCCCGGGGCCTGAACAGCGCCGCGTCCGACATCTACTACCTCTACCACGCCATGGTCGCCCACTACAAGAACGGTGACGACTCGGGCCTGGACAACTACTCCGCCAAGGCGCTGGCGCGGGTGTGGAAGGCGCAGCGTTTCTCGTGGTGGATGACGACCATGCTGCACACCTTCCCCGACAGCCTGGCCTACGACCAGAAGCTGCAGGACACCGAGCTGGCCTACCTGTTCTCGTCGGAAAAAGCCCAGGGCTCGCTGGCCGAAAACTACGTCGGCCTGCCGTTCTGACCACACACCACCGCCCGCCCGCGGGCCGCGCGACGCAATAATGGGGGCCCTCTTGGCCCCCTTGTCGCGTCCGTGATGGCCTGCCCACTGGTTTTCTGGTCAAAATGGCCAATACCCAGCGCAAAAAGGTCGCTTTCAGCTATTCTTTTCATAGTACACCGCAATGACTACACCCCGCCGCCCTGCCCCTACCGCATCCGCCCCGCTGAAGACACTGAAGCCGCTGCGCGGCGTCCGCGTGCTCAGCCTGGCGCTCAACCTGCCCGGGCCGGCGGCAATGATGCGTCTCAAGGCCATGGGCGCGACTTGCCTGAAGGCTGAACCCCCCGGACCCCGTGGCGCGTCGGGCGATCCGATGGGGCAGTACAACCGCGGCGCCTATGACACCATGCACACCGGCATCCGGGTCATCACGGTCGACCTGAAAACGGAAAAAGGCCAGGCGAGCCTGCACAAGGAACTGGCCCGCACCGACGTTCTGCTGACCTCGTTCCGCCCGTCTGCCCTGGAAAAACTCGGCCTGGGCTGGAAGGCTTTGCGGCGCCGCTATCCCGCGCTGTCTGTCGTGGCCATTGTGGGCGCCCCCGGCGCGCGCGCCGAAGAGCCCGGGCACGACCTTACCTATCTGGCCGACGCCGGTCTGGTGACCCGGCTGGATCTGCCGCCGACGCTGTTTGCCGATATGGGTGGCGCCCTGATGGCCAGCGAAGCCGCCCTCAAGGCCGTGCTGGCACAGAAAACCAGTGGCAAAGGGAGCTTTCAGCAGGTGGCGCTGAGCGACGCCGCCGCCTGGCTGGCCCTGCCACGTACCTGGGGGCTGACCCAGCCGAGCGGCGCCGTCGGTGGCGCCCATGCCGGCTACCGGGTCTACCCGTGCAAAGACGGGCGCGTGGCCGTGGCCGCCCTGGAGCCGCATTTCGCGGCCGCTCTGTGTGCGGCCGCCGGCGTGGCCATGCCCTCGCTGTTGACCCTGTTCGAACAAGCCACGCACGAAGCCATCGCCCGATTCCTGCTGGCCCGCACCCGCAAACAGCTCGACACATTGGCGCTGGAGATGGACATTCCGCTGCACACCATGGCCTGAAGCGCGGCGCACCGGAGGCGGCGGCGCGCCGCGCGGCAGCCTGATCGGAGCCACACCACCGCAGGGTAAGATGCCGCATGCACAAACCTTACCCCCCTCTCCTCCTGTCCCTGCTGTTGGTTACCGGAACAGCGTTCGCCCAAGGCGGCGCCAAAGACGAACTGATCGGCAAAATCCTCACGCTGCAGAAACCTGCGATCGAGAGCCTTGCACAATCGCTTGCCGAACAGCCGGCCGCCCAGTTGCTGGAGCAGGCCGGCGCAGCGTTGCCAGGACGGGTGCCGGCCGAACGCCGGGAGGCGGTCGCCCGGGATATCCGGGCCGACGCGCGCACCTACGCCGAAGAGGTTGCCCCGATCGTGCGCGAAAAGGCGGTCCAGCTGGCACCGTCGACCGTGGGGCCGATCCTGCGCGAGAAGTTCACCGAGGACGAGCTGCGCCAGATCATCGCCGTGCTGGAATCGTCGGCCTGGTCCAAATTCGAACAACTGGGCGGCGACATGCAAAAAGCGCTGGGCGAGAAACTGGTGGCCGAGACCCGCCCGGCCGTTCAGGCCAAACTCGCCGTCCTGGAACAATCGGTTTCGCGGCGTCTGGGCATCACCCCCGCTGCCGCCGACAACAAGGCAAGCGCCGCCTCCGCGCCCAAGCCCGCGGCCCGGGCCTCAGCACCCGCCAAAGCCGCCAGCCGCTGAGCCGGCACGGCCCGCCGTTCAGCGCCCGCCGCGTTTGCCCCCGCCCACCGGGCTGCCGGGCCGGCTGCCACCCGCGGAACGGGGCGGCAGGCCGGTGTGCTGGGTCAGCAGGCGGCCTTTCGGCGGCGCCTTCGCTGGCGTGCCTTTCGGCTGCGGTGTGATGGCTCTTGCTGCCGCCTTCGCTGGACCGGTGGTGGTCTTCGCCCCCTCGGGTGTGCTGTTCTTGCGCCGCGCGCTCTGGTAGCCGTCGTCGTTCAGCGGCTGCCAGGTCGGGATCAGGTGCTGCTTGCCGTTGCCGATCAGGTCAGCCCGGCCCATGGTCTTGAGCGCCTCGCGCAGCAGCGGCCAGTTGGCCGGGTCGTGGTAGCGCAGGAAAGCCTTGTGCAGGCGCCGGCGCCGCTCGCCGCGCACCACGTCCACGGTTTCGCCGCGTTCATCCCGGTGCACGCCGGTGAGCGTGTTCAGGCCGGTGTGGTACATCGCCGTCGCGGTGGCCATGGGGCTGGGGTAGAAGGTCTGCACCTGGTCCGCGCGAAAGCCGTTTTTCTTCAGCCACACCGCCAGGTTCATCATGTCTTCGTCGGTCGTGCCGGGGTGGGCGGCGATGAAGTACGGAATCAGGAACTGCTTTTTGCCCGCCTCGGCGCTGAACTTGTCGAACAGGCTCTTGAAGCGGTCGTAGCTGCCGATGCCCGGCTTCATCATCTTGGACAGTGGGCCGGATTCGGTGTGCTCGGGCGCGATCTTCAGGTAGCCGCCGACGTGGTGCTGCACCAGTTCCTTCACATACTCCGGGCTTTTCACCGCCAGGTCGTAGCGCAGGCCGGAGCCGATCAGGATCTTCTTGACGCCCTTCAGCGCCCGGGCACGCCGGTACATGGAGATCAGCGGGCCGTGGTCGGTGGTCAGGTTCTGGCAGATGCCGGGGTAGACGCAGCTGGGCTTGCGGCAGGCGGCCTCGATCTCGGGGCTGCGGCAGCCCAGGCGGTACATGTTGGCCGTGGGGCCGCCCAGGTCGCTGATGGTGCCGGTGAAGCCCTTGACCTTGTCGCGGATGTCCTCCACCTCCTGGAGGATGGAGTCCTCGGAGCGGCTCTGGATGATGCGGCCCTCGTGCTCGGTGATGGAGCAGAAGGTGCAGCCGCCAAAGCAGCCGCGCATGATGTTGACGGAGAAGCGGATCATCTCCCACGCGGGAATCTTGGTCGCGCCGTCATGGCCGCCCTGGCCATCGGCGTAGGCAGGGTGCGGGCTGCGGGCATAGGGCAGGCCAAACACCCAGTCCATCTCGGCGGTGGTCAGCGGAATCGGCGGCGGGTTGAGCCACACATCGCGTGCGGTGGTGCCCTCCCCGTGCGCCTGCACCAGCGCGCGGGCGTTGCCGGGGTTGGTTTCCAGGTGCAACACGCGGTTGGCGTGGGCGTAGAGCACCGCATCCATCTTGACCTGCTCGTAGCTCGGCAGGCGGATCACGGTGCGCTCGCGCGGCGGGCGTTTGCTCCGCAGCGCCGGGTTGGGAGCGAAAAACACCGGTGTCTCGACCGATTTCAAGCCTTTTTGGCCGATACCCAGCGTGAAAAGGTCATTGTTTGCTACTGAATCAGGAGTATTCGACGGGTCGCAGGTTCCTCCCCGGGCCGCCGCCTGCTCCGCCGTGGTCTGGTAGGGGTTGAGGTGGCTTTCCACCGGGCCGGGCTGATCCACCTCGGTGGAGTCGATCTCGGTCCATTCGGTGTCCGGTGCATGCGGCGAGCTGCGGCGCACAAACGCCGTGCCGCGCACGTCGGTGATGTCCTGCACCGGCACCTTGGCCGCCAGCCGGTGCGCCACCTCGACCAGCGCACGCTCGGCGTTGCCGTACAGCAGCAGATCGCATTTGGCGTCCACCACGATGGAGCGGCGCACCTTGTCGCTCCAGTAGTCGTAATGCGCGATGCGGCGCAGGCTGCCCTCGATGCCGCCCAGCACGATCGGCACGTCGGGAAAGGCCTCGCGGCACCGCTGGCTGTAGACAATCGCCGCCCGGTCGGGCCGTTTGCCGCCCACATCACCGGGGGTGTAGGCGTCGTCGCTGCGGATCTTGCGGTCGGCCGTGTAGCGGTTGATCATGGAATCCATGTTCCCCGCGGTCACGCCCCAGAACAGGTTGGGTTTGCCCAGCGCCTTGAACGGCTCGGCGCTGTGCCAGTCCGGCTGGGCGATGATGCCCACGCGAAAGCCCTGCGCCTCCAGCACCCGGCCGATCACCGCCATGCCGAAACTCGGGTGGTCCACGTAGGCGTCGCCGGTCACCAGCACGATGTCGCAGCTGTCCCAGCCCAGCTGCGCCATCTCCTCCCGGCTCATCGGCAGGAACGGCGCCGTGCCGAAGCGCTTCGCCCAGTAGGGGCGGTAGCTGGCCAGCGGCTTGGCGGCGCGCGGAAAAAAGGAGACGTCGACGGGGGCGTTCATGGCGGGTACACAGCAGCACGCAGTGTACGGTGTGCCCCCGGCCGGCGTGGGTTCAAAGGTCTTTCAGGGCGGCGTCGATCTGGCGGGAAAACACCGCAGCATCCCCCAGGGCCTGGGCATTGAGCAACGCGAGTTTGGCCAGAAAGAGCTCGGCCTTTTCCGGACCGGCGGTGTCGATGGCAAGGGCCAGCTGGTCGTAGACCGATTCCAGGTCCGGCAGGCTGAGGCTGTGGGTTTTGGTCATGGTGGGGCGGATCCTGTCGGCTTATTGCACAAGGGCCTGCTGGAGCGCGGCTTGCAGACGGCCTGCGTCCAGTGTCATCCAGCGCGCGCAGACATGCTGGTCGGGGCGCAGCAGATAGGCAGCACCGCTGGCCGGTACCCCCCAGCGCTGCCGGAAGGCCCCATCGTTGTCGGCGAAACACTGGTCGGCTCCGTCCACCGGCCCGGCCGTTCCGACGGCGCTGACCCGTATCACCAGACCCCGGGCACGGGCCTCCGTGACCACCGCCCGAATCGGCTCTGGCAGCGCATCGGCGGCGGTGAAAAGCAGCAGATCAAACCCGCCGCCGAGATGGTCCAGCAGAAAATCGTCCGGACCCAGACGAACATTGCGGGGCGGCGCGCCATGGGCCGGCCCGTCGGTGAACAGCGCGTTGTCGTCACCGGGACAATTCAGCGACGATCGCGCGTACTCGTGGGGGCGCGAGGTCCGCCAGTGGAACAGCGGCCGAACAAAGGGCTGACTGAGCGACAAGGACAGGACCGCATTGCGCAGCAGACGAAAGCCATCGCTCGGAGGCGTCATGAAACGGGTGCTTTTTCCGGACTCCTCGATGATCTCGCGCGCCGCCCCGACCCGCTCGGCGCTGTAGTTGTCCAGTTGCCTTTTGCCCGCCAGACCCTTGACCACATGCGCCAGTTGCCAGCCCAGCGACTGGGCGTCCTGAAAGCCGGTGTTGGCGCCCCGCACGCCAAAGATCGGCAACAGATGGGCCGAATCACCGACAAACAGCACCGGCCCGTGCACGTAGTGGGGCAAGGTCATGGCCCGCGCCGAATAGACCGAGCACCAGTCCAGCTCCCAGCTGATTCCGGCGTAGCCGATCATGCCCAGTTGGGCGTCGATTCGCCGTTTCAGCGCCTCCGGCAGAAGCGCCTTTTCCGGCGACTCGCCCGGCTTGAGCTGGTAGTCCACCCGCCAGATGCCGTGGGGTTCGCGGTGCATCAACACGGTATTGCCCCGGTTCCAGTCCGGGTCGAAAAACGCCAGACGTTCGGTCGGCAGCGGCAGATCGACCCGGATATCGGCAATGACAAACAAGCCCTCGTAGCTGGCACCTTCCATGCTCAGACCCAGCTCCGAGCGGACGGCCGAGCGGCCCCCGGTGGCATCGACCAGCCAGTCGGTCTCCAGCTCGTAGGTGCCTTTGGGGGTATCGACCAGCAGCAGCGCGTGGTCGGCGCGCCGGTTGACCTTGACCAGCTTGTTGCCCCAGCGAAAATCGATCAGCGGCTGCGCAGCGCAAGCTTCATAGAGAAACTCTTCCAGGTATTGCTGCTGGATGTTGAGCATGGGAAAGAAGCGGTCGTGGACATCGTGGAGGGCCTCCATGCGAAACACGCGGCGCCCGCGGTAGACCGAATTGCCGAAACGCCACGGCAACCCCATGGCGCTCAGCCGGTCGGCAACACCGACCTGCTGCAGGATTTCCAGCGACCGGCGGGTGAAGACGATGGCCCGGCTGCCCTGGGAAAACTGCAGCTCCGCCGTGAGAACCACACTGGCCACGCCGTGCCGTGCCAGCTCCAGCGCGGTGACCATGCCGGCCGGGCCGGACCCGGCGATCACCACCTTGCTGCGGGGCTGGCCGGGGTAACGCGCCGGCAGCCAAGGCTCGTGCACGGTGTAGTGGTAATAGATGGACGGCCGCGGATGCCGCGTGGGCTGATGCATGAATGATTCTCCCCGATGGGCCGTTGACCGCAGGCGACCACCCGTCGCGCGGCCTGGCTCGGACCGGGCTGTAGCATACCGGCGAGTTTGCCCGTCGTCTTGATCGACCTCAAGAAGGCCATCGCGTACAGTCGGGACATGCACCGCACCATTTTCACCACCCCTGTTGTCAACACGCTGCTGCGCGGCATGTCCCTGTTCATCCTGCGCCTGAAGGGCTGGAAAATCGAGGGGGAGCTGCCGCCAGGCGCCGACAAGGCGGTGCTGATCGCGGCCCCCCACACCAGCAATTGGGATCTGCCCTATACGCTGATGACCGGCTTTGCGCTGCGGCTGAACCTGTACTGGATGGGCAAGGAAAGCATCTTCCGGGTGCCCTTTGGCGCCTTCATGCGATGGCTGGGCGGAATCGCGGTCGACCGGTCAAAGTCCAACAATCTGGTGGCCGCGTCGGTCGAAGCCATCCGCGCCGCTGCCGGCCCGTTGCAACTGGTGGTCCCCCCCGAGGGCACCCGCAGCAAGACCCGTTACTGGAAAACCGGCTTCTACCATATCGCCCTGGGCGCGGGCGTGCCCATCGTGATGGCCTATATGGACTACGCCGAAAAGCGCGCCGGTCTGGGCCCGGTCTTTCATCCGACCGGCGATGTCGAGCGGGACATGGAATCCATCAAGGCCTTCTACGCCCCTTTCAAGGGCCGCAACGCCAGCCAATTCGCCGCTTGAACCGGCCGCCGGTGGGGCCCCCAGGCCCGCAACCGGCACCGGGCGGCGTTCAGCGGCGCTGGTGGCTGAGCGTGACCCCCGAGCGCCCGAGCTGGAAACGCACAATGGGTGCGGAAAAATCGGTAAACGGGGCGCCCAGCGCAATTTCCCCTTCGCCCACCAGCACACAATACTGTCGGCGCAGTGCGATTTCGGCGTCACCGGAGGCAAATCGCACCCAGGTTCCGTAGCTGCTCAGGTCGGTCAGGACAAAGGTGTTCTTTGTCCAGTCGATGCGGGCGTGCTGGCGTGACACCCGCTGGTCCGACACCGCAAACTCGGCATGCCGCCCCAGGTGAATCGGCATCTGCCCGGAAGTGAACGCGGCATGCACATCCAGCCAGCTCAGTTCAATGTGCCCCAGCATCGGGTCCGTACGCGGCGGTGGCATGCCCAGCGGGGCGGGCACCGTGAGCATGTCGGTGGGCTCGTTGTCCTGCCACTCCACCTGCAACACCTCGCGCGGCTCGGACAGACCACGGATCGATACCGGACCGAGGTCACGCAGTCGGGCGCCGGGCGGGACTTCCAGGTCTGCGCGGGCCACACCGGACAACCAGATTTCGGCATCACCACACAGATCCGACAGCCTCGCCGCCAGATTCACCGGGTCGCCGAAGGTGTCCCCATCGACCTCGACGACCGGCCCGACGGCAACACCCACCCGCAATTGCATGCGCAGTTTGGGAGGCCAGTTCTGGATGCGGGTATTGTGGTCGCGTTGCAACTGGACCACCGCGCGCACGGCCGAGTCGGCATCGCCGAACAAAGCCAGCACGCCGTCGCCGAGGTTCTTGACCACCCGGCCCCGGTGCAGCACACAGGTCTCGCCAATGAGCTGTGTCAGCCGGGTGATGGCCTGCGTCGCCTTCTCGTTGCCCAGCGCTTCAAACACGCCGGTGCTGCCGGTCAGGTCTGCAAAGACAACGGTGGAGGACACGCTCATGCGGGCAACAGGATGCAATAGGCAAAAAGACTGCACCCGAGTCTAACGAAAAGCGCCTGTCGCTTCCGGCACTGCCCCAGAGCAACCCGACGAGTCGACCAGAGTCGACAAAGCCGTTGTGGCAATACGACGGACGCCGCACCGGCCGGGCCCAAGCGGCGGCCGCGCACGGCCGGCTCAGACATCGCCCCAGACCAGCAAGGCTTCACGGCCCTGGACGACCAGATCGACGGTCGACCCCACCGGCAGCAGCACCTTGGTGGGCACATGGCCATAAGGAAGCCCGGTCAGCACCGGCGCCTTGATCTGCTGGCGCAACCAGTCGACCACACTGGCGAGCCGGAAACCGCGGTCATGGGGCACCAGCCGGTAAGGATCGAACTGGCCCAGCAGCACCGCCTTCTGGCGACCCAGCACCCCCGCATGAAGCAACTGCGTCAACATGCGCTCGATCCGGTACGGGTGCTCGTTGGTGTCTTCCAGAAAGAGGATGCCGCCAGGTACCTCCGGCCAGTACGGGGTACCCAGCAGCGAAACAAGCACCGACAGGTTTCCGCCCCACAACCGGGCATTTCGGATGCCTTTTTCCTCGATACCCTTCCCAGAAAGGTCGCTTTTTGCTATCGAATCAGGAGTCTTCGGACGCCGCTCGGCCGGCAGGCGCCAGCCGGTTCCCTCCCCCTGGCCGCGCAACAGGTCGTCGAGGCAGGCCATCATGATGTCGTCCGGTTCGTCCTCGGTCCCGAGATCTCCCACCAATGCCGGGCCGGCCCAGGTCACGGCCCCGGTGCGCGCCAGCACCGCCAGCTGCAATGCGGTGAAGTCACTCATCCCCACCCAGCGCATGCCGCGTTCGCTCGATCGTGTGATGGATTTGTACGGCAGCGCTGGCAGGATCCGGGTCAGGCCATAGCCACCCCGGGTGATCAGTGCGACATCGGCCCCACTGTCGGCGGCGCGCCCGATGGCGGCGAGCCGCGTGGCGTCGTCACCGGCAAACCGTTGATGGCTCGCCAAAGCGGCTTCGTCGACTTCCACCGCATGGCCCAAAGCCGTGAGGCGCTTCACACCACGACGGAAAGCGGCCTTGTCGCGCACCGCGCCGGCTGGAGAGTAGATATAGATATGGCTCATGACAGGCTTTCGGTGATCGGGCGTCGGGCCGCAGGCGCGATGGCCACGGCTCATGCCGACTCAAACTATCGCGGTCGGACGGAATCCGTCGGTACCGAAGTGTGCCACCGCCGAGCGCGCAATGGCTTCACCGTGCTCCTGCACAAAATGCCCGGCCTGCGGCAGCACCATCGGCTCGGGACAGTTGCGGATCACCGCGCGCAACGCCCGCATCACCGGCTCGCCCAGCACCGGGTCCTGCGCGCCGATGGCCATCAGGGTCTGGCCGGTCCAGTCATCGCGCCAGAAGTCGCGCGCCTGCCGCGAGACGGCCGCGCCATCGGCATCCGGCGCATCCGGCACCATGGGCGGAAAGGCGCGCAAGGCGGCGCGGTGGCCCCGATCGGGGAACGGCGCATCGTACGCGGCGCACTCCTCGGCGCTCATCTGCGGGTTGCCACGCGCGAACAGGCGGCCGACGCCGAACTCGGGGTTCTTCGCGCACATCTCCCGCCACGCGAGAAAACCGGGCGACAGCGGCGAATCGCCGGTGCCCAGCGTGGTGTTCATGACCAGCAGACCCCGGTAGCGCTGCGGCGCCGCCATCGGCAGCGTCAGCCCAAGCAGCCCGCCCCAGTCCTGCACCACCAGCACCACGTTCTTCAGGTCGAGCCGCTCAATGAACTCCAGCAGCACCTGGCGGTGGATGCTGAAGGCATGAAAGCTGTCTTTTTTTGGCTTGTCGCTCTTGCCGAAGCCGATCAGGTCGGGCGCCACCACGCGGTCGCCTGCATCGAGCAACACCGGAATCATCTTGCGGTACAGGTAGCTCCAGGCCGGGTTGCCGTGCAGGCACAGCCAGGTGCGCGGCGCCTCGCGGGGCCCTTCATCGAGGTAATGCAGGCGCAGGCCGCCCAGGGCTGGCAGGTCGCTCAGGTAGTGCGGCGCCCAGGGGTAGCCGGGCAGAGCGTCGAAGGCGGCATCGGGTGTGCGCAGGGCATCGTCGCGCAGGGGAAACGGGGCAGGCATGCGTCGCTCCTTGAAAAAACGGGTCAGCAGCGCCGCGCATTCGGCAGCCAGATGAGGATCGGCCAGCGCGTCGACGCGGGTCTGGTGGTTCAGCCGCGGTTCGGCGAAGAGGTTCAGCACCGAGCCAGCGGCGCCAGTCTTGGGATCGGGCGTGCCGTACACCACCCGTGCCAGGCGGGCATGCAGCATCGCGCCGCTGCACATGGCGCAGGGCTCCAGCGTCACGTACAGCGCGCAGCCGTCCAGCCGGTAGTTGCCCAGGTGGCGCGCCGCGGCCCGCAGCGCCTGCATCTCGGCGTGGGCGCTGGGGTCGTGGGCGCCGATCGGGGCATTGCGTCCCCGGCCGATGACCATACCGTCCTTGACCACCACCGCGCCCACCGGCACCTCGCCGTCCACGGCGGCCGCCAGGGCCTCGGCCAGCGCCAAGCGCATCCAGTGCCCGTCGGAAGACCCGATGTCGGTCATGGCAGACGCCCGATCAATCCCGAAAGCATAGCGAACAATGACCTTTTTACGCTGGGTATTGGGCTATTATGCTTGCAATCGACCCGCAAAGGCGCTTTGGGCGCCGATCACCGGCCGGTCCGGCCGCTCGGCGCAGGCCTTCAGGTCCGGTTCATCCTGTCCCGGAATTCCAGCAATCGCCGTCGCCGTCGGGACCTTGCCGCAACCGTCCAGATCAGATAGACCAGCAACCCGGAACTGAGCCCGCCCACCACCGCAAACACCGCCAGGCCCAGGAACAAGGGCTTGCCCACCTCGGCAATCGTATCGGCCCAACTGGTCTCGACCTGCGCCTTCGCCTCGGCTCCCGAGCCGCTGGCCAGCGCCTCCAGCGCCTGGGGATCCAGCGCCTCGCCCATCAAGGCCATGCCGGTCTTGTAGGCCATCAGACCAATGGGCACATAAGTGAACGGGTTCGACACCAGAGTGGATACGGCCGCCACCGGCAGGTTGGCCCGCAGCACCACCGCGAAGATGGCCGCGCCGGCGATCTGCATGATCGGGATCAGAAAACCGAAAAACACGCCCACACCCACACCAATCGACACGGTGCGGCGGTTCAGGTGCCACAGCCAGCGCCGACGCAACAGCGGGCCCAGCCAGCGCAGGCCGGGTTTGGACTTCAGGCTCTCTTCGGTGGGAATTCTTTTCTGGATCCATTCGCGCATCTCGCGATGCTACCCGCAAGCGCAAATCCGGACCCGGTGCGGGAGAAGCCACCGCGTCATCCGATGGCGCCGACAGCGACCAGGTGCACCACCCATTCCCCGGCGGGATCGATACCCGCCAGAGCAGCGGCTTCGTCGTCAAAAAACGCGCCGACACCACACACCCCAAGCCCGAGCGACTGGCCGGCCAGGTACAGGCGCTCCCCCACCAGACCCGCTTCGATGAACGCATGCCGGTAGCCGCGCGCCGCGCCGACAGGGTCGGCCGCGAACCGCGCCCGGTCGATCGACAGCACGAACACGACCGCAGCATCACCGGCCACCTCCTGGTCCAGGGCGGCCGCGCGCACCCGACGCCGGGCATCGGTGCCCAGCGCCCCCACCGGCTCCAGTTGCCCTGCCGCCGCATTCCAGCGCCACGCGGATGCTTCCAGGCCTTCGACCGCCAGGCTCAGGGCGCGAAGGCGCACGGCCGCGCTGACACGTGCCGGCGCGCCGGTGGCCGCTTGCAGCAGCGCGTGCAGCGAAGAAGCCGCCAGCGGATGGCCGCGAAAGCGCCGGCGCGAACGGCGGGCAGCGATCAGCGGCAACGGATCGCCACCGACAGGCACCGCCGCCATGGGGTGGAGCGCCCACTGCGTCGCCCCGCGCAACGCGGCGGCCTGGTGCAGGGTCCCGGTGATGCCGATGCCCAGATCGTCCGTCATCGGCGCCGGCAGCCAGGCCGGGGCAAGCTGGCGCAGCTGCACCGGCCCCGCGTGCAGCAGGACCTGGGCCAGCACGCCCTCTTCGCGCTCATCCACCTGCAGCAGCCGGGCCAGAACCGATTCATCGAATGCGTCCGACAGCGTGGCGCCCGCGCCGAGCACGGCGGCCACCTGGCAGAGGTTTTCCAACGCATGGCCCAGATCGGCAAGCACGTAGCGCAGGCAGCGGTCGCCGTATTTCTGCCCGGTGCGCCGCCAGACGGCGGTGGCGATCACCGCAGCGTGGGCTTCGGCCGGCAACAGCGCCGCATCGGGTGCGGCCTGCGTGCCGATGCGGGCCAGCCCGTGGCTCTGGGGCCGGTAGTGCCACAAGCCCGCCGCCAGGCCGGGAAGCGCCCGGACCGCGACATAGAACTCGGACGAGAACAGCGCCCCGGACGAAGGCGCCGTGCGCAAGGCAATGCCCGCCGATTCGGCGCTGATGCCGGCGGTATGCCACAAAAGGGTGGAAAGGCCCTCCAGGCTGAACAGGTCGCCACCGGTCGCGGACCGCGCCGGCGGCGGCAGCGCCACCACGGTCACGCCCGGCGTCTGCGCCGGTTTGAACGGTGGCGGGGCCAGCCCCCAGTACAGGCCCGGCGCCTTGCGGATCAGGCCGGCGCGGGAATGGGACGAATGCGCGTGAAACGCCTCAACCAGGGCCAGGCGGTCGGCGGCAGCGTCCGGACCAGCCCCGCCAACGAGCAGCGTCACCTCGGTGCGCCCGTGGCGCAGCCCCAGCAGGTAGCCCAGACCCAGCGCGCCCGACAGGCCCAGTGCGCCGAGGCCGCCAATCAGCGCGTGCCGGCGCACACCTTGCGCCGGCGCGATCGGCGCGGGTGGCGGCGGCGCGCGCAGGTGCCGCCACAGGGCCCGGGCATTGAAGGCCAGATGCACGGCGAGCACCACCAGCAGAACGTACCCCGACAGGTAGTGCCAGTCGAAAACCGGCAGATGCTGGTTGGAAACCCAGAACAGCCCCAGCCCGGCGGTCAGCAACAGGTACAGCAGCAGCACAACGCTGAACACCGCGTTGAGCTTCGCCCGCGACGGCAAACGCCCGCGCCACGCACACCAGCCCACCCAGCCGAGTGCAACGAAAGCGGGGAACAGAATCCAGAGCCATTTGCTCATGGAACGCAAGCTTACGCGAGGCGGCCACCAGCGCGCGCGCACGGTCCGGGATCGGGTGCTGCTGATGGCACGCCGCGCCTCGGGACAACGAAAATACTACATAATCAATAGCATGCCTGCACCATTTCGCGCCGGGAACAGCCCCAATTGCACATAAGACAGGCGCAACGCGGCCTATTTCTCGTCTTGCATCGGCCGTGGTTGCTGCATCAGCCCCTCCACCGCCTGCTTGTACTGCTGCTGCACCTGCTGGCTTTGCTCGCGCACCGTGGTCGCAGGCGCCGAGGCCGCGCCGCCAGGAACCGCCGGCGCCAGCGCCGGAACCCGCTGCGAGGAGGTGTCGAGCTGTTTCTTGACCACCACCCCGACGATGGCCAGGGCGACCAGCAGGCCCACCAGTCCGAAGATGCCTTTCATGCGGTCGCTCCTTCCTGCGGCGGCTTGGACAGACCGACCCGGCCCATCCAGCGCCGGATCGCTTGCTTCTCCTCACCACCGGCCAAGATCATTCCCACTCGATCGTGGCTGGCGGCTTGCTCGATACGTCGTAGGTCACGCGGTTGATGCCGCGCACCTCGTTGATGATGCGGCTCGACACCTTCTTGAGCAAGGCATAGGGCAGCTCCGCCCAGTCGGCGGTCATGAAGTCGCTGGTTTGCACCGCGCGCAGGGCCACCACGTAGTCGTAGGTACGGCCGTCGCCCATCACGCCGACGCTCTTGACCGGCAGGAACACGGTGAAGGCCTGGCTGGTGAGCTCGTACCAGCTCTTGCCGGAGTTCGGCTCGATCGTGGAGCGCAGCTCTTCGATGAAGATGGCGTCGGCACGGCGCAGCAGGTCGGCGTAGTCCTTCTTCACTTCGCCGAGGATGCGCACACCCAGGCCCGGGCCCGGGAACGGGTGGCGGTAGACCATGTCGTGCGGCAAGCCCAGCGCGACACCGAGTTCGCGCACTTCGTCCTTGAACAGGTCGCGTAGCGGCTCCAGCAATTTCAGGCCGAGTTGCTCGGGCAGACCGCCCACGTTGTGGTGGCTCTTGATGGTGACGGCCTTCTTGCTCTTGGCACCGCCGGATTCGATGACGTCCGGGTAGATGGTGCCCTGGGCCAAAAAGCTGGCGCCTTTGTGGCCGCCGGTTCCGGCCTTGAGCTTCGCGGCCTCGGCCTTGAAGACGTCGACGAACAGGCGGCCGATGATCTTGCGTTTCTGTTCGGGCTCGCTCACGCCGGCCAGTTCGCCAAGGAACAGGTCGGCGGCATCGACGCGGATCACCTTGGCGTGCAGCTTGCCGGCGAACATGTCCATCACCATGTCGCCTTCGTGCAGTCGCAGCAGGCCGTGATCCACAAAAACACACGTGAGCTGGTCGCCAATGGCGCGGTGGATCAGCGCCGCGGCCACCGACGAATCCACCCCGCCGGACAGACCCAGGATCACCTCCTCGTCGCCCACCTGCTCGCGGATCTTTTGCACGGCCTCTTCGATGTGGTCCCGCATGATCCAGTCGGGGCGGGCGCCGCAGATGTCGAGCACAAAGCGTTCCAGCAGCGCCCGGCCCTGCACCGTGTGCGTGACCTCGGGGTGGAACTGCACCGCGTAGAAATGCCGCGCTTCATCGGCCATGCCCGCGATCGGGCACGCGGGGGTCGAGGCCATGAGCTTGAACCCCGGCGGCATCTCGGTGACCTTGTCGCCATGGCTCATCCAGACCTTGAGCATGCCGTGGCCTTCGGGCGTGTGGAAGTCTTCGATGCCCTTGAGCAAGGCGGTGTGGCCACGGGCGCGCACCTCGGCGTAGCCGAATTCGCGGGTGTGCCCCGCCTCGACCCTGCCGCCCAGTTGCTGCGCCATGGTCTGCATGCCATAGCAGATGCCCAGCACCGGCACCCCCAGCTCGAACACGGCGTCGGGGGCCTTGTCGTCGACCTCGTAGACGCTGGCATGGCTGCCCGAGAGGATGACGCCCCTCAGCTGGCCGTCGGCGGCGTGTTCGCGCACCCAGTCGCTGCTGACATCGCAGGGGTGGACTTCGCAGTACACGTGCGCCTCGCGCACGCGGCGTGCGATCAGTTGCGTGACCTGGGAACCGAAGTCGAGGATGAGGATCTTGGAGTGCTGCATGGCCTGCAATCGGGTGAAAAGAAAAAGGGCCGCCCTGCGGCAGCCCGGAATCGCCAGGCGCGCTCAGTCCGCCCGGTAGTTGGGCGCTTCCTTGGTGATCTGCACATCGTGAACGTGGCTTTCGCGGATGCCGGCGGCGGTGATCTCGACGAATTCCGCCCGCTCGTGCATGTCCGCAATCGTGCTGCAACCGCAGTAGCCCATGCTGGCACGCAGGCCGCCGGCCATCTGGTAGATGATGGCCACCACCGAGCCCTTGTAGGGCACGCGCCCTTCGATGCCCTCGGGCACCAGCTTGTCGGCGTTGGGGTTGCCGGTGCTCGACTCCTGGAAGTAGCGGTCGGCGCTGCCTTGCTGCATGGCGCCGATGCTGCCCATGCCCCGGTAGCTCTTGTAGCTGCGCCCCTGGTACAGGATGACCTCGCCGGGCGCCTCTTCGGTGCCGGCAAACATGCCACCCATCATGACCGTGCCGGCGCCGGCCGCGATGGCCTTGGCGATGTCGCCGCTGTAGCGGATGCCGCCGTCGGCAATCAGCGGCACGCCGGTGCCCTTGAGGGCAGTGGCCACGTTGTCAATGGCCATGATCTGCGGCACGCCGACGCCGGCGACGATCCGGGTGGTGCAGATGGAACCGGGGCCGATGCCCACCTTGACCGCGTCGGCGCCCGCCTCGACCAGCGCCAGCGCGGCGGCCCCGGTGGCGATGTTGCCGCCGATGACCTCGATGTCGGGGTAACTGCGCTTGACCCACCGCACGCGCTCGATCACCCCCTTGCTGTGGCCATGGGCGGTATCGACAACAATGGCATCGACCCCCGCCTTGACCAGTGCGGCCACCCGCGCTTCGGTTCCTTCGCCCACACCCACGGCAGCGCCGACCCGCAGTCGACCGGAGGGGTCCCGCGCGGCGTTGGGGAAGTTGAGCTGCTTGGTGATGTCCTTCACCGTGATCAGGCCGCGCAGTTCGAAGGCATCATTGACCACCAGTAAACGCTCCAGGCGGTGCTTGTTCAGCAAAGCCTTGGCCTGCTCGGGCGTAGTGCCTTCGGGAACGGTGACCAGGCGCTCTTTCGGGGTCATGATCTCGCGCACGGCCTGGTCATAGCGGGTTTCGAAGCGCAAGTCGCGCCCGGTCACAATGCCAACCACCTTGCCACCATCGCAGACCGGAAAACCGGAAACCCCGAGTTGCTCGGACAGCGCAACGACCTCTCGCACGGGCGTGTTGGGCGTGATGACAACGGGGTCCCGCAAGAGTCCGCTTTCGTAGCGCTTCACCCGGGCGACCTGGGCCGCCTGCTCGGCCGGCGTGAGGTTCTTGTGCACGATGCCGATGCCGCCTTCCTGGGCAATGGCAATCGCGAGGCGAGCCTCCGTGACCGTGTCCATGGCCGCCGAAACCAGGGGGAGGTTCAGGCGAATGTTGCGGGTGAATTGGGTTGAGAGGGATGTGTCCTTGGGAAGGACCTGGGAGTACGCCGGCACCAGCAACACGTCGTCGAAGGTGAGCGCTTTTCCAAGAAGGCGCATGAGAGAGAGCTCCAAAAACCGGATTGTACCCGTCCGTCTTGTGGAAACGCACCTGCAAACCGGCACTTTTCCGCGGCCCCGACAGGCAGTGCAAGCACGCAATCCGGCACTTTTCGGGTCCGGCCGCGCTACACTGGCCGGATGAAAACCTTGTCTGCAACCCTCATTGCTGCTGCTCTGGCCTGTTTCAGCCTGACAGCATCGGCCCAATGGCAATGGCTGGACGGCAGCGGCCGCAAAGTGTTCAGCGACCAGGCACCGCCACCAGACGTGCCGGAGAAAAACATACTGAAGCGCCCGGGCGGACTTGCACGACCGGCCGCCGCCCCGTTGGTGGCTGCACCGGCCAGTGCGCCGGCCTCCGCGGCCACACCGCGGGTCTCCGGCAAGGACGCCGCACTGCAGGAAAAGAAGAAACAGGCGGAAGCCGAGGCTGAGGCAAAACAGAAAGCAGAAGAAGAAAAATTCCAGAAAACCCGCGCCGACAACTGTCAGCGGGCGCGGCAGGCCAAACGAACGCTCGACTCTGGCGTTCGCCTGGGCCGCCTGAACGACAAGGGCGAGCACGTCTTTCTCGACGAAGCCGGACGTGCCGCCGAAGCCCAGCGCGTTGACGGGGTCATCGCGACCGAGTGCCAGCCCTGAATCCGGCTCAGTACCCGGGCTTGGAGCCGGGACGCCGTCGAGCGAATAAACCTGTCCCGCGGCTCCCTTGGCGCTGAAAACGTTCGCGCCGCGCAACCTTCGGGTCAACGATCAAAGGCCGGCACAGTTCCACCCTGTCGTGATCTTGCAGGCACTGGTCCAGCCGGGCGCGACGCCCCCAGACCGCCAAGCCCGCACTCGCCGAGGCAGTGGCCTCCGGCCACAGGGAGCACAGGTCACCGGCGCGCAAGGCATCAGCCACGGTCGCTCCGGAAGGCAGTTCCAGTTCAACCTCTACGGTTTCCCGGGCCCGGGGCGAATAAGCCACGGTGATTCGCACCCGATCCCGGGACTCGGGATCAGCCATAGACCTGTTCAGCCCGTTTGACGAACGCGTCCACCAGGCTGGCGGCGATTCGGTCGAACACCGGCCCGACAACCGCCGCGAGTGCCGGACTGGAAAACCCGTAGTTGAGGCGCAACTCCACGCGACAGGCGCGTTGCGAGCCATCACCGAGTGCGATGAAATCCCAGACGCCGTCCAGTTTGGAGAACGGCCCCTTGACCAGAGCCATGGCGACCTGCCGGTCGGCTTGATGGTGGTTCCGCGTGGTGAAAACCTGGCGGACACCACTGATGCTGATGCCCACTTCAGCGACAACCCCGGCATCGTCCTGCTCGACAATTCGTCCGTGGTCACACCAAGGCAAAAACTCCGGGTACCGCCCGACATCAGTCACCAAGGCAAACATCTCCGAAGGGCTGTACCAGATCAGAACGGACTTGTGGACGTTTTTCATAGAATGCACGCTCTCGCGCGGGCTGATTGTATGTTTCCACCGGCCATCGTCTGCCTCTGGCCCTTGCGGGCCCGAATCCTGCCCCCAACTGACAGCCATGGCCCAGAAAAAGCCCACCAACCCCGCCCATACCGGGCGAATCGCCGAAAACAAGAAGGCGTCATTCAACTATTTTTTTGAGGAACAGTTCGAGGCCGGACTGGTCCTGGAGGGCTGGGAGGTCAAAGCCATCCGAGAGGGCAAAGTACAACTGACAGACGGCTATGTGGTCATACGCGATGGCGAATTGTTTGTCATTGGCTGCTTGATCAACCCCTTGCGATCGGCATCCACCCATGTAAACCCCGAGGCGGCACGCACACGCAAGCTATTGATGAAAAAGGGCGAAATCCGCCGCCTGATCGGGAAGGTCGAGCAAAAAGGATACACCTTGATTCCGGTCAATCTGCACTGGAAGAATGGCCGTGTCAAATGCGAAATCGCTCTCGCCAAGGGGAAGGCGGAGCACGACAAGCGCGACACCATCAAGGATCGGGAAGGCAAACGCGAGATCGAGCGGGCGATGAAGTCCCGCAACCGCTGACCGAAGCCGCAATCAGCGCAACTGGCGCAGCGGGTGTGCGTGCGCCGGCCAAGGGCTTTCAAAGAAGGGCTGCACCATGTCGGCTGTGACGTCCTCAATGCGCGCAGGACTCCAGCGTGGCGAATGGTCCTTGTCAATTGCCAGTGCCCGCACTCCTTCGACGGTTTCGCTGGCGGGACCGGGCCGACCCAGATGCGCGGTATTGAAGCAGTGGCGAACCAGATCGCGCTCCATGCGCAGGTCATCGGCCAGTCCCATGAGCCGGGCACGTCGGACTTGCTCGAGCACCACATGCAACATCAGGGGCGAACGCTTGCGTAACAACTCGCCCGTGGTTTTCGCCCAGTCGCTGCCATCGTCTTGCAGTCGCACAAGGATGTCCGAGACGGTGTCGGCGGCAAATATCGAGTCGATTTTGCCGACATCCAGCGTAAAAGCGTCACCATTAGCTATGAAACGCGTAGCAATCCAATGCTCTACCGCCTCGCCCGTTTCGAACGGTGTCTGTGCCAGTGTCTCCCAGATCGGTCCGAGTTGCCCGGACAGCATGTAGCCATCAGCGAGGTGCGCGCGGACCGCGTCGCGCGCTGCGATGACCTGGCCGGTCAGCGCCAGGTACTCCCCGATCCGGCCCGGACACCGGCTGAGAAAAAAGCCGCCCCCGACATCCGGAAACAAACCGATGGCGGTCTCGGGCATCGCCATACGCGTGCGTTCGGTCACTACCCGCAGACTTGCCCCTTGGCTGATTCCCATGCCGCCACCCATCACAACCCCGTCCATGAATGCAATGTAAGGCTTGGAGTAGGTGTGGATCAGGTGATTGAGGGCGTACTCCTCGGTGAAAAAGTCCTCCAGGGCCGGATCTCCTTGGGTTGCCGCCCGATGGAAAAAGCGGATATCACCTCCCGCACAGAACGCGCCGAACGGGCCTTCTTTCCCTTGCCCACGAATGGCAACCGCAAGAACTTGCGGGTCCTGAGCCCATTCGAGCAAGGCGCCGGTCAATCCCCGAATCATCTCCAGGGAAAGCGCATTGAGCGCAGCCGGCCGATTGAGGGTGATGAGGCCCATGCGGCCGCGAACTTCCGCGCGGATCGATGTTTCAGCCATTTCTTTGCCTCCAGCCCAGCAGTTCGTTCATCACCAGCGCGCCGACCACCAACGCGCCACCGGCCAACACCGTTCCTCCTGGCTCCTCACCGGCCCCCAGCCATGCCAGGCCGATGCCGAACAAGACTTCGAGGAGGGCCAGAAGCGCCACTTCAGGGGCCTTGAGGACCCGCGCACAGACGACAGACAGTGTGCACGGAATCGCCAGTTGCACCAAGCCCAGAAGCGCCAGCCACGCAATATCGGAGCCGGATGCGACAAATGGCATTGCCCAAGGCAACGTGAACGCGGTGGACAGCATGGCGCCTAGGAGGACGGAGGAAACCAGATCCGTGGGCTGACCACTCCCGTGGCTATGCTGGACCAAGGTCCACTGGGTTGCGCCCGCGATCGGAACGCACAGGGCGACCAGGAATCCCGTCATGGCCTGGGACCCGCCGAGACTGAACTGCGCGCCGAACATCCAGCCGATGCCGCATCCGGCAACCACAATTGCCACCCACGTTCGACCCGGCAGCGCATGTCCGATAAACACCCGCGCCATCAGGGCCGTAATGAAGGGGCCGAGCGCCAGGGTGATCAAGACGTTGGCTACTGTGGTCATGGTCAGCGCGACCATAAAGGCGGTAAACATGACCGACCAGCACAGCCCGGATATCCAGAACAGGCGGTTACGCCATGGCAGCTTGCTCAGCGCATCATGCCCCTTCCACAGCGGCAGGATCACCAGCAACGACAACATCGTGAACAGACTGCGCCAGAACGTCACTTCAAACCGGGCTGCGCTTTCCAGTTGACGGGTGACAACTCCGGCGATCGACCACATGGCCGCAACAGCGACCATGCCCCAGACGGCCTGGGTATGTGTCAGCTTCATCGCTCTATTTCGAAATGGGGAGTGCGGACATCAAGCCCCGTCCCGCTGCGCCCTCTTGCGCTCGTGCTCCTTGAGGAAGCGCTTGCGCAAGCGAATGCTCTTCGGGGTAATCTCCACCAGTTCGTCGTCTTCAATGAATTCGACGCCGTATTCCAGAGTCAACTGGATAGGCGGCGTGATCTTGATCGCATCTTCTTTGCCCGAAACACGGAAGTTGGTCAGCTGCTTGGTCCTCGTGGCATTGACCACCAGATCGTTCTCGCGGTTGTGCACCCCAACGATCATCCCTTCGTACACGGGGTCGTTGGCGCGCACGAACATACGTCCGCGATCATCGAGCTTGCCCAAGGCATAGTTGAAGATTTCGCCGTCATCCATGCTGATCAGCACACCGTTCTTGCGATTGGCAACATCGCCTTTATGCGGCTCGTACCCATCGAAGATGTTCGATATCAGGCCCGATCCCCGGGTCAGGTTCAGGAACTCGTTGGTGAAGCCGATCAGGCCGCGGGCTGGAATTCGGTACTCCAGGCGGACCCGTCCCCGTCCGTCAGGGTCCATGTTGACGAGTTCCCCTTTGCGCTCGCCCAACGCCTGCATCACGCCGCCCTGATGGCCTTCTTCGATATCGGCAGTCACGAGTTCGATCGGCTCGCAGCGTTCGCCGTCAATATCCTTGAAGACCACGCGTGGCTTGGATACGGCAAGCTCGTATCCTTCGCGGCGCATGTTCTCCAGCAGGATGGTCAGGTGCAACTCACCCCGCCCGGACACTTCAAAGATTCCATCTTCGTCGGTCTCTCTGACCCGCAAGGCCACGTTGGATTGAAGTTCTTTCTGGAGCCGGTCCCAGATCTGGCGACTGGTAACGAACTTGCCCTCGCGCCCTGCCAGCGGACTGGTGTTGACGCAGAAATTCATGGTCAGGGTCGGCTCGTCTACACGCAGCATCGGCAACGGCGCGGGATGGGCAACGTCGGTGATCGTGACCCCGATGCCGATATCTTCAATGCCGTTGATCAGCACAATGTCGCCCGGGCGGGCTTCAGCCGCCTGCACCCGGTCCAGTCCCTGGAAGGTGTGAACCTGATTGATGCGACCTTTCCATGATTTGCCATCCGGCCCTTCCATCACCAGAACATCCATGGAAGGCCGCAAGCGTCCGGCATTGATCCGACCGACACCGATGCGCCCGACGAAGGTCGAGTAGTCGAGGGCCGAAATCTGCAACTGCAGCGAGGCATCGGGGTCGCCTGCATGCGCGGGGACATGGCGCAGAACCGTATTGAAGAGTGCCGACATGTCCGGGCCCCACTGTTCGCCGGGCTCACCCTCCTGCAGCGAACTCCAGCCATTGATACCAGAGGCATAAACGACCGGAAAGTCGAGTTGTTCGTCGGTAGCCCCCAGTTTGTCGAACAGGTCGAAGGCGGCGTTGATGACCTTGTCGCAATTGGCGCCGGGCTTGTCCACCTTGTTGACAACAACAATCGGTTTCAGCCCGAGCGCCAGGGCTTTCTTGGTGACAAACCGGGTTTGGGGCATCGGTCCTTCCTGTGCATCGATCAACAGCAAGACGCCGTCCACCATTGACAAGGCGCGTTCGACTTCCCCACCGAAGTCGGCGTGGCCCGGCGTGTCGACGATATTGATGTGGGTACCTTCCCAGCTCACAGCGCAGTTCTTGGCCAGGATGGTGATGCCCCGTTCGCGCTCGATGGCGTTGCTGTCCATGACCGTATCGACAACCTTTTCGTGCTCGGCAAAGGTTCCGGATTGCCGCAACAACTGGTCGACCATGGTGGTCTTGCCGTGGTCAACGTGGGCAATGATGGCAATGTTTCGGATTGGGCGGTTCATGGTGATGAATGATGTATTTGCTGAATTTCAAGAGGACTGAGCAGGCGGCCCGGGATCAGTTCACCCGATCGGGTTTGGCCGCTGCCCAGGAGAACGGATGGGTTCCCTGATATGGGATCGGGCCCGAAAACGGCAACTTTCTGATTGTCCGGCCACGATCCACGACGGCGCATCCCCGAAAGGAAACGACCGGCATTGTCCTGATCGAGCGTGACAACCTGATGGTCACCAAGCAACGATTCGACGTTCATGAGCCGTTTCAGCCGTTCGACCTCGGGAGTCTTTTCGAGGTCGGCCAATGTCCAGCATTGCGACAGCTCGAAGGGTCCGGTTTGAATTCGCCGCAGTTCCCGCAGGTGGCCTCCGCAACCAAGCGCTTCGCCGATGTCCTCGCCGAGCGTGCGAATGTAAGTGCCTTTGGAGCAACGTACACGCAGGCGCAAGCTTGGCACACCACTTTCCAGATCGGCGTGAACGAGCTGCAGATCATGGATAGTGACCGACCGAGCATCGCGCTCCACCGTCTCACCGCTTCGGGCATATTCGTAAAGCGCCTTGCCGTCTTTCTTCAACGCGCTGTACATCGGTGGAACCTGTGCAATAGGGCCGGTGAATCTATCTAGGACTTCAACGACCTCACCCAACGAACAACCGACCGGTCGAGTGGTGAGAACAACCCCTTCGGCGTCGGCCGTGCTGGTGGTCTCTCCCAATCGGATGAGCGTCTCGTACGTTTTGTCGGCATCCAGATGAAGCTGGCTGAATTTGGTGGCCGCGCCGAAGCACAACGGGAGAACACCGGTCGCCATCGGATCAAGCGTTCCGGTGTGACCCGCCTTCTCCGCGCGCAAAAGCCACTTTACTTTTTGCAAAGCCTGATTGCTGGAAAGGCCCAGCGGCTTGTCCAGCAGCAACACCCCATGCACGGGGCGACGCTGCACCCGCGCACGAGGAGCAGCTTTCATCTCAGTCGCTGTCCTTGGATCGGGAAGCCACCGCTTTCGCGATCAGCGCATTCATGTCGGCAGCCCGTTCGATGGTGCGGTCGAAAACGAAGTGCAATGTCGGTACGGTGTGGATATGCAAGCGCTTGAACAAGCCATTGCGCAAGAAACCGGCCGCCGCATTGAGGCCCTGCACAGTTTCCTCAGGATCGCCTGTCAAAAGGCTGAAGAAGACTTTTGCGTGTGCGTAATCCGGTGTGACCTCCACGGCATTGATGGTGATCAAGCCGACTCGGGGGTCCTTGAGTTCGCGCGCGACGAGTTCCGCCAGATCGCGCTGGATCTGGTCGGCGACACGGAAACCCCGATTGGGAACACTACCGGATTTGCGCATGGTGTTCAGAGCGTCCGCGCGATTTCCTTGATCTCGAAGAACTCGAGCTGGTCACCCACGGCGATATCGTTGTAGTTCTTGAGTTTGATACCGCACTCGAAACCTTCACGCACCTCGCGGACGTCATCTTTCATGCGCTTGAGCGACTCCAGCTCGCCGGTGTAGATCACCACGTTGTCGCGCAACAGGCGGAAGCGGCAGCTGCGGGTGACCTGACCTTGCGTGACATAACTTCCGGCAACCGTGCCGATCTTCGAGGCCACGAAAACAGTGCGGATTTCCGCCATGCCTATGACCTCTTCCTTCTGCTCGGGAGCCAACATCCCCGACATCGCAGCTTTCAATTCATCGACTGCGTCGTAAATGATGTTGTAGTAGTGAACCTGAACACCGCTCGTTTCGGCCAGCTTACGGGCATTGGCGTCGGCTCGAACGTTGAAGCCAATCACAATCGCCTTGGAGGCAATGCCCAGGTTGATATCCGACTCGCTGATGCCGCCGACTCCGGCATAGACCAGTTGGACCCGGATTTCCTCGGTGGAGAGCTTCAGCAGCGAGGCAGACAGGGCTTCCTGCGAGCCCTGCACATCGGCCTTGATGATCACTGGCAATGTCTTGACTTCGCCAGCTGTCATGTCGGCGAACATGTTCTCCAGCTTCGCTGCCTGCTGTTTCGCCAGTTTCGTGTTGCGGAATTTGCCGGCGCGGTAGGTCGAAATCTCCCGTGCACGACGCTCGTCCGCGAGCACCATGAATTCGTCGCCCGCCTGCGGCACCTCGGTCAAACCTTGAATCTCGACCGGAATCGATGGCCCGGCAGACTTGATCGGTCGCCCGTTCTCGTCGAGCATGGCCCGCACCCGGCCGTAAGTCTGTCCAGCCAGGACCACATCGCCGGTCGCCAGGGTTCCTGACTGGACCAGTACCGTCGCCACCGGACCACGACCTTTGTCCAGACGCGCTTCAATGACCAGTCCTTTGGCCATTGCCTCAACCGGTGCCTTGAGCTCCAGAACTTCCGCCTGCAGCAATACGTTCTCCAGAAGTTCGTCTACCCCCTGGCCTGTCTTGGCCGAAACAGAGATGAAGGGTGACTCGCCACCGTACTCTTCCGGAACAACCTGCTCGGCAACCAGCTCTTGCTTGACCCGGTCGGGGTTGGCATCCGGCTTGTCGATCTTGTTGATGGCCACGACGATGGGCACACCCGCCGCCTTGGCATGTTTGATCGCTTCCTTGGTCTGCGGCATCACGCCATCATCGGCTGCAACCACCAGAATGACGATGTCCGTGGCTTTGGCACCGCGAGCCCGCATGGCCGTAAACGCTTCGTGACCCGGCGTATCGAGGAACGAAATCATTCCACGTGGGGTTTCGACGTGGTAGGCCCCGATATGCTGAGTAATCCCGCCTGCCTCGCCGGCGGCAACCTTGGCCCGGCGGATGTAGTCCAGCAAGGACGTTTTCCCGTGATCGACGTGACCCATGACGGTTACCACCGGTGCCCGCGAGACCGCTTCGGCGTCCTGCTGTGAGACCTCTTCGTCAGTGAATGCTTCAGGATCGTCCAAAGCCGCCACCACCGCCTTGTGTCCCAGCTCTTCCACCACAATCATCGCGGTATCCTGATCCAGGGACTGATTGATGGTGACCATCTGACCGAGCTTCATCAACTGCTTGATCACCTCGGACGCTTTGAGCGACATCTTGTGTGCAAGTTCGGAAACCGTAATGGTCTCGGGCACATGCACTTCAATGGTTCGCTGCTCGGTGGGCGTCGCCACCATGACTTCATGTCGATCACGATCGCCACTGCGGCGACCTTTCGCGCCGGAGCGCCAGTTATTGCGACCAACACCCCCGCTCGTATCCCCTCTGGTCGGGATCGCCTTCTTCTTGGCAGGATCTCCAGCCCAGCTCGACGAGAGGTTCTCGGATTTCACTTCCTTCTTGCCGCCCGGGCCGGGAGCAGAAGCCACAGGCGCACCGCCCGCTGGGCGCGCCGGAGCGGCCGGCTTGTGCAGGGTACCTTTTACCGGAGTTTTCACCTCGTCCGCCTTGACAGGCTTGGGTTCCTCCGGCTTCTTCGCGACAAGCACCCGTTTAGGTGCACTCATCATCTTGCGAATCGCTTCCGCTTCTTCCTGCGCCTTGCGTCTGCGCTCTTGCAGATCGTGTGCGGCGCGATCTGCATCTGCCGTCGCTCGGGCCTTCTCCTCGGCCTGCCTGGCCAGTTTTTCAGTTTCTCTTTCGGCGGCTTGCTTGCGCAGAACTTCGTCTGAATCGGCTTCAACCGGAGGAGGCACTACGTCGCCTGCATCCGCTTTCCCGGCCGCCGCCTCTTCGGCCAATGCCCGCTCCCGCGCGATACGCTCGTTTTCGGCACGAATCCGAGCTTCTTCGGCCTCACGTGCCTCTTGCTCTTCCCGTTGGCGGCGGCGCTCGGCCAGGTCTTCTTCCTGACGACGAAGCAGCTCGGCCTGACGCCGGGCCTCTTCTTCACGACGCTGCAATTCGGCAAGCTCCAGCAAACTCCTGTCGGCAGCTTGCTCAGCCGCGGCCTCCCCCTCCGACTCGCCAGATATTTCACCTGTTTCGTCACGCTTGATGAACGTCCGCTTCTTGCGCACTTCGACTTGAATCGTTCTGGCTTTACCGGACGCATCGGCCTGCTTGATCTCCGTGGTGCTTTTCTTCACCAGGGTAATCTTCTTTCGCTCGGTCGAAGCCGTGCCGTGACTGGCCTGCAGATAGCTGAGCAGCTTGTGCTTGTCCGAGTCCGTGAGCTGATCGGACACAGCGTGCTTGGCAACACCCGCCGATCGAAGCTGATCAAGCAGGATTTCGGGAGATTTCTTGAGCTCGGATGCGAACTCGGCAACTGTATTGCTGGACATATTGTGTGTGAGCCTCTTCGGCCATTACTCCTGACCCGCAAACCAGTGTTCACGTGCCTTCATGATCAATGTCGTGGCATCTTCCGGGGTCTGTCCGGTAATGTCCGTGAGTTCGTCGACCGCCAGGTCGGCAAGTTCATCGCGGGTGTGAACACCCGACTGCGCCAGCTGAGTAATCAGCTCGGGAGTCAATCCTTCCAGCGAACGCAAGTCCTGAGAGACCTCTTCGACACTTTCTTCCCGGGCGATTTCCATCGTGAGCAAAGCGTCCTTGGCACGAATGCGCAATTCGTTGACAGTGTCTTCGTCGAAGCTCTCAATCTCGAGCATTTCCTGCAGAGGAACGTAAGCAACTTCTTCGAGGCTGGTAAACCCTTCCTCGATGAGGATGTCGGCAATTTCCTGGTCGACATCCAGCTTCTCCATGAACAACGTGCGGGTCGTAGTGGTTTCCTCAGCGGCCTTTTGCGCCGACTCGGCCGCATCCATGATGTTGATTTTCCATCCGGTGAGGTCCGAAGCAAGCCGCACATTCTGTCCGCCACGGCCGATTGCGATCGCAAGGTTCTCCTCGTCGACAACAACGTCCATGGCATGCTTCTCCTCGTCAACAACAATCGACGAGACGTTTGCTGGCGCCAAGGCGCCAATGACGAACTGGGCCGGATCATCGCTCCACAGCACAATGTCGACCCTCTCGCCAGCCAGTTCATTGGTTACCGCATTGACTCGAGAACCGCGCACGCCGACACAGGTTCCAATCGGATCTACACGCTTATCGTGCGACAAAACGGCGATCTTCGCCCGCGAACCGGGATCGCGCGCGCAGTTCTTGATCTCCAGGAGACCTTGTTCGATTTCCGGAACTTCCTGACGAAACAACTCCATCATGAATGCCGGAGCAGAACGTGAGAGGATGATGGGTGCACCGCGCAAGGTGGGATCGACCTCCATGATCATTGCGCGAACCCGGTCTCCGTTACGCAGGTTTTCCTTGGGAATCATCTCGCTGCGACGGAGTCGACCTTCGACACGCCCCGACTCGACGATGATGTCGCCCTTGTCCATCCGCTTGACCGTGCCAACGAAAATCTTGTCGCCCCGGCTCATGAAATCGTTCAGGAGCATCTCGCGTTCGGCGTCCCGAATCTTCTGAAGGATCACCTGCTTGGCCGCCATGGCGCCGATACGGCCGATCGGAACCGATTCAACCTGCTCTTCAATGAACTCGCCCTCTTCGACATCAGCGATGCGGTCGCGGGCATCCATCAACAGCTCTTCGGCGTCCGGATTCTGAAGGCCAGCCTCATCCGGAACGACAAGCCAGCGTCGGAATGTTTCATAGTCGCCGCTGTCACGATCCACGGCAACGCGAATGTCGACCTCGCCCTTGTACAGCTTCTTGGTAGCCTGCGCGAGGGCTGCCTCGACGGCACCGAAAACGACATCACGCTCGACACTCTTCTCACGCGAGATGGCATCGACCAGCATCAACATTTCGCGATTCATGTTCTGACACTCCTATCCAGAAAACCCAACTTCACGGATTTGCAACGGGAGCCTGACCCGTCCGTCCTTTGAAATCCACTATGGACGCCAAACGAGCCTCCCTGAGCTCGTCAAGCGTAAAACCCAGCGCCTGCATGACGGGCGGCGGGCGCTTTCGGCTCACACGCTGCCCCGGCTTGATGACCGGTTCGTCAGACCACACAATCTGCCAGGCAAGTCCGACTTGCTCCAGCGTGCCACGGAACTTCTTTCGATTGGCCGCCACACCCGACGCACCCTCGGCAAGCCCTCTACCAACGGGGGCTTTAAGGGTGATATCAATGACCGAGCCCGTGAATCGGGCAAATTCCTTCTCGGTGCGCAACGGCCTGTCGATACCCGGCGACGAAACCTCCAGCCGACGATATTCGACAGACTCCACTTCCAGCGCGAATTGCAGTTGCCGGGTTACGGACTCGCAGTCCTCGACGGTAACAAAACGCTCCGGCTGATCCGGCTGCCAGGGGTGATCGATCGTGATGCGCAATAGCCCCCCTGCGGAGCGCTCTATCTCCACAAGTTCGAGACCCAGTCCGGAAACGGTCTGCTCGACTGTCTTTTGCAATGCCACGCCCGAAATAAAACCCCCATCTGACGATATAAACGGCCCGACCAAAAAGAAACGGGCGGTGAATTTCCGCCCGTTTGGTCGTCAATCATCAATTGTAATCTGAAAATGCCCGTCAGAAAAGGGTTTCTGACTCGATCTCGGACCTGACTCCGGCCAAAGCGCCAAGGGGTCAGAGAGAGCCGGACGCCGAGACCAGAGCCTGCGTGTAGGGGTCAGCGGGCGCGGAAAGTACCCGATCGGCGGGGCCGATTTCGACAACCTTGCCGTCTTTCAGCACAACGACGTCATGTGCCATGGCCCGGACGACATCCACATCGTGGGTAATCAGCAGGTAAGTAAGCCCTCTCTCGGCCTGAAGACGCTGCAACAGATCAATGACCTGTCGCTGGACGGTCATATCCAGTGCGCTGGTCGGCTCATCCAGAACCAGCACTTTCGGCTCGACGATCAAGGCACGGGCGATGGCGATCCGCTGTCGCTGGCCACCGGAGAATTCATGGGGATACCGCCGCAATCCAGCGGGCTCTGTCATCGGCAATCCTACGTCCGACAGCATGGCCATCACGCGCCGCCGTCGCTCGTCAGGCGCCAGCTCGGGCGCATGCAATCGCAAGCCCTCGCCAACGATTTCCTCCAACGTCATTCGCGGAGACAGCGAAGAAAACGGATCCTGAAACACCACCTGAATGATTCGCCGAAGGCTGCGATCCTGTGACAGATTGCCCCGCCAGGCTTGGCCACAAACCATAACGCTTCCGGAAAACGGCTGAAGACCCAGCACGGCCAGCGCCAATGTGGATTTTCCTGAACCCGACTCCCCGATTACCCCTAAGGTGCGACCCTCTTCAAGTGCAAAACTCGCAGAATGCAGCGCAGTGAAACGCCCTTTTCGAAACCACCCCTGGAAGCCACCGAGCGGGATGGGGTAGTGCACACGCAAGTCTGTCGCCGAGAGGCACGGCTTCTGTCCAGCAGTTGCTGGGGTTTCGTATTCAGGTCGGCGCCCCGGCCGGCTGTCGACAAGTTGGCGCGTGTAGGCATTTTGTGGCGCGCTGAGGACTTGATCCACCGGCCCTTCCTCGACAACCTCACCCGACTCCATGACAACCACACGATCGGCAAACCGTCGCACCAGATTGAGATCGTGACTGATGAGAAGAATGGCCATTCCCATTTGCCGCTGCAAATCGGCCAGCAGTTGCAGAATTTGACTCCGCACCGTCGCATCAAGCGCGGTTGTCGGCTCGTCCGCAATCAACAGTCGAGGGCGCGCCGCCAATGCCATGGCAATCATGGCCCGTTGCCGCTGCCCTCCCGACAACTGGTGCGGATAGGCTCGCGCGCGGCGTTCTGGTTCGGCGATGCCGGTTTGCTCAAGCAGGGCGACCGCACCTTGCGTTGCCTGTTGCCGGCTCTGACCACACTTCAACTCCAGGACTTCGGCGATCTGGTCGCCGACGGTGAAGAGCGGGTTGAGCGCGGTCATGGGCTCCTGAAATACGAAACCGATCTCGTTGCCGCGGATTGCGCGCAACGCCGCATCATCGAGGTCCAACAACGACCGCTCGGCGAAATACACGTTACCGGACACGTTCGCCTGGGGCACGAGCCGCAACAAGGCCAGCGCCGTCACCGTCTTTCCCGAGCCCGACTCGCCCACAAGGGCAATGCGCTCCCCACACGCGATCGAGAAGCTGACCCCTCGGACGACTTCGGTCGAAGCAAATGAGACCCTGAGATTGTGGACCGTGAGCAGGGGCGCCGATGGCGTCTGCGGCGGCTGCGATGCAATCATTCCACGGCCTTCCGTGGGTCCAGGGCATCGCGCAACGCATCACCCATGAAAGTCAGAAGCATCAGGGTTACGACCAGGACCACAAACGTGGAAAGAGAGATCCACCAGGCATCAATGTTGTTCTTGCCTTGCGACAGCAACTCGCCCAAAGAAGGCGTACCGGGTGGAACACCGAGCCCGAGAAAGTCCAGCGAAGTCAGCGCCAGGATCGCGCCACTCATGCGAAACGGCAAGAAGGTGACGACTGGGGTCATGCTGTTGGGCAGAACATGCCGCCAGATGATCTGTCCATGGCCAAGGCCCAGGGCCCGGGCTGCACGAACGTAGTCAAGCTGCCTGTTGCGCAAGAACTCCGCCCGCACATAGTCACTCAAACCCATCCAGCCAAACAGGCTCAACAGCACCAGCAACAAACCCATGCTGGGGTCGAAAACCGCCGCAAAAATGATCAGCAGATACAACTCCGGCATAGAGCCCCAGATTTCGATGAACCGTTGAAAGGCAAGGTCGGTTCGACCACCGAAATATCCTTGCAGTGCACCAGTGAGAATTCCCAGCACGGTTCCGATGACCGTCAACGCCAACGCAAACAGGACCGAGAGGCGAAATCCGTAGAGCAGGCGCGCCAGCACATCCCGGCCCCGATCATCCGTCCCCAGCCAGTTCTCGGACGACGGTGGCGCGGGGTTGGGCTGCGAGGCAAAATAGTTCAGCGTCGAATGGTGGTAGCGGTTGACCGGAAAAAGCGCCCAGTTTCCCGGCTTTTCCAGTTGTTGCCGGATAAACGGATCGAGGTAATCGGTCGGTGTGTCGAAATCACCGCCGAACCGGGTCTCCGGATAGGCGCTCAGAATCGGCAACACCCACTGTCCTTCATAGCGAACGACGATGGGTTTGTCATTTGACACCAGTTCAGCAAACAAACTCAGCACAAACAGCGCAACAAACAACACCAGGCTCCAAAAGCCCAGCCGGTTGCGTCGAAATCGCTGCCAGGCGCGCCGACTCGGGGATAACGGTGCAGCACCCATCAGTCGAACTTCACCCGGGGGTCCACCCACACGTAACACAGATCGCTGATCAGTTTGGTTACCAGACCGATCAATGTGAACAGATACAAGGTTCCCATGACAACGGGGTAATCGCGGCGCATGACCGATTCATAGGACAACAGGCCCAGGCCATCCAGCGAAAACAGCGTCTCGATCAGCAGAGATCCGGAAAAGAACGCTCCGACGAAAGCGGCGGGAAACCCCGTCACGATCGGAATCAGCGCATTGCGCATCACATGCTTCCACAACACCCGGCGCTCATCAAGCCCTTTTGCCCGGGCGGTCAGAACGTACTGCTTGCGAATTTCTTCGAGAAAGGCGTTCTTGGTCAGCATGGTCGTCACGGCGAATGCACCCAGAACGCTGGCTGTCACAGGCAGCGTGATATGCCACAGATAGTCGACCACCTTGGCTCCCAGCGATAACTGGTCCCAGTTGCTTGAAGTCAGCCCCCGCAGAGGAAACCACTGCAATTGGCCGCCGAAGATGACCAGCAAGGCCACACCGAGCACGAAACCCGGTATCGCGTAACCAACCAGCACGATCAGGCTGGTCACCCGATCAAACCGCGTGCCGGCCCGCACGGCCTTGGCAATGCCAAGCGGGATCGATATCAGATAACTGAGAAAAAACGTCCACAAACCAAGACTGATCGAAACAGGCAGCTTCTCTTTCACCAGGCTCCAGACATCTTTGGGGTAGAAGAAGCTCTTGCCGAGGTCAAACCGAACAAACTGGTTCAACATCTGCCAAAAGCGCTCTGGCGCCGGCTTGTCAAACCCATAGAGCTGGCGAATCTCCGCGATACGGGCTGCATCGACACCCTGACGCCCCCGGTAGCCGGCACCCGTCACTGCCGCGCCCTCGCCACCGGTATCTCGCCCTTGCAGCTGCGAGACCATCTGCTCTACCGGACCACCGGGAACGAACTGAATGACAACAAAGGTCAGCAACAACACGCCGAACAGCGTCGGGATCATCAGCAAAACGCGCTTGAGAATGTAGAGTGCCATATTCCGTCAGCGCCGCGAAGCCGACCACCAGGTGGCAATGATCCAGGCTTCAGGCTGGTAAAAACGGGGCGTTACCGTTGGCCGCTCGAAAAGGCCAGCGCGCCACGCAACGCGATGAACGCTGCTGTACCAATGTGGCACCACGTAGTGCCCGAAGCGCAATACCCGGTCTAACGCCCGCAGAGCGCTTACCAACTCGGGGCGGCTGCGTGCGGAAACCACGCGCTGCAACAGCGCATCAACGGCCGGATCTTTCAGGCCCGTCACATTGCCCGACCCTTCGATTTCGGCCGCCTTCGAGCCAAAACGGTCCAGCAGTTCGACACCCGGTGCTTCGCTGCCCACCGAACGACTGCTGATGACCTCGAAATCAAAGACATCAAGGCGCTTTTGCAAGATCGCAAAGTCGATGACCTTGGTCTGAACCGTGATCCCCAGCTTTTCCAGGTTACGGGCAAACGGCGTGACGACTCGGCCCATGGCGCCGGAGTTGTCGAGGAACTCGATCGTGAACGCCTCGCCCGCTGCGTTGCGCAAGGCGCCGTTCCGGTAGGTCCATCCCGCCTGTTGCAGCAGATCCCGTGCCCGTCGCAGGTTGTCGCGCAGCGTAGGACCTTGGCTCGGGTCGAGATGACTGACCGGTGGCATCGGCACCGGGTCCGTGAAGACTGCCGGGGGCAGTTTCGCGCGCAAAGGCTCCAGCAGCAACAGCTCGTCGGGCCCGGGTAAACCTTTGGCCTCGAAATCGCTGCCCACGAAGTAGCCGCGAACCCGGGCATAGGCACCATAGAACAGCTGACGGTTCATCCATTCGTAATCCATTGCCAGACCAATCGCCTCGCGCACCCGCGGATCCGCGAACTTGGGTCGGCGCAAATTGAATTGGAAGCCCTGGAAGTCCCCGGCATTGCCGTGGGCCAGCTCCTTCTTGATCAGCCGTCCAGAATCGAACGCCTTGCCGGTATAGGCACGCGCCCACTCGCGGGCAATGAAGGCCTGGATGTAGTCGAACTCGCCCGCCTTGAATGCCTCCAGCTGTGCGGTGTTGTCTTTGTAGATCTTGTAAGTGACGCGGTCGAAATTGAACTGCCCACGGCGAACGTTCAGCTCGCGGCCCCAGTAGGAAGGGTCCCGCTCGTACGAAATGTCCCTGCCGAAGTTCACCTTGCCGATCCGGTAAGGGCCGCTACCGATCGGCATGTCGGTCACGATCTGGTCGAACGGTTTCGCTCGACCATCGACACGGCCCCATTGCCGGCTGAACACCGGCAGACTGCCGGCAATAAGAGGCAGTTCGGCATTCGCTCGGACGAAATCAAACCGGACGGAACGTTCACCGAGCACCGTAACCGCCCGCACATCGCCGAAATAGGTCCGGTATTGTGGGGCAGCCTCTTTGCTCGTGAGGCGATCGAACGAATGTTTGACGTCAGCTGCCAGGACCGGGTCCCCATTGTGAAACCGCGCCAGAGGGTTCAGGCGAAAAACGACCGAAAGTTGATCGGCAGCCACCGCCACATCCTCGGCCAGCAGGCCGTAGGCCGTCGTGGGCTCCTCGAAATTGCCCGTCAGCAAAGTCTCGAAAACCAGCGCACCGAGGCCCGGAGGCGCGCTGCCTTTGAGGGTAAACGGGTTGTACTTGTCGAAGTTGGACAGTCGCGTCGGCGGCACCAGCCGAATTTCCCCGCCACGCGGCGCATTCACATTCACATAGTCAAAGTGGGGGAAACCAGCCGGATACTTGATATCACCGAACTGCGCGTACGCATGCGCAGCCCACACTGGCAGACACAGGCATCCCGACAGCCATAACAGCACAATCCGCATGCGCCAATTCTGGCCGATTTTTCTTCAACCCACAGGTACGCGAGAATCGCCGCTTTCGGCCGCGTGCCTTACGGCAGCGCCCTGACCGTCCGTTACGGCCTGCAGGCACCGGGGTGACGAGGTTTTTCGACGGATTTCAAGCAAAAATGATCAATACCCAGCGCAAAAAGGTCGATTGATGCTATCTTTTTCGGATTATTTCCTACCGTGTTCCAGGCGAATGGCCTTGACATTGGTCGGGTTTGCCGCGACCCACTCACATGCCCGCGCTTCCACTTCAGCAACACAACCGGCAATGATGCATGCCAAAGAGTGGTCCGACAAGGCCAGTCCGCTTGGCTGGTGGGTCAGTGAAAAATATGACGGGGTACGAGCCTGGTGGGATGGCCGCAGTCTTCTGACCCGCCTGGGCAACCCGATTGCCGTTCCCGACTGGTTTACCGCCAACTGGCCCGAAACCCCGCTCGACGGTGAACTGTGGTGCGGCAGAGGGCGTTTCGAGCAGACCGCAGGAACGATCCGGCAACGCCGGGCGGTTGACACCGCATGGCACGGCGTCCGCTACATGGTTTTTGATCTGCCTGCCCATGGGGGCCCCTTCCACGAACGCCTGGCGGCCTGTGCCCGCCTGACCTCCGGGCTGGGACAACGCTGGGTCCAGGCCGCGCCCCACGAGCTGCTGGCGGACACAAAGACCTTGCAATCCCGCCTGAACGAACTGGTAGCGCAGGGTGGAGAAGGTCTGATGCTGCACCACGGCGATGGTCACTACCGCCCGGGACGCAGCGATGACCTGCGCAAACTCAAGACCTCGACCGATGCGGAAGCCGAGGTGATCGGCCACCTGCCGGGCCGTGGCCGCCATGCCGGGCGCATCGGCGCTCTTCAGGTTCGTACCGCCGAAGGGGTTTCCTTCCGCATCGGTATCGGTCTGACGGACGCTCAGCGCACCAACCCGCCACCCGTGGGCAGCTGGATCACTTTCCGTTACCGCGGCACGACGGAATCGGGGGTGCCACGCTTTGCCAACTATCTGCGCCCGGCTGCCCTGCTGTAGATGCAAGTCCGCGACTGACGCCTGACCCGCCCGAACCGGAGCAGACCGTCAGCGCACACAATCGGCAAAGTACCGCCTGGACCCGTCCGGCCCGCGCTCTTCGACCAGACCGTGAATATCGGACTCGAAGCCCGGGCACTGGCGGTTGAACTCGCGCGAGAATTTCAGGTAATCGACGATCTTGCGGTTGAACACTTCGCCCGGGATCAGCAGCGGAATGCCGGGCGGGTACGGCGTGACCAGACCCACCGTGACGCGCCCTTCCAGGTGGTCGATCTCCACCCGCTCGGTCTTGCGGTGCGCGATGTGGGCATAGGCGTCGGCCGGCTTCATCGCGGGCGCCAGCTCGGACAGGTACATCTCGGTGGTCAGGCGCGCGATGTCGTGGCGGGCGTACATCTCGTGCACAAACTGGCACAGGTCGCGCAGCCCCATGCGCTCGTAGCGCGGGAACTTCTGGCAGAACTCCGGCATGATGCGCCACATGGCCTGGTTCTTGTCATAGTCGTCCTTGAACTGCTGCAGCGCCGTCAGCAGCGTGTTCCAGCGGCCTTTGGTGATGCCGATGGTGAACATGATGAAGAAGC
>ERZ761607.1083-NODE-1083-length-36908-cov-18.945052_pt1 | contig 36908 bp, 22 predicted proteins | sample MGYA00511164_ERZ761607 | MGnify/ENA primary metagenome ERZ761607 (study PRJEB28899, sample SAMN02445080) | bioreactor sludge metagenome | biome: EBPR sludge | place: Australia: Brisbane, Thorneside Wastewater Treatment Plant | collected 2011-06-22 ... | reverse complement strand
ATTGAGGCCAAATAAAGGATTTTCGGAGCTTTTTTTCAACCCTTGATTCGCATGATTTACAAATATCTTGACATTTGGAGTGAAAATTTTACTATTTTTGGTTTGAAGGAACAAAATCGAGAATGGGAACGTTTTAATCATAATTCCAACTATATTGCATTTATCATAAGTAAAAACCAATAAAATGCTTTATCAGGTAATAGAAAAATCAACAGAGCAAGAAAAGCTCACTTTGAACAAGAAAGCAGCTAAAGACAACTTTCCAGTTAAAACCGAGCGTGCTAAAAAACTAATAAAAAAAGCAGGTCTTCCCAAAGAGATTAAATCACTGAAACAATAATGCTTCTGTCCATAAATAGTAGAGGGCTGTATGAATGGGTTTAATTGAAATGTTTGGAATTATTTTCGGATTTTATCCACAGATTTCCACAGATTTGGACACAGATTTCCACAGATTTTTGGTCCACAAATGGCACAAATGGTTTACTCAAATGAGCGCAAATAATTTGTATCTACTCAATAGGCCATCGTCTTGTTAATCCGGTAAGATTCACTTATTTTTGGGGATTCTAAAATTGGAAGATTGGAAGATTGGAAGATTTGAAAATTCGACAATTGTAGTTGCAGGTGAAAAGACCAGCAACGGCGAACGGTTGCAAAAAGGAACAAAAAACAATTTCTGATTACCTGATATCTGATGTTCTAATCTTCGAATCTTCGAATTTTCAAATCTTCGAATCTTGACAAAGTAACAACTCAAACATCATAACGAATGAAAAATCTTCCTTTTATAATCTCATTCTGGATTGCCATATTGGTAGTAGGATGCTGCTTTAATGCCTGTCAGACCGCAAAACAACCTGCTGATTCACTTTTCACCGCAGTGGATGTCTTTGGCACACCACCCAGACCTGCCGGACAAAAACATGTGTTACAACTCAGAGCAGAGCCGCTTGAAGTGGTCCGTGTTGCAGTGATCGGACTTGGGATGAGAGGTCAGGGATCTGTATACAGCCTGAGCTTTATCGATGAAGCGCAGATCGTTGCGATCGCAGATGTGGTACCTGAAAATGTGGAAGAAGCTAAAGCTACGCTCAGGGAAAGGGGCAGACCCGAACCGGATGGCTACACCCAACCGGATGACTGGAAAAAAATATGCCAGCGCGATGATGTGGACCTGGTTTATGTATGTACCCATTGGGATCTGCATACTCCTATCGCAGTGTATGCGATGGAACATGGGAAGCACGTTGCCACGGAAATCCCGGGCGCCCTGACCCTGGAAGAATGCTGGCAACTGGTAAATACCTCAGAAAAAACCAGGCGCCACATGATGATGCTGGAAAACTGTAACTATGACTTTTTTGAAATGGCTACCCTGAATATGGCGCAGCAAGGTTTGTTCGGGGAGATCGTTCATGCAGAAGGTGCATACATCCATGACCTTCGTGAATATCTGTTCGCAGAGAAAGGTGAACCATTGCATTACTGGAATATGTGGCGCCTCAAGCACAACCAGGAAAAAGACGGTGCACTGTATCCGATGCACGGTCTCGGGCCGATCGCTCATGCACTGAATATACATCGTGGCGACCGGATGGAGTACCTGGTTTCTGTGTCGAGTAATCAGTTCGGGCTGACCGAATTTGCCAAAGAAAAGTTTGGTGAAGATTCGGATTATGCCAAAAGAGACTACAAAAAAGGAGACATGAATACCACCCTTATTAAAACAGCTCGTGGGAAAACCATAAAAATCCAGCACAATGTGACCAATCCCAGACCTTACAGCCGGATACACATGTTGAGCGGAACCAAAGGTTTCGCCCAGAAATGGCCGAAAATGGGCATAACACTCGAACCGAATGGCCATAGTTACCTTTCAGATTCTGCTCTTACCGCAATTCTGAAGCAATATGAACATCCGATCGTAAAAGAAGTGGGTAACAAGGCGAAACAGGTAGGCGGACATGGTGGCATGGATTTTATCATGGATTACAGGTTGATCTACTGTCTGCATCACGGTTTGCCCCTCGACCAGGATGTGTATGATGCAGCTGAATGGTCTTCCGTGATCGAATTATCCCAGATCAGCGTTAAAAACCAGGGTATGCCGGTTAAAATCCCGGATTTTACAAGGGGAGCATGGAATGAATTGAAGACGGTGACGTATCACCGCAAAGATTAGTTCTTTTTGGTGCTATAAGATAAAAGCTTCCAGATTAGTCGGAGTGATTAATTTAAATGTATGATTAGGATAACTTGCTGAAAAGCTTGAAGGAACTTTAGTCTTCTTTTCCTTTTTTTTACTCCATTTGAATTCATAAGCTTGTAAAAATCCATCCATTTCTTCGATATAATCAATTTCTACCTGGTTGGTTGTTCTCCAAAAGTAGCTGTTTGCCCAAATATTCTTATAGAACAAAAATTTCCTACGCTCAGATATAAGAAAATTTTCCCATAATGCACCTATATCATTTCTCAAAGGAAAAGTTGCAAAATTGGCGATCAATGCATTCCGGATACCATTATCAACGAAGTAAATTTTTCTGGATTTTTTTATTTCATTTCGCTGATTTCGGCTGAACGAAGAGAGCCTGAATATCACATAGGTTTTTTCCAGGAGGTCAATATATCTTTCGACGGTTCCCCTGTCAATCCCAAGATTTTGAGCGAGCTCATTATACGATACTTCATTGCCAATTTGCAGCGCTAATAATTGTAGCAGTTTTATGAGCATGTCAGAATGCCTTAAGTTTCCCCATATGAGTAAGTCTTTATATAAGTAGCTGTCTGTCAAGCTTTTTAGAATATCTTTTTCAAGTCCTGGATTATTGACCACTTCAGGATAATAGCCATATATCAACCTGTGTTCAAGCAGTCGGTATTCTTCCAGAAAATGGTGATGCTGACACATTTCAGAAAATGAGAGCGGAAAAAGATAATGTTCTTTTTTTCTGCCTGTCAGTGGTTCGGATGTTTTATTGGCAAGATCAAATGCAGATGAACCGGTTGCAATGATTTTAATTTCAGGGATCTGATCAGTAAATATTTTTATGATCAACCCGATATTTTTAATCTGCTGGGCTTCGTCTATTACAATCGTGCGGTATCTGCCGAAAAGTGTTTTAAATCTCGGATAAGTAATGTCGTCAAGCAAAGTATGCGTGTCCTGATTGTCGCCATTCAACCACAGTACATTCTCCTTGCCATGAAAAAGTTTTTTCAACAAGGTGGTTTTCCCTGTCTGTCGGGCGCCAAACAACAGGATTGCCTTGTTTCCTTCTATGTCCCGGATAATTGATCCTTCAATTGTTCGCTCTATCATTTTTTAGTTTTATTGTATTGTAATACGCAAATATAATCCCAAAATTGCGTATCAATACACAAAAATAGGCCTAAAATTGCGTATTCATACGCAAAAATAAGCCTGATTTTGCGTTTTGGATGTATTTTGAGCATGTTGGATCAAAAACAAGCATTTGATTTTTATGGGAAAGAAGTGACCCTCCATAAGAAAAAGAACACAGATTCCTATTCCAGCCACAGTTTCAGGATATGGTTCCTGTGATCAGCAGACTGCTGAATAAACTTTTTCTGACTTCCTCCAGGTAAAGTAAGTGCGATTTCATATTTTTTATCCCTTTTCAAAGTGAATTTAAGATACCGGTTGAAATCATCATCCGGTCCTGGAGTGTAACCGAAATCTATAACTTCCGCACCGTCAAGTACTTCCACCCGGGCAATGACGCGATCCTTGCTTTTGACCGCATTTTCTGTCTGAAATACAACCACATTGAGGATGTAGTCTGCGTCGCTGATTGCTTTTAAGTCATCATCTGCAAGATACAGATCGATGTATCTGTCGGTGACATTGTGCCCATGAACATATTGTATGCTTTCATCCCAAACCAAAGGAAAGGCGAGTCCGGTAGGCTTGAAGGAAGACGCATAGATCCAGTGAATCGGATTATTCCTGTCCGCCCTCCCGGCATCTTCAAGGAACCAACTGAAATTAAGCCTGTCAGGGTAATATTCCGTAAAATACCATTGGCCATCTATCCAGACTTCGCACCAGTTGTGATTGCCGCGCATATTGGTCCACATGGGTGTACCGGCGATCCTCGAGGGAATCCCGACAGATCGGAATGCGGCAGTCAACAAAATAGATAGCCCTGTACAGGAAGCCATGCCTGACTTCATGGATTCAAGCGGGCTTTGATCCGCTTTTTCCCGCTGGGTATTGTATTCCACACCGGTAATCTTGAGGATATTCCGGTTGATGGAATCGATGGCTGCATAGATGTTATCACATCTTTTAACTAATGGACCAAAAGTCTCCAGAAAATTTGCTCTCCAGTTTTCCCGAGTTTCATTGAGTGATGCGTAAGGTAACACTTCATTGAGGAATATGGAATCCGGTAAGGCTGCACACCAGGAAAATTCTTTTCGGGCTTTTTGAGCCAGCCTGACATTCTCAAGAATAAATTCAGCACTCAGTGCCTGCAAGTCTCTTTCCGGCATGAAGGAGATCAGGTAACAGACGGATTCTATTTCTTCATAAGACGCAAGTTCAATAGCTTTGGACAGTTCTTTTTCATTATTTCCTGCTTTTTTCAGAGCCTGAGAGACAAAGGTTTTATATTTTTCAGGAACATCATGGAGGTTTTGAGAAAAAGTTTGGCCTGAAAAAAATACAAGCAGTATTACCAGGACCCAGGATATATTTTTAAAGTGATGGAACATGCTGATCAGATTTTTTTGATTTGCCAAAAATAAAAAAAATCGATGATCGAAGCAGTGTCCCTAAGGATCTTTTGATCTTATTCCCCTGATCAAAGAATAAATCCTTAATTATCCATTACATCTGAATACCAGAATTAAATGATCATGATATCCAAAATGATAACTTCAAAACCAATAATCCATTAATTTTGAAAATCTACCTCGACACTTTGGCTCAGACCAACTAATTTTTCCAAAATGATCTTTTCACCGGCAGTTACCCTGATCCTCAGTTTTTCCTGTTCCCTTTTTACCAGAATATCATACACCTGTCCATATCCGTGAACGTTTTTCAGACTCATTTCATCCCACTCAGCTGGCAATTTTGGGGATAACTCAAAACTTTGCAGTGAAACCGGCCTGATACCAAAAAGACCTTCGGTAAATATCCGGCAATAAAGCCCGCTTTCGGCAGAAAGATGCCGTTGGTTGCCTTCAGGAAAAGCTTCCACCGCATACGGAACATGTTCACCCAACAACCTCCTCTCTGAATAATATTTCAAATAATTGAGCCCTTTTTCAGTTTCTCCTGCGGCAAAAACACCTCTCAATCCATACAAAGTTGCACGATCCCAGAAAGTTTTGTCACCCGATTGCGTCGCCAGTCCGTCAGCAGTCCAGAGTTCGGGTGAGAACAGCGCATCTATGGTTCCGTTTTTTCGGTCGAAAATGCCGACGGTCAATGGAATACAGATCCAGGATCGCAAAACATCGTTGCCTTCAAAATAACGGTAAGTTTCATAGCCCATAACCTGGTTCCCAAAGAAATTCTCAATATTTTTTCTCAATACTTTTGCCTGATTTTTATAGGATTTCACATTTTTGGATGGAATGCCTATGTCAGCGCCAAGATATCCTGCAGAGATCAGTGCATCATAATACAAAACAGATGTCACGAGATTGGCATCACCGGATGGAAAGCGTCCCTCCAGTTCATCGGTGTCTGAATGGACTACACCCTGTTCGTTGATTTGACGACGGCAATATTCCAGCGTCCATTCTATCAAAGGCCACAATTCCTTTGCCACCTCTTTATTTCCAAAAGATAAGGCAAACCTCGATGCTCCATAGGCGATCATGGCTGCATCACCGCGGTCTCCGGCGCCATTCCAGACATCCAGACCTTCAGCGATGATCGAACTTGGAATGGGTTTATAATCGGGATTCATGAATCGGGCGAAATGCCTGAAAGCGTTGATGGCGGATACATTCCCGTAACCATAACCAAGATATGGGAACAACGGATTGATATATTCAGCCTGATCGTTTGCCCAAATGGCTGCATAATATCTGAGTCCTCCGGGACCGTGCAAGGGACCGCCTGCGGTATGAAAAATGCTTTCGGCTGCCCGGATTTTGGCAAAATAAAACATTTGATTGAGCACAGGATCAGGTGTTTCCAGCACCAGATGTTGCTTTATGGATTTCAGAAAGGCCAATCGAAGATCAAATTCCTGATCCAAATCCGGAATATTAGTTTGTTCATTCAATTGTCGGGCAGAGAATACCAAATAAAATTCGTGTTTTTCACCAGGCTTAAGCAGAAAACTACCATTTCGGAAAGAATTTGTTTCAATGATATAAGTGCCGTTCACTCCTTGTTCAGCAAGCGTTTTTATGCTGTTGCGGATTTCCGGAATGTCCAGTACAATATCCTTGTTGCGATGATTGGTAATCACATATTTTTCACAGAAAATTGGCTTATCTGTTGAAGGAAAAAGCGTTCTTTCCAGGGCAATATCGTTGTCCAGCAAACTATTGACGGTTACCATGCCTTCAAGTTGAATTTCTTTGACCAGCTCATTTCTGACGCCCCAGCCATTGATGCAGACCAGGCTGACCGGATCGAGATTGTGGGTTCTGATCAGGCTTGCGTGGGTGTCATTGGGAATGGTACGGAGCATTGGCCAGACCAGTTCACGGCTGAGGCGAAATGAGCCATCCGGATGAACGCCATATCTGATCACTGCCGAAATGAATTTGCCACTCATTTCAATATGATCATGAAAGGTTTCACCCTTACCGATGGTTCGGCTGATACCGCCGGTTTCATTTAAATGCCAGTATTTTACCTGCTTTTGGGAATATGCCGGGTGAATAATCACCCAGAATATAAGTATTGGAAATATTGATTTCATTTTTGGCTAATTTTCTTAAAAATATCAATATCCGATGTGTTTTTCAGAAATTCAATTTCTCCACAAAGCTAAATTATTAATTTCGATAATAATGGTTATATCATAAAGCCCAACAATTACATTCGTAATCTTTAAATTATATGCGAATCAAGGGTCGAAAATGTCGATCATAATCATTCAACCCGCTTTGGGGTTGTAAATTCAAAACAATCCATACTCTGAGCTTTACCCGGGGCTATTAAGGTTTATGTCCTTCGGACAATCTTACCCGACAGGAATTTTTCAATCAAAAAGTCTTTCTCTGGCAAAGCGTAAAAAGTGTATTATATTGATCAAAATTACAGTAAACAAAAAACGGAAAATGGGGTATGCCCTTGATTCGCATGAATAATGAAATTTGAGGAAGTAAACATTTCTATATTCCATAACCAGATGCATATCAATAAAAAATCACAAATCACAGATCACAGATCAATGATTACAGTTCACTCGCTGACAGTCAGCAAAACTTTTTGCCTTATATCCGCCGAAGACGCACCGATCATGATCCTGAAATCACCGGGTTCGACGATTTTTTCAAGATCCTGATCCAGCATGGATAGCATTTCTTTGTCAATTTTAAAGCTTACCAGCTTGCTTTCTCCCGGCAACAAGTTAATTCTCTCAAATGCTTTTAACTCCATCACCGGTCGGGCAACAGATGCCAGTTCGTCACGGATATACATCTGGATGACCTCATCTCCGGGAATGGTTCCCTTGTTTCGGACTTTGATGCTGACTGAAGTATGCTCACCCGGCAATATAATATCTTTCTCCAAACGGATGTCTGTATATTCAAAATTGGTGTAACTCAAGCCGTAACCAAACGGGAATAATGGTTTTCCTGTCAGATTGACATAATCATCGCCTCTCCCGGTGGGTTTGTGATTATATACCAAAGGCAATTGTCCTTCATGCACCGGCCAACTTATTGGCAATCGTCCTGCTGGATTATAAACACCAAAAATAACTTCAGCAACTGCATGGCCACCCGATTCTCCCGGATACCATGCCATAATGATAGCGGCTGCATCATCCATCCATTCGGTCATGTTAACAGCACTGCCACCTGTCAGGATCACCACAACAGGCGTTCCGGTGGCTGCAACACGCCTGATCAGTTCTTCCTGCCCGCCAGGCAAACTCAATTTAGCCCTGTCCTGGAATTCACCTTCTACAATTCCGACAGCGATTATAGCTACATCGCTCTTTTTCGCCAGGTCTACTGCCTTTTGGATAGAAATATCTTCATTTTCTACCCCCATATTCCAGACCAGACTAAACCATGCATTATCTACGGGTTCAAAAAATTCAATTCGCAAATCATAGATCCTGTTTTTTTGAAAAGTAAAATCAACAGTTTTGATAGATTTGCTTTTTTTGACCCAATTATCCAGGATCAATTGATCATCCAGATAAATACGATATCCGTCACTTCCGTCGACACCGATCTTATACGTTCCGGATTCAGGAGCAGTGAGTAGGCCTGCCCATCTGACACTGTAAAAGTTACTGCCCAGTTTTTCAGGATCAGGAGAAAACAAAGTCCAGCGGAAATCGATTTTTTCATCGATCCGGATAAAAGCCGGTTGTCCCTCAAACGAAATATTACTGAAGTACTCACCATTCAGACCAGTTTGTTTTTTGCCATCAGAAATATGAGAAAAAGCAGTGGAAGGGATCACCAAATATTCTTTGGCATGCTGGTCGCAGCCTTTTTCAAATTCTATCCGGCAATTCTCACCGGCAATTTCCCTGATACCTTCCAGGATACTGACCGGATTGTTACCGGGACCACTGTAGCCGCCTAATCTTGCTTCGGCTGCGTCAGGTCCGATCACGGCAATTTTTTTCGTTTTTTTAGAAACAGGAAGGATTTTCTGATCGTTTTTAAGTAAAACTATGGATTCCAAAGCTGCTTTTTTGCTCAGCATTTTATGGCTTTCATGACCATTCCAATAACTTGCCTGTTCAGGATCGACATACGGATCATCAAATAGACCGAGTTCAAATTTTACTTTGAGAACACGCGCCACCGCATCATCAATTTTTTCAGGATCGATACGCCCATCCAGAAATGGAGCCTGGAATAAGGTATAATGATCATAACTGGTCTGAAAAATCACATCCAGACCAGCTTCAATCGATTTTTCTGAAGCATCTTCATAATCTTTGGCAGTCATGTGAAGCACATTGGCTCCTCCGGTTCCGCCCGCATCAGAAATGACAAATCCGTCAAAGTTCCATTCTTTTTTGAGGATTTCATTGAGCAAGAAACTGCTGGCCGTGCAGGGTGTTCCGTCATAGGAATTGTAAGCAGTCATTACTGACCTCGAACCGCCTTGCAGAAAACACGCTTCAAAAGGAGGGAGATATACCTCACGCAGCAAACGTTCGTTCCAGTGGATCGGGTAACTGTCACGACCTCCGTCACCCACGTTGGCAACATAGTGCTTAGGGGTGGTGATCACGCCATTTTTTTCAAAAGCAGAGACAAAAGCGATGCCCATTTGCGCAGCGAGAAACGGGTCTTCACCATAGGTTTCTTCTGTGCGACCCCATCTAACATCACTGACTATATTGACCACCGGAGAAAGGATCTGCCTGATACCGCGGGATTTGCATTCCTGGGCAATGGCTTGGCCAACATCATGCATTAAAGCAGTATCAAAGCTTGCAGCTAACCCGATCGCCTGCGGAAAAACCGTTGCCCCATCCCGTACCAGACCATGCAAGGCCTCATCAAAAGGAATGATGGGAATGCCAAGACGGCTCTTTTCGATGAACCATCTTTGCATTTCATTGATCTTTTCTGCAGTTTTGGAAGCATTCTCCCCGGGTGCATATTTCAGCAATTGCTGTGCAGCTTCAGCACCTTGACCGAGTGTATTGACCTGAAAACCGAAAATACCATGATGAAATTTTTCCCTGTCTTCTCCAGGGTTTCCCGGGATCATGAACAGTTGCCAGAATTTTTCTTCGGGTGTCATCCGGTTCAACAGATCAGATACTCTTTCTTTCACCGGCAATTCCGGGTTTTTATAAGGCTGAGCAAAAGAAAATTTGGCAAATAAAATACTGGTCAGGAAAATTAGCGCTATTTTTTTGTCAATGTAATTCACTTGAAAAAGTTGTTTATTTGTTTATTTGTTGAATTGTTTATTTGTTTATTTGTTGAGTTGTTCTTTTTCATGCATCTGCAAATTTTGAATCTCGCAGATCCCGATATTCATCGTCGGGACTCAAATCTTCGAATTTTCGAATTTTCGAATCCGTAATTATCTCACCACAATCTCATCCACAAATACCCATGAACCGCCTCCGGCAGACGGATGCCAGTCGAATAGTGTTTTTGTGCCGGTAACAACAAATTTAACAAATCTGAATGGTTTTCCATCCGGAGTAAAACTGAAAATGCGGTTGACTTCTTCTTTTCTCTGATCTCCGTCAACCGCAATTTTGCCTGCAAAAGTAAAGTCCTGACCATTAACGGACAGGTAACAACTCACAGCCAATGGATGCAGTATCCAACTTTTCGGATCGTACAAGGTGCTGATCTCTATCGAGTTAGCCTGAACATCTTTCTCCAGGTCCAGCAAAAGGGTGAAATCCTTTGCCTCCCATCCGAGCCAATGCACTTTGTAGTCATTTGCACCCCGAACACCATTGGTCAGCAGTTCCGGATCGCCATTGCTGTATTTGGAAGCAGGCATTGGATCAGCGTTTACTTTTTTGCGGAATGCCTGATTGCCTTCAACCTGTACATCGATGAATCTTTTGGTCGCATTATAGTATGCTTCAATCGTCAGACCGGATTCATTTATTGGGGCTGCCTTAGATTTTATGCCTGTCTGATAAAAGGATTCAAGTGTATGCAACATCTCTTCCCTCAGCACAAATTTTCCGTTTTCCTGTTTGTACCAGCCCCGTGGACCGAACATGTCGCTTTTTCCGATCTCCATCATGGCATATTGCAAAGGCATACGGGCGGTTTGTACATGCATTAAATACGCAGGTTGATCCGCTACTGCCTTTTCTGCTTCATCAAAAAAACGATTGTATTTATCAATGTTTTCCGGCGAGAGGAAAGTCAGTTGGTGATTATTGGGAGGTCCGTAAATGTCCAGCCACTCACCGGTTTTAATTATTTCATTTTCCATTGTGTTGAGGTATTCACGGATCCATTGACCAGCCGGACCATAATATCCATCGGTAAATTCACGGATGATTTCCTGAACATCAGCAGCCGGATTCCAGAGCAGTTTGGACAGGATGTATGATTTCAATTCAGAAAACTCATGCGCATTGCCGGTGTTTGTTTGCTGAAAATGTTCCCTGATGTTATTCTCAGTAAAAAGCAGGATATTTGGTTGGAGCGTGTGGTAATTGGGAAACGGGCTGATGCTGTGTGCAAAATTCACGGTATAATCCCACAGATAGATGTGGTCCGTGATCTTTCCCCATTCAGCCATATCGGTCAGAAAAGAAGCACTTGTGGGATCGCTCACGATGGGTTTACTTCTGTTGAGTTCAATGGTACAGAGCATGACCTGGACGTTTTGCCCGGGTTTGGTTACTTTCGGAGCTTTCCGGCTGTACTGGTAAGCGAGGGTTGAGATCACTTTATCCGGGAAGACTTCAGCCACGCGGTTGACAAAGCGGATAATTGGTCCGGCCGGACTATCTTCTTCTTCGATAATTTTACTGCAATGTTCACATTGGCAGTAAGAAAAATTGTCATCCTGGCTGACAGACCAGACCAGTTTATCCGGTTGGAGCGCCATTTCTTTTTTAAGTTTTTGGATAACGAGGTCGAACACTTCTTCATTGGACAGACACAGCTGGTCGATGATGCGTTTGCCATTCATCCATGCGAAGTATTCGGGATGTGGTTTGAAGTATTCTTTCCACGGAACGAGTTTGTTGAAAGTATGCACATAATAGCCTTTGGCAAATACATCATCAATGGTATGGAGTCGGTGAAAATCCCTGTAATCAGGATCCATACTGAATTGCCCGTGCACATTGCGATAGGTATTGGGCGAGGAACCGGACAGGTTGATGGGGGGCAAAATGATATCTTTGGAAGTTGGAATGTGCACAAATTCAGGGCTGAAATAACGGACGCCCAGGAAGCGTTCCAATAATTCAGAAACTCCGTAAATACAGCCTTTGGCATGTCCGCCCAGGATATAAAGATGGTGTTTGTCAGTCAAAACCCGAAAGCCGTCACCTGAAGCAATTTCTTTTGATTTATAGATAAATATGGATGGATTTTCTCCTGCTTTTTCCGTTGAAAGGATGGGCAACCGGCAACCGGAAATTTTTAAAACATGTTCCTGTAAAAATGCTGCCGCTCTCGTTTCTTCCGGTGACGGTTGGTCAGGTGTGACAATCTGGTATTCGCTTTTTTGGTTGGTGACCAGTGGAATGGTGGTAGCGCTTTGAGCAAATGATTGAATTGCATACAGAATGATCAATATACCTGAACAGATAAGTGGCTTCATTTTTCGTAATTTGCCGGTAAAATACGGATTTTACCCCGGTTCAGCAAAAGCAGATGTGGAAAAATCTGGATCAATTATATTCTCAGATCACTGTTTCACCACCGGTATCGTTTTGATCCATCCATCAGTTGAATTTAAGGTCACAAAGTAAAGACCCGATTGTGAACTGAGTTCCAATTCAATGTTTTGGGTATTCGTAAATTGTTTTTGGAGGATGGTTCTGCCAAATAGATCCACCAAGGTTAGGCTGAGATCCGGGTAGTATTTATTCAGTTTTATATTCACCTTGCCGGTGGTTGGATTGGGATAACAAAGGATGGTTTGATCCGGGTTTGTTTCCGGGATCAGTACCCCGGTACTTCCATGCAATCGTGCGATCCTGTTGCGACCGACGCCGTTGTATGAGGTGAAACCACCTCCGACGATGATGTTGCCGTCATCCTGGATAGCAATGGTGAAGACATCTCCATCAAAACCGGTTCCCGGATCAAAAGTAGTGTCTAAGCTGCCGTCAGGGTTGAGAAGACCGAACGATTTTTCAGGTAAACCTGATAATTCGCCTGTAATACAAATTTTATTCTCCCGAATGATTTTGATTTCTTTAACTTCATCAAAAGGTTCTATTAATTCGGTTACATTATCCTTAAAAATAACATCCAGTAAACCTTCATAGGTAAGTCGGTACAATGACTTGGTATTTACTCCATTAACGTATCCATATTTACCTCCTATTAAAATTTTCCCATCTGATTGAACAGTAATTGCATTACATCTACTGATTTTGTTATATTTTGAAAAACTATTATCTACTTTTCCATCTAAATGGATACGAACTAAATTTCTTTCATATTCTGGTATAGTTTTAGTATGTATTTCTCCTCCAATGTAAATCAAATCATTATGAAGGCATATTGCAGTAATATTTTCAACAACCAGTTCTGATATTTCCAAGGATTTATCAATAGATCCATCAGGATTTAGCCGTACTAGTCCTCCAGTGTTCTGGCCATTATATTTTTTAAAACTACCGCCAATAAGGATTTTTTCATCAGCTTGAATTGCAATATCATGTATGTATGAATCAAATCCGGATCCGATTTTAAAGCTTTCATCAAGGCTGCCGTCAGTGTTCAGACGTACAAATCTGTTGGCTTGGATTCCGTTAAATGAATTGAATTCTCCAACAACCAGAATTTTCCCATCAGGTTGGATTCTTATAAGTGTAACTTCCTTATTGAAGCCCGTTCCAATGGAAAATGACGGATCAAATTCTCCGTTTTCAGCTAGACGGACTAAATTGTTTGAAGGCATTCCAAAGTAACTGGTAAAACTACCACTGACCAATATTTTTCCATCATCTTGAATGCCAATTTCGTGAACGGCGTCATTAAAACCAGTATCCCCAAATCCTGATTGAGGGTTGAAAGTTGCATCAATGGATCCTGTTGGATTTAATATTGCAAAATGCCAACGGTTTTTATCGGTTTTGGAATCAAAGAGCCCACCAATCACGATTTTTTCATGGTTAGGAAACTGGACTATTTCACCAATATGAAATTGTAAATGAATGTGAATACCAAAGGTTTGAAAACTTTCATCCAATGAGCCATCAACATTCAACCTTGCTATACCTGGTCTATACTGTTCATTAATTCTGGTGAAGGAACCCCCAATCAGAATTTTACCATTTGACTGGACATAGGCAGCTTTGATCGGTCCATTTATATTTATTTCAGAATTAAATTCCGGATTCAATTTACCTTTGGAATCAAGGCTTGCAATATATTTTGTTTGATTATTGTCTCCTAAATGAAAATTTCCGATGATTAAGATATTTTTATTTGGTTGTAAAGCAATTTCACTAACTTTTGCCGGGCTTTGTCCAAAATAGGAAATCAATGGATTGAATGTTTCGTCAAGGTCTCCATTTGGTAATATCCGAACTAATGCTTCTCTCTGAATGTTCTGAAAAACCTTAAAAATGCCTCCTACAATGATTTTGTTATCATGTTGAATAGTGATTTTTGAAACCGAACCATCAAATCCATTTTCTATAAGAAATGTGGTATCTATTTCGCCATTCTGATACAATCGTACCATTCGTCCCACTTGCTCAGACTGATAACTAAGAAAATTACCGCCTACCAGGATATTTCCGTCAGCCTGAATCGCAATAGTCTCAACATTGTCATCAAATCCGTTTCTGATAACAAAAGTTTCATCCAATGTTCCATTATCGTTTAAACGAACTAAACGATTCGCCGGGTATCCATTGAAATGAGTAAACTGCCCACCAACAATTATTTTACCATCGGGCTGGATGACGATAACTTTTACTTCATCATCAAAGCCGGAACCAGCCAAAAAATCCGGGTCAAGGTTGCCATCTGGCAAAAATCTGGCAATGGACTTGCATAAAACTGAATTGTGCACAAAAAAACCGCCTCCTGCAATGATCTTACCATCCGGATTGACCGCAATTGAGTGGACTATTCCATTTAATGCTTTACCATCTCCAAAACCTTTATCATCCGGATTGAACGTCATATCCAGGCTGCCATCCTGGGCAAATACGCCTGAAAAGAGCAATAGAACAAGAACGAGTGAAAATAATGCTTTTTGCATAGGAGTGTATTTTGAATATCAATGGGCAAAAGTTGTTTTTTATCGGCTTCACTGATCAGATAAAACATTATACCGTTTTCATTATCAGTAATCCATGTAAATAACGAACGAAACAGCGCTTTCGCACCAAACTTTTCTTATTTCTTCACTACCGGTATCGTTTTGCTCCATCCATCAGCTGAATTTAAGGTCACAAAGTAAAGACCCGGTTGTGAACTGAGTTCCAGTTCAATGTTTTGGGTATCTGTAAAATGTTTTTGTAGGATGGTTCTGCCAAATAGATCCATTAAGGCAAGGCTGAGATCCGGGTAGTGTTTATTCAGTTTTATATTCACCTTGCCGGTGGTTGGATTGGGATAACAAAGGATGGTTTGATCCGGGTTTGTTTCCGGGATCAGTACCCCGGTACTTCCATGCAATCGTGCGATCCTGTTGCGACCGACGCCGTTGTATGAGGTGAAACCACCTCCGACGATGATGTTGCCGTCATCCTGGATAGCAAGTGTTGAGATATAATTGTCGAAACCTCCTCCAATGTTAAAAGTGGTGTCCAGGCTGCCGTCGGAGTTGAGTCTGGTGAAATTTGAGCTAACTTCTTCTGTGAGATTTGATACAAGCAGAATCTTTCCATTTTGATCGACTATAATTTTATCAATGATATACATGTTAAAAGGAGGTTTAGGATTATTGTTGGCAAAATTTTTATCTTTTAGGCCATTGGGATTCAACTGGATCAAACCTAGCGATTCTTCTTCCCAAAAATTCTGTCTTCCTGCAACTAATATTTTACCATCGGATTTGACTTTTAAAGAACTAATAAATAAAAACTCTTCACCACAATTAAAATCTTTATCTGGTTTTCCATCTAAATTAGTCCGATTGATTTGATTGGAAAGTTCTATACCGGGTTCTCCCAAAGATCCGGCAACATATATTTTATTTTCATGGATTGTAACTGCTCTTATCTTTCTGATATCAAGGAAAAGAGCATCAAAGCTTCCATCCAATGTGCCGTCAGGATATACCCTTAAAAGCCTTTTTTGGAATTGACCATTATAGAAAGTGAATTCGCCTCCAATCAATATTTTACCATCTTCCTGGATACATATTCCGGTAACAGGATTTTCAAATCCGGTTCCAGGATCGAAACTTTCATCTAAACGACCATCCGGATGAAGTCGTAAAACCCTGTTAATATCTGTACCATTGAAATTGGTAAAATTTCCTCCTACCATAATTTTACCATCCTTTTGCAGTTCTATAAGTGATACAGAACCATTAAAACCAGTACCAATGTTAAATGTCTCATCAATTGAGCCATCTTTTTCCAGCCGTACCAAATTGTTGGTCGGGAAGCCAAAGTAATTACTGAATACTCCACCTGCCAATATCTTCCCATCCTGTTGAATAGCAGTAATATACAGACCTCCGTCAAAGCCTGTTTTTCCAAATCCAAAATGTGCGTTAAAATCAGCATCAATTGATCCTGAATTCATCATTCTGATGAATTTATATTTTTGTTGCCAATAATGTAGGTAAAAATGTCCAACAATAATTTTATTATCGTTTTGGTAAGCAATAATTCGCGTGCAATATTGATTTCCACCCGCGATATGAAAGCTTAAATAAGCATCTAATGATTCATCAAGTGATCCGTCCGTATTTATTCTCGCTAAAGTCAATCTTTCATGGTTTTTGAAGTGCGTAAAGTACCCACCAATAAGAATTTTTTCATCTGGTTGAATGACAATGGTCATTACCAGCCCGTTTACACTTTCGCCTTGAACAAAAGTCGTATCTAAACTTCCATCTGCATGAATTCTCGCAAAAGTTTTAGATTGTACATCTCCAACTGTTTCAAAATTTCCACTTATAATGATCTTATCATCATTTTGAACAGCAATTGCAACAATCTTTGTCGGAGAAATGCCAGAAGAAGACAGATTAGGGTTAAAAGATAAATCAGGTTTTCCATTAGACAGGATTCGGATCAATGCTGACTTGTCTGTATCCTGATATGACGTAAATTCTCCGCCAATGAGGATTTTTCCGTCATTCTGTATAAGTATTTTATTTACAATGCCATTGAAACCATGTTCCGTTACAAAGTCAGGATCAGGATGTCCATTCACTGAAAGTCTTATTATTCGACCGAATTCTTGTGCCTGATAATTCAAAAAATCACCTCCTGCAAGGATTTTTCCGTCAGTTTGAATAGCAATTGTTTCAACAGGACCGTCAAAACCGAGTCCCGTATTAAAAGTTTCATCCATACTTCCATCGGCATTGAGTCGGACTATTCGGTTGGCCGGTAAAGCATTGAATTTAGTGAAATAGCCACCGATTATTATTTTTCCATCAGGTTGTATGGCAATGGATTTAACTTCATCATCAAAGCCGGAACCAGCCAAAAACTCCGGGTCAAGGCTGCCATCAGGCAAAAATCTGGCAATTGATTTGCATGGAACTGTGAGATGCGTAGGAAAATTACCACCGGCAATGATTTTGCCGTCATTTTGTATTGCAAAAGCATTTATATTTCCAATTAGAGTCGTACCATCTCCAAAACCTTTATCATCCGGATTGAACGTCATATCCAGGCTGCCATCCTGGGCAAAAATAAAAGAAACAGAACACAAAAATGCGAGGAGAAAGAATACTGTTTTTTTCATTGGGTTTACTTTTATTGGTGAAATGAATGTGAAAATGCCACAAACGTGTGTCAGAAATGATTCTTGACAAACTGATTTCAACGAAAGTTTTTCTCAGTTTTCAGTGGTCACCGGGAAAAATTCACATTTGATTTCCGGAAGGTGAGATGATCATTCTGAAGGAATGGTAAATAATACTGTGTAAACTGATAAATAGATGCATGAATCACATTTTCTGCTACAATGTACAACTTTTTTACAAAAAACCCTCAGAACCATCAGATTGTGTCGAATAATTTGCGGGATTCAGGATGGTGCTGTTTGAAATAAATGCAAGGTGAAATGATGCTGTTAAAAGTGAAACAGGGGAGACAAAAATGCATCTTCTGGTCCTGCATTTATTTCATTTGCCCACCGATATTTCGAAACAGCCAAAACCGGAGAGCTATTTTTTTTGATCAATATAAGGATTATTTGTGCGTCATAGCAATACGAACCATCAGGGTAAACACTGCTTTAATCCTGGTAAAATAGGAAGAAAAAAAATTAAAATGCTGCCTATTTTTACTAAAACGAACTAAATAGATAGTATATAATCTACTTAAATGTACTATATTTGTGGAAATAAATGGTTATATGAACAGTTTAAATCTTATTCCAACAGAAAAAATAATTGAACGCGTACGGTACGAAAATCCTTGGTGGGTTAACAAACAAATACCTGAGTTGTACAGCACAATGTCTAAGCGCCTTTACTTTAGCTTGTTTTATCCTTATGTAATTGAAAAAAACGTGCGAAGAGCCTTGGTTCTTATGGGACCAAGACGTGTGGGGAAAACCGTCATGTTATTTCACAGCATACAACAACTATTGACCGAAAATGTAAATCCGCAAAAAATATTTTTCATTGGCATTGACAATCCTGTTTATGTACATTTAAGTTTAGAAGATATTTTAAATCTATGTAAACAATCACTCAATCAAGACAATCTCAACGATTGCTATGTTTTTTTTGACGAAATACAATACCTTAAAGATTGGGAACGCCACCTGAAAGTACTGGTTGACGCTTATCCTGAAACCAAATTTATAGTTTCGGGTTCGGCAGCGGCTGCTCTGAAATGGTACAGTACAGAAAGTGGAGCGGGTAGATTTACAGATTTTATGCTGCCACCACTTACATTTCATGAGTATATTCATCTGAAAGGAATGAACCATCTTATTTACGATGGAAAAATAAGTTATGGTGAAAATCAAATACCATATTGTCTCACTCACGACATAAAAGCTTTGAATAAAGAGTTTGTACATTACCTGAATTTTGGGGGTTACCCGGAAATTGTTTTAAGTGAAAAAATTCAAAGTGATATGGGCCGTTATATGAAAAACGACATTGTAGATAAAGTGTTGTTGAGAGATTTACCAGGTTTATATGGCATAAAAGACGTGCAGGAGTTATATCGGTTTTTTACTTATATAGCATACCATACCGGGAACGAATTTTCGTATGAAACTATGAGTAAAGAAAGTGGCATTCAAAAAGATACATTGAAAAAATACTTAGAATATTTAGAGGCGGCTTACTTAGTAAAGGTATTAAACAAAGTTGACGTGCATGTCAAACGCTTAAAACGTATCACGAGTTTCAAAGTCTATTTGACCAATCCATCATTACGCACTGCCTTATTTTCACCCATAAGTGAAACAGACAATGAAATGGGCAATTTGGTAGAAACAGCTGTATTATCACAATGGATGCACCGGGAAAAATTAAATTTAACCTATGCCCGTTGGAAAGAAGGCAGAAATGAAGGTGAAGTCGACTTAGTTTTGGTCGATGATAAAAAATACAAAGCTCTATGGAGCGTAGAAATAAAATGGAGTAATCGCTATTTTGAAAAACCGAACGAATTAAAAAGTTTAATAAACTTTTGTAAAAGCAACCATTTAAATAATGCTTTGGTAACATCTATTGACCAATCAGGAGCAAAACAAATTGACAATTTAATATTTTCGTTTTTACCTGCATCGGTTTATAGCTACAACATTGGCGACATAACTTTGAAAATGAAGAATCAAAATTAATAATGAGAACTAAGAACGCTCAACATTTGTTGGGCTCAACTGCAGGCGCCCAGTCAATTGAACATTCTAAGCTCCATCAACTCCGATGCATGGGTCAGTATAGGTACGGAATCCGCCACTGCGCATGGCACCAATCCAATGATATGTATTTTTAACGCATCAGGCAATGTTATAAATGGGAACAATCTTATAAATGTGCAGATGCACACAAAAAAGATGATCACCTTTCTTCAAACTTTATCACAAACTCAAATTCATACGGTCCGAATGGCAATCTGTATTCAGGACGGGCTATGGCGCCCCAGGAATTGATACTTCCCAGACCCAACTGTTTCAGATCAATTTGTACCACGGTAAAAGGTCTTTCTGTCAACTCAGCGGGATGCCTTTGATCCTTTGTCAGACCATCATCCAGATCTTCGGGAAGATAATGAAGCGCTGACCCGCTGAACGGATATGCCGCACTGATCCTGAGTCCTTTTTTGCCTCCCTGATGCAATAGGGAAAACCAACGAAGGTCAGTTTTATTGCCTGTTTCCTGAGGACGAATGTATGGATAAAACAGCTCAACCACTTTTTGGTGGTATAAACCAATAAAAGCGCTGTGGTTCCTGTCGATATAATTTTCCATCGGCCCACGACCGTAATAACTTACTTCTTTAAATTTTTGGCTGAGCACCATCTGCATCCCAAAACGCATCAGCATGGGAACAGCCGAAAGTTCGGCAGTCAACGGGATCATTTTGGAATGAATGCTGATCTCTCCGTTCCCGTTGATCAGATAGGTGATCTCCAGTCTCGCTTTTATCTTTTCCATCTCGTGTGTAGTAAAAACCCTTACAAAATCCTGCCCGGATTGATATTCAAAACCAGCCAATTTCAATTCAGGTTGTGCCCAATCCCTGAGTTTTGTCTGCAATCCTGCTCCAAAATCATTGTCAGTCGGCGCTCTCCAGAAATTAGGTGTGATCTCAAAACCGTTCTCAAGGTATTCTTCCTCTGCCTCGGAAATGGAACGGATAAAACCGGTGTATTTGTTGAAAGTTATGGTTTTATCTCCGGATTTTACCACCAATTCCTGTTTTTGATCATCCATTATTGCTCCTGCCTTCAATTTAAATTTTATAAAGCTATGCGGCTGGATGACAAACTGTTGTCTTGCTTCGATGTGACCTGCCGGAACCAGCCCGATAGCATTTTTTGTCCTGTAAAAAAGTTCCAAAGTCAACTCCTTTTTACTTTCAGGCAAATTATATGGGAGCATCAAACTTGTTTTTTCCCTTGCCAATGCCCTGATACGGGTCAATGTGCCGGTTTGAATGATTTGACCTTCTTCCGATAGATTCCAGACCAACTCATAATTGGACAGATCTTTGAAAAAATATTCATTGAAGAGGGTGATCGCACCTTTTTGAGGATCAGTCAATTCTGTGTGGATGGATTGCTGAACAAATGCCACTTCATCCATGTGAGGGTTGGGACGACGGTCAGGACTGACTAAACCGTTGCAATTGAAATTATTGGAAGAAACCAGATCTTTCCCGAAATCACCGCCGTAGGCATAGATCATTTTACCATCCCGGTAGTCCCTGAGGGCCTGATCGGCAAAATCCCAGATAAAACCACCCTGCAAGCGGTCATATTTTCTGTAAAGATCCCAATATTCCTTAAAGCCACCCATGGAATTTCCCATGGCATGAGCGTATTCGCATTGGATCAGGGGCTTGGTTTTTGAAGGATCCTTTCCGTAATTTTCAAGTTCTTCATAACCAACATAAAAAGGCACATAAATATCCGAATAATATTTTTCGCCGGGTCTTTCATACTGAACCGGTCGGGTGGTATCCATTTTTTTGATCCTGAGATAGGCGTTTTCAAAAGTTTTTCCGTCTCCGCTTTCGTTACCCATGGACCAGATGATGATGGATGTTTTGTTTTTATCCCGCTCCACCATCCTGATGATCCTTTCGTGATGTGCCTGTTCCCAGTCAGCTATAGTGGCGACATTTTCATAACCATGGGCTTCCACATTGGCTTCGCCGACTACGTAAAGACCATATTGATCGCACAATGCATGAAATTCATTCGCATTGGGATAATGAGAGGTACGGACGGCGTTGAAATTGTTCATTTTCAACACTTTGATATCTTCGATCATTCTTTTCCGGCTGATCACATAACCACCATCAGGATCCACTTCATGCCGGTTGACTCCTTTGATCAGAATGGCTTTTCCATTGACGAGCAATTGACCATTTTTAATCTCAACGGATCTGAACCCGAATGGATGGGAAATGGTTTCGACCAGATTGCCTGAACTGTCTTTTAACCTGATAGTCAATAGATAAAGGTTCGGAATTTCTGCAGACCACTGAGCTACGTGCTCTACCAAAGTTTCAAAATGTGCATGGTCATTCCGGATGAAGGTTTGGGCTTGCCAAATAAAATTTTCCCGGGTTATTTCAGCTTCAGCTGTTAAACTATCTCCATTTTTGAATAGCAAATCCAGTGAAAATAAGCCGTTCATATAATCCTGGTCAAGGCCGGCATTCAAAGAAAAATCGTCCAAACGCTTCTTTCCCCTGGCTATCAATAAAACGTCCCTGCTCACCCCGGAAAGACGCCAGAAATCCTGGCATTCCAGATAGGAACCGTCACACCATCTGAATACCTGAAATGCGATCAGGTTTTCTCCTTTTTGGAGGAATGGTGTAATATTAAAACTTGCAGGCAATTTGCTGTCTTCAGAATATCCGACGAATTTTCCGTTGACCCAAAGGTAAAAACAGGAATTGACTGCTCCGAACTGAATAAATACATCTTTTTGATCCCAACCGGCTGGCAATTGTATTTTTCTGCGATAACTACCCACAAAATTCTCTTTATCAGGAACTACCGGTGGATTGGGTTTCATCTGGGCATCCCAGGTGTATTGCATATTGACATAAATGGGTTCGCCAAAACCGTTGAGTTCACAGTTGCCCGGCACCTTCAACTGATTCCAGGTTGAATCGTCAAATTCCTGCTTATAAAAATCTGTGGGCCTTTCATTTTGATTGCGCACAAAGTGAAAGTTCCATAGACCATTCAGGGATAAAATGTCCGGGTTTTGGCCGTTATCATCCAAAGCATCATTTCCGGGAAATGCGTTAAATGCAGCCTTCATAGGTTCCCTGTTGATCTGGTTGACCAATGGGTCTCTCCACTCTGTAAACGTCTGGGCAGACGACATCGCAGGTATCCATAAAAGGAAGAAAAGCGTCCGGTAGGTATTGATTATGTATGAGTTGGGAGTTTTTATTGACATGGGTAGTATTGAGTTGTTGAGTTGTTGAATTGTTGAGTTGTTGAATTGTTTGAGATGTCGAAGATCATGACATTCATCGTCATGATTTGAATTGTTTGTATATTCCAATGATTTTGAATTTTGAATCTCAAATTTTCGAATCTTCAAATCCTCGAATCAAAAATGAATCCTGTAAAATGCATTACCAAAAGGTGGAATGACCAGGCTCGGATTTTTCAGTTCAGCGCCCGTTGCATCCACTTGTTCCATCTTCAGCATTTTGCCATTGATCCCGTTTTTCATTTCAATTTTTGCGTTTTTACCACTGATCTCCCTAAGATTCAATACAGCAGAATTTCCATCCTGTTCCGGGATGGCATTGATCAAAATGACATGGTCAGGCCAACCTGTGATCATAGAACCTTCCCATTGATCATCGCCATTTCCTCCTCCGGGAATGACCCTGGTTAGGAATGGGGTTTTATTGCCATGGCCAAATTTTGCTGCGTCCATCTTATCTTTGCCCGAAAGGCTGGTGAAGGAATACAGCCAATTGTGACCACCTAACTGATAGCCATTGAAATTGGTAGTCCAGTAATTGTTCATCGGCCAGCCATAAATATGTGTGCTTTCGGGAGTAGCTCCGGCTTTGTACCGACCGGTATTGATCCCGCCAAACTGCATCAGGGGGGCATCTGAACTGCTGATGATAACCTGTGACTGATCATTGAACAACCTTGCATAATGTTGTACAGTATTCCAGTCGTTGGCTGAACCCGGGATCTGATCGATTCCGGCTCGGATCTCACCACCTTGCACATCAAACGCCAATTGACCATCCTTCAATTGAAGCGGGAAAGCAAGGTAAATGCCTTCCGGATCGGTGACCAGCTTTTTATCAATATCCCAGTGAAAGTCTAATCGTTTTTCCGTATTAAAGATCCGTATTTCAAACACCAGGGAACCGCTGCTGTTGGCTGCCGGTGTATCCGCCCTGAACCTGATAGTGTTCCAGACTTCTCCTTCTGTGTAGGATTCCAGCCAAATTTTATTTGGTGTATTGCGCGAATAGTTATTCAGGTAGAAAGACTCCATTTGTTGCCTGTTGGCAAGCAATTCGTATATAAATTGCCCGAAAAGCCAAGTTGCATTTTTGTCAACCAATTCAGTCTTCAGTTCCCTGTCAAAAATGCTTGTCAAAGCACCTTTCTCGTAGTCCAGTTCAATTTTATACCATTGATTTTCAAAAATGTTGGAAGGGTGTGCCAATGGTGGATTTTCCTGGTAGTTTTGATCAGGGAAAACGCTTATCCGGTATTTTTTATATCCAAATGCCGGAACATCATCGACCCAGATCGCCCAATAAGTACCGTCGGAATGCCGTTCAACCGGCTGGGCTTGCAGTTCCCGGCCATCTTTATCTTTAATGGAAAATCGTGTGTATCTCGGGATGGTTTGGTGGTCAATATACACTGTGATCAGGCCGCTCCGATCCCAATTGAGCGTATTGTAAACGACCAAAGATGGTTCTTTTGACTTTTCAATATGATTTTGAAGCAAACCAAGGGTTTCTTCCCGGAGCATTCTTGTTCTCCGGCTCGCTTCCCAGGCATACGATTCTTTCAAGCCCCTTTGCTCCATGGAGTATTTGTGGAAAGGTTCCCTGACGCTCGCGTGGTAACCAACGGTATGTTCGGTATAAAACAGCATGGCTTCAAGCGACTCTTCAAGACGATCGGTTATTTTCTCAGGAAATTGAGACCGCTGCATGGCAGCCATCACCATACCTGATCCGGTTGCAGTCAGAATTCCCTGTGCATCCCGGATCTCTGCCACTTCACGCGCAGAAGCTCCGAAACCGTCTGTCCACCAATCAGGCCAGGCACCACGTATCACCTCAAATTCATGCCCGTGTTCCTTTTCCATGGTTTCGAAAAATGAAGTAGATGATGCGGTTTTGAGTTTCGGCCATTCGTATTTTTCGTTCCACTTTTTAATGGCCTGGCTCATGAATGTCGAAGGAGGAGAATTGTCGGTGATAAAACCAGAATGTTGGAGTGAGATCAGGTCATATTTGTATCCTTTTTGCTCAAGTTCCATCAGGTATGTCAACAGAGATTCTTCAAATACGTTGAAATCGCCTGACTGCACCTTGAATTCGGTATTCCCGATCATATAGTGTTCACCGCGGTAAGTCAGGATCCTGTTGCCTGAAGGAGATTCCCACCAAAACAGGGTTGGCTTATCAAAACAGATCAATGCCCTGTGGCCATGTGTACCCATATTCAGGTATTTCACGCCCAGATCCTGATAATAATCAGCCATGCACCATGCGATGCCGTTGACATCGTTTTGCATGGCAGTTTTTACTTCCACCCCCAAGTCCTTAAAGGTTCTGAAAGGCTTCAAAGAAGCTTTAAGTGTTTGTTCATCAGGTAGTTCATCAAAATTGAAATACATACCTGTGATTTCGATCCTGCCTTCCTTTATTCTGCCTACCAACCTTTGGATCTGATCTTCAGGCCTGCTTTTCAAATATTCGTTCACAGCCCACGATGCTTCGCAGGTCCATCTGAATTTTGCTTCTTCAGGAAAATCATCTGTCTGATCGCAATAATCGAGTGCATAATCGATGAACCTCAAATGTTCTCCCATGATCTCCGTTTGTGACCTGGTATAACCAATGTCGGTATGGGAATGCTGGACAAAATTGACCCGCCATTTTTTGACAGGCATCAGTTCGATGGTGCCGTTATAGGTTTTGTCAGCTACTTTTAATTTGTATGACAATGTTTTTTTGACATCTGTGACAGGTAATTTGACATTGACGTGGTTGTATCCGTAATTTATAGTAGTTTCGGTGACCAATTGATCCGCGATATACAATCTGGCTTTGCCCGGTTTGCCAAAATGAAGGATCCCTGCGATCCCGAGCTGGTGCTTTTTTTTGCCATCAGATATCACTGCAGGAAATGCTTTTAGTTGTACTCCATTGGTCAAAGGAAAGGTAAAGGTCATATACCAACTGGTTTTTTCAAACTTTCCTCCGGTCATTTTGAGTGACAGAGGTTTACCTTTTTCCAATGCTTTGGCTGGCATGGTCAACACCATAAAACCGAATCGATCCCCATGCTGATCGATCATGTCCTTCCTGAATTTCAATTGGGATCCATCGGAAGAAAACTGCGACCATTGGTTGCTGCCATCTGCCCAAAATGTAAATTTTTTGATGCCATTCACCTCCAGATCAAAACTGGCCAATCCGGGTGAAGATCCGATACCAGCCAACCATACGAAAGAGACAGAATCGGTTTTGATTTTTGCCGGAACCGGTGCAGTTCTCCATTCCATCGAAGAATGTCCGTCTGTAGCCCTGATCAGCATGCTTTCTTTTGCGATCTGTATGGAGGAATGATACCTGAAGTCCACTCCGGATACCTTCTCTGCAAAACCATTGACAAAGCTTGTGCTTTCAGACAGATCAGTCTGGGCATGGAGCAAGCTGATGAAGACCAGAAATAAGATTGTAAAGGAATATTTATACTTCATATTTGCCAAATATTATTTTGTTCATTTGAATTATCGGGGGCTTATTTAATAAATGCCATGACGATCACAGCTTCCAATTCATCTTCATTGAGCAGGGTAAAATGCCCTGCTGCTGCCGGTATCACAAAAGTTTCGGCGTAGTTGAATGTCTGTTCCAGTCCGTTTTCGGTGATGAGGGTGATGCAACTTCCCTCAACCAGGTTCATGACCATCGCTTTGTTGCCGGTTGTGAGTTTTGCACGACTTTTCAGATGAAGGCGATGGACATCATAGGAGTGTTTTGAATGGGTTGGAAGGTGATAAATTGAATAAGCTTCATTGGATTCCAGCAACACAGGTTTGGATACCAGATTTTCATCCACATAGGTTCCTTTTCTGTCAAAACACAGATTTTCCATCCCGCGCTTAATGTTCAGCGGTCGCGGTTTGCCATCCAGGTCGGGCCGAAGCCAGTCGTACATTTTAAAGGTATAAATATATGGTGTAGAGCTGATCTCCAGTACCAGGTTGTCCTTTCCTGATCCGTGGATCGTACCCGGAGGGATCAGGAAAAAGTCATGTTTTGAGGAAGGTAATTTGCGGACAAACTGTTCAATATCCAGCGCTCTTGCCTGAATAAAGCTATTAGTTAGCGCCTGCTGAAACGATATAGGTTCGATGTCCTCCTGAAAACCGAGGTAAACGACCGAACCAGGTTTGTTGTCCAGAATATAATAGCATTCTTCCTGTGTAAAGTTTTCGTTGAAATGCTTTTGGATGTATTCCGTTTGCGGATGGCATTGCACTGAGAGGTTTCCTCCGTCAACAGTATCCAGGAAATCAAAACGAATGGGAAATTCATTTCCAAATTGATCATATGCATCTCCCAAAACAGCTGCTGCTTCCAGGAACATCAGACAATCGAAGGAAATCTCCAGCAGGAAGCCTGAACTTTCAAATAAAATTCCATTTTCCGGAACGATCAGTTCGAAAGACCAGCCGTAATTCGGTACTTCCTCGTTGAGGCCTTTTATTTGGTCCTTTATCCAGTTGCCTCCCCAAATACCGGGTTCAAACCAGGGTCTGACCCTGAAAAAATTACGGCTCATGTGGTGTAAGCCATTTCTGATCACTTCGCCAAAAGACCAGGTGATCTCATTTGGCCGCTGGCAATCAGCAACGATGTCTATCCGGGGCAAAATTTCCTGTTTGTGTTTATTGAGCACAACCCAATCCACAAAATAAGATCTCTTGTACATTTTTTTGGGATCGCAAGGAACTTCTGAACCCAGATTGGTAATTGATCCGGCACGGGATCTGAATTGTATCTCATTTTTGGGAATATCAGTGTAAAAAAGAAGACCTTTTTCAGCATAAAGCGCTGCTCCCGGTCCGTAAATGATGTGCAGATCAATTCCGGGTGCGGTTTTGATCTTAAGGAGTTTTTCCTTATCCACAAAATCAGCCATTGTCAGGGTGGTTTTATAACCAAACAATGGGTCATCGCCACCCAGAAACGGTTCGGTCATCGTTTCGATTTCTTCAGACAAAAGGTAGGCGAGCCTGAAGTCAGTCCACTGGACCCGAAGACCTGAACTGTTGAAAAACGGCTCAAGAGCATATCGCAGCTGCTCAAAAAACACACCCTGGTAACCATCCATCAAGACCAAAGAATATTTGGAAAACTCAAAAGCAAGTTGCTCAAAGCCCGATGAAATTTTGTTATTTTCCAGGCGGAAAGCTGGATAAATGTCATAATGACCTTTTTCAGTCGTAGTTTTTTGGACAGGCAAAAGATGTTGTTGTGTTTTTCGAAGGTTACCCATAATGAGATGATTTTGGCATAACCCATAAAAAACCTTGGACAAAACATAAAACCATTGCCTTAATCCGGTGCATTATGCAGTTTGTTTCTTCATCAGATTGAAAGCAGCCAGGAACAGCAGGTAAGCGCCACAGGCAACCAGTACCAGCATACCGGCGGTTATCCCGGATACATCCGTCAGGTAACCGATAATGGGTGGTATAATGGCTCCTCCGGATATGGCCATGACCATTAATCCTGATATTTCGTTGGCACGAAGCGGATATTTGTCCACGGTGAGAGAGAAGATCAACGGGAAAATATTGGCTACGCCCAGACCGATGATGAAAATTATGACCATCGCCATATATTCACCGGTGGCAAACAGCAAAGCGATGATGGACAAAAGACCGAGGATGGAAGACCAAAGCAGGAATTTGCGGGAAGCCAACATGGCCAGCATGATCGCACCGGCAAATGTTCCCAGCATTTTACCAAAGAAATACACGCTTCTTCCTTTTTCTGCAAACTCCTGAACAGAATCAAACTTATTCATCAGGAACTGACCTGAAATGGCATTGATCCCGACATCGATACCTACCACCAGGAAAATTCCGAGTACCATATAAGTGATAAAAGGTGTTCCCAGGAGTTTGAGGGATGAAGCGATGGTTGCACGTTGAGCCGTATTTCTGGTTTCTTCAACTTTTGTAAAATTGAGCCATACTGCAGCGAGAATAGAAATGATACCGAAAGCCAGGAACATCAGTTTCCAGTCTCCGTATTGGGCGGCCAGGAATGAGGCGATAAAAGGTGCAACCATGGATCCAATGGATTTGATGAACTGTGAAAAGCTGAGAAAACTGGATTTTTTTTCAGAAGGCACCACATCCACCAGCAGTGGATTGGCGGAAACCTGCAGGATGGTATTGCCGATACCTAAAAGGGCAAATCCAAGAAAAATGGAGGCTTTTGTATAGAAAAAATAAGGTATGAGCATCCCGAGAGCTGTGATGAACATACCCGTATTCACTACATTTTTTTTACCAAACCTGTCCTGGAAAACACCAACAGGTACTGAGAGTATGAAAAACCAGATAAAGACGGCAGAAGGGATCAGCTGTACCATGGTATTGCTCAGTCCGAATTCCAGTTTAACGCGATCAACACCTATCCCTACCAGATCGCAGAAACTCATTACAAAAAAGGAAAACAATACCGGGGTGAGCACCATCATGGAGATTTTTCGTTTGTTCATGTTTTAATTGTTAAGTAGTTGATTTATTTACTCTAAAATATGGATAATCTGTATTTTGAAAATCCAGGTTCAGGTCAGATTTTCATAAAGTTCATCATCGCAGAGATGTGCGCTTCCGCTAAGCGCTGCATCTTCCTGGAGTCCTGAAATGATCACGCTGACCTGAAGTTGCTGATTTTTGAAAGAGCTTTCCAGGACTGATTTAAAATAAGGATAGGATAGGGAGATGTTTCCGCCGATGACCAAAGCCTGAGCGTTGAAGCTTTTAAGCCATGGTCCTGTAAAATCGCCCAGATTTTTCCCAAAAAGATCAAAAATATCTCCGATAACGGATTCCTGATCAAAACGTTCAACCAACTCCTTTACACCGGTGATCACATTGCCTGTTTTTTCTTTATATGCTTTTTGAAACCAGCGTGTGGAGAAATGGTTGTCCGCATTGGAATCACCAAAAGGCAAATGCCAAAGGTAGCCGTCATCAGAAGCACCGTCTTTTCCGGCAACAGGCAGGTGATTGTGGATGAAAGATGCGCCAAATCCGGTTCCGAGTGTGATGGCGAGGAATTTGCTGAATTTTGCGGCTTCACCCCGGAATGATTCCCCGATTGCGAAGCAGGTGGCATCATTCAAAAAGCGGACCGGATAGCTGGCATTAAGACCGAAATAGTGTTGAATATGTGCTCTGACATTCACACCATTGAGGGCATCAAATTTCTGTACGCCTTCAAATCGGGCGATTCCCTCAGGGTAATCGAATGGTCCCGGCATGGCAAAACCAATGCCAGCCAGTTCTCTCAGGTCGTATGCGCTGGCAGCAAGAGAAATGGCTTTGCACCAGGCATCAAGGATGAGCTCTTTTGGAGCATTGCTATCCACCGGCACCCTGACCTTAGTTCCATCCAGTAAAGTTTCTTTTTGCAGATCGTACAGTTGGCAGGTGATGTGACTGCCTCCGATATCTGCACCTATTGCTATTTTGTTCATCATTTTTTATTTATATTTATCAGATTTCAAGTTTTTCCGGCAATTACATCGGAAAAAACCTGTTCCATCATTTATTCCCTGATCAACGGGCTGCAATATCCGAAAAATGTTTGATATTTTTCCAAAAAATGAATAAAACACAAACGCAGATTTGTCATGAACATTTGGATAAATATCCCTGAAACCAGGGTAGAGGAAACAAGGGTTGATTGCTCAGACTCACGCAGAAGTTCAACTTGTTCATGCAGAAGATGAACTCGTCAACGCAGAAGTTCAACTTGTTCACGCAGAAGTTGAACTCGTCAACGCAGAAGATGAACTCGTCAATGCAGAAGATGAGCTTGCTCACGCAGAAGATGAACTTGCTCATGTAGAAGATGAACTTGCTCATGTAGAAGATGAACTTGCCAACGCAGAAGATGAACTTGCTCATGTAGAAGATGAACTTGCTCATGTAGAAGATGAACTTGCCAACGCAGAAGATGAACTTGCTCGCGCAGAAGATGAACTCCTCAACGCAGAAGTTGAACTTGCTCACGCAGAAGATGAACTCGTCAACGCAGAAGTTCATCTTGCTCACGCAGAAGATGAATTTATCAACGACAAAAGCTAAGAAATTGAATTATTTAGCGCAGTTAGGCATGTATATGATTCATTCACTGCTTTTTATGCGAAGTGATTTTCGGTTTGTGTACTACAGATTTTGTGAAAAGGAGATCAAGTATTTTTTTTTGGATAGCATTTTGATTGGAACACTGATGAAGCGGATTTGACGGATGTTCGCGGATATTTGCTGATTGGAATAAAAATATTTATTGATTCAACCTAAAATAGTCAATTACCTGATCCTTCTGATCACTATTTCCTGATCGGAAAAGATCATCCAGGAAAAATCATAGACATAGTTGACAAATTTGTTCTGCGTATTGATATGGTAAGAAGTGATGAAGTGCCAGTTGAATTTTTTGTTGTCTAATAATTCTCTGGGAACTTTTTTGATTTGAGAACGAGAATTAACGATTTTTGATTTGTTTTTGATTTCAGAACCCATACGGGCAAACAAATGAATACCGATTAACGATTTTTGATTTGTTTTTGATTTTTTTTGGAATTATTGGTTTAAATTATTTTGAGCAGTTTCAACGCTCCTTACAAAGATTGAAATCAGTTCGTTATTTTCAAGTTTTGCTTTCTCAATATCCGTTTTTGTCTCGTACAAACCAGTTCGTTCGATAATCTTAAGGCAAACGTAGGTTTCACGTAATTCTTTCAAAACTATTTTTATCTTATGAATAAAATCCTTTCTTGATTCTCCACTTTGAGCTTCTCCGTAGTTTAAAGAAACTGAGGTGCCGGATCTAAGCAATTGACCGGAAAGATGATTAGCTGCCCGGTTATTCGGCATTTGCTCGGAAATCGAAACTACTAAAACTGAAAATGATATCAGTCTTTCTTCCAAATCAAACTTCTTCATACTACTCAAAATTTAAAATCATTAATCTTTGTTTAATTTACATTCCCTAACCCGATGTTCATAAACTTCAAAAAATCTAAAATCGTTGATCCTTGTTTACCTGTATGGGTTCGATATTCATTCCCTCCTTCCAAATCCAATCCTTTTCATAAATAAACTCAAGTTTATTAATTTTTTGAGCACCAGATCTCCATCAACAGGTGGTTAACAGCTTTTTTAGCGGATTTTCTTTAGTGTCTTAAAAATTGAATTCGTGTATTTTTAGGCAGAACTTTAAAGAAATTTGATGTAGAATTAAAGCCTCACTGAATATCGAACAAGGATTAACGATTTTGGATTTTAGAATAGAAATACAGATCTGAAATCGTTAATCGGTGTTCCTTGTTCTTAAATCAATTTCTTCTTTGGTTCTAGCTCGTCCAGGTTAGGTAAACCAATTTTTAAAACAGTATCATACGCTTAATTAGCCAAATATCTGAAATTTAATGTTTTCTTTCAAAATATTTTGTCATAAAACACTCAATTTTATGGCGCTAAACTGATTTGTCAGGATTTTTGTATGATTTGATCAAATAGGGTCTTTGATTCAGTGATTTTTGTCAAACTTCATGGGGCAGTGATCTTTTAGAAAATTCAACAAAAAGTTTTTTAGTTTTAGAAGTGGTAAAATGTTAATCTCCATTGAAAGGAAGGCTCCCGCAGATCTCGCAGATGTTCGCAGATTTTGCGCTGAAATAAACTGGATTTCCTTTGTGCGCTTGTGCCTTTTTTGTGCAACTTCGTGGAATAGCTGTATTTTGTATTCCCCTGAAAATCCAGGGAGATTTGATCAAATTCATTTACATATCCGAATTAATATTGAGCCAATTTTATACATTCATTCACCATTACTTTTTATTTAAATGCTTATTATTTCCAAAATAAAACATCGCGGCGAAGACAGAATTCTATTGAAAACAATTCATAATGACATGAATTCCAAAATCATCCGAACATTGTCAGATGCAAGATATAGTCAGACATACAGGGGTTGGCATATACCATATCATCAAGAAAACTGGACTGAATTCGTAAAAACAGGCATACCTTACGAGGTAGAAATTCCCGGAACCACCGGCCAGGCAGGGCTGACAGGTGATGATGCCGGCAAAAAAATAGCTGAGGCGCCTCGTCCTGACCCATCGGAGGCAGCAGACACAAACTTAATATCTATCAGGTTTATGTATCAAAGTTTTTATGTCAGTGGAAAGTTCAATGAAGAACAGGTAAGGTCTCTGAGGTCTGTACACCGTGCATACTGGAATGAAAAGTACAAAAATTGGGTTTTACCGGCAAATGTGGAGAGTCTGGATGTATTTTTCAACAAACTTGGGTTGATCTCATCGGAGCGTTTTGAGCGCTGGAACCAGCAGATTTTGACTTTGGAAAAGCCCAAAAAATGCTATTTGTACAAAAGTCCGGAGTATCCCGGGAAAGTTTTGATCCAATTGTCCGGTACCGGTATCGATGTAGATTTTGTCAAGCATCTGCCTGACAGGAATTATGATGCAGATCAGAAATTCTGGATCATTCCGGACGAAAAGCCGATCATACAACGTGTAATCGATCATTATACAGCGTCGAAGATATTGATCGTCAACAGGATCGGGCAGTTGGACACTGCCAGGAGCAAACCTTCCTTAGGCGAGTACAAGCGATATTTCCTGTCAAAAACGGCAGAAGAAATTCGTATGGTGGCAGAAAAATACATGGATACGCTGATCAGAGAGCGGTATAGTCTGAATACTTTACGCGAGTACACATCCCGGTTTTGTCAGTTTGCCTTGGCGATGAAGGGAAAAGATCTTCATCAGCTTTCCGCACAGGAAGTGAATGCCTGGCTTGGGGAAATCGGGAGCAGAAAAATAAGCGAGAGTATGATCAACGGTTTCATCAATGCGGTAAAATTCTATTTCCAGAAAGTGGAGTTCATCCCTGATTTTCAGATAGATCGGATCAAAAGGCCCCGAAAGGAATTCCTGTTACCCAAGGTACTCAGCATTCAGCAGGTGGACAGAATGATGCGTGCAACGGGCAATCTCAAGCACACTGCCATATTGTATGCCATTTATGGACATGGGTTGAGGCTGAATGAATTATTATCTTTGCGGCTGGAGGATATTCTGTGGGACAGGCATCAGGTTTTTATCAGGTCAGGTAAGGGAAAAAAAGACCGCTACATCAGTATGAGCAGTGAATTCAAGTGGTTGCTGACGAGTTATGTTCATGAATACAAACCACAATATTGGTTATTTGAAGGTCAGGATCAGCAGTCACAGTACAGTGAAAACAGTGTTCAGGCGATCGTGAAGCGGGCTGCCCGGAAAGCAGGTATCGCTCAGCGGGTGAAGCCGCACACTTTGCGGCATTGTTATGCCACCCATTTGCTGGATGCGGGTACACAGTTGCCTTATATTAAGGAGCTGTTAGGTCATGCTAACATTCAACCCGTTGGATTGTCAAAATAATTTTTCAATCTGTTTTTTAAATAAATTTTACCGTTTCCTGATTTTAAATATTTTTCCCTTCGTGTGGCATCTTGTTGATTGAGACAACCTTCCCAATATATTAAAATTACTGGAAGTCTTAGTCTGGTAGACGGTACTTTCCCATGAGTATGTTCATCAATTCTATTGATAAGATCTTTTGTGTATCCGGTATAAAACATTCCATCCTTTTGACTCAACAATACATAAACAAAGTATTCCATATATTAAACTTTTTGTAAAAATACAATCCTACGGGTTAAAGACTACGATGATCTACACCCATGTGACAACGTCCAGTATTGAAAAGGTAATTAGCCCGTTGGATCGGTTGCGGCAACTATCTGATAATAAGCCCAAAAATGAAGGTGGAAATTATGAAAAACCTGAACGGTGATATATATTTGTTGTGACAATAAACAAGTTATCAGATATTTTAATTTAAGGAGGAAATCATGATAGATACATTAGCTGGAGAAATAGTTAAAGCCCTAACCAGTATTCTTGGTAATAAGCATGAAAAGAAATTAAAAGAACTAGAAGTCACCATTCAATCGCTGCTAATGGCAGAACGACTTAAATATGATATTTTTAGAGATTTACTTGGAGAGAGAATAAATCTATATAAAAATGTTTGGAGCGATATTGATATTGTATCCTATAATCGATGGAAGAAATTGGATAATAATAATAGGGTAATAGATGTAGAACAAGTTGAGAAATTGCGACACTATTTAATAAAGTTAAATGAGGAAAAAGGGTATTTGTTTGATCCTATTTCACGAGGTTTTCTTTTAGATTTAAGAATGTGTTGCAAAGAATGTATTGAGAATAGTGAAAACAAGCTAATTTATTGGATTTATGAAAATTCAATTGGTGATCAAACGTTCCCACATGGGATAAAATTGTGGATGAATAAATCAGGTTTACGGCGGAGTATGGTAATTTCAATGCAACTACCTGAGGCAGGTAATGCATTATATTTCGATTTTGAAAAACAAAAGGAAATCGTGATGGAAGTTGAAAAAACTATTATTGACGATGCTGAAAGATTTGGAATTGAGAAGGAACAAGCAAAAAATTTGATTAATTCGATAACTATGTTAAAAGCTAAGAAAAACATCTGATAACAGCACCTATGCCCAATAGCTTATGAAAGAGAAGATTGAAGCAGCACACCCCGCAGAAACATTGTGCCGATGGACAGTGACGAAACAAGCAAACGGCTACTGGGCATAGCTGCAAAACGTTATTACAGCATTGGAGCCCGGCTTTTATGAATTTGGTGAAATCAAAAAAGATCAGTAGTTTTATCCGGGCTTAGGTTGGGCAGAGTGAATGGAATGAGCGTGCTTCCGCTTAGGCTTCAGGAAGAAAAAGGAAGATGGTCAACACCGCTGTAAAACATACGCTATGAAAACAAGCCTCCTATCGTCGGCTCGTATCATAGCCTGACCGTTATGTGTGATGAAAAATTTTGTAGACCCTAATCAACTTGATTTCTTTGATCAAAAAATAAAAGATGAACATTAAAAACCTAAAAATGGTCTCGGTTGGACTGACAAAATTTATCAAAAACAAAGATGGTGATTTGGTTCCTATACCATTAGAAATCCAACAAATTCAACCCGTAGCCGGAGAAGAGAATTTATTCAGTTATTATGCTCGAAATTTTCTAAATAGTGCTGAAGCAATGAAAAACATGCTAATCCAAGAAGGTAATGGTCTTGAACTAGGCAATGTTCCAGCATTTTTATATTTACATGCATTAGAATTAATTTTGAAAGCTGAATTGTTTAATGTAGATAACCAAGGACTTGATTCAGATAGATTCGGACGAAAATATGGACACAATTTAAATTTGCTCTCACAAGAATTGGAAACTAACGGGGTTAATTGGAAAGAAAATCTCACCGCCGATGAAATTACATTAATTGCAAAAACAGGTGACGATTATAAGTCAAAGTTATACAATTACGCTAACGGAATAGACCATTCAAATCATTTGAAAATTGATGTAATTTCTATAAGTAATATTGTAGATAAGATAATTGCAAACTTAGAGAATCACCACACATAACAATAGCTATGATGATATTTTGGCTAACGCCAAAAACATCACATAGCCTTGCCGTTATTACAGCATTGGAGCCCGGCTTTTAAGTATTTTGGTGAAATCAAAAAAGATCAGTAGTTTTATCCGGGCTTAGGTTGGGCAGAGT
>ERZ761607.1081-NODE-1081-length-36939-cov-16.902668_pt1 | contig 36939 bp, 25 predicted proteins | sample MGYA00511164_ERZ761607 | MGnify/ENA primary metagenome ERZ761607 (study PRJEB28899, sample SAMN02445080) | bioreactor sludge metagenome | biome: EBPR sludge | place: Australia: Brisbane, Thorneside Wastewater Treatment Plant | collected 2011-06-22 ... | reverse complement strand
GTCATTCCGGGCCTGACCCGGAATCCCCCCACCTGTTCCATATCATCACAAAAAAATGCAATACAGAATAAAAGTTTGCTACATAGCGCGGCATGGATCCAGGAAGGTAAATTTGAACCATTTACCTTTCAACACAACTTTAAAACATTTTTGACAGCTGTTGTATACCATGAATATAAACATTACTTTAGCCTGATAAATATATCTTTTGATCGCAAAAATTTTAAGCATAACGCTGTTTCTCAGCTTTGTTGCGCCCTTTCCGGCAAGTTATATGCTTTTGCATTATCAGAAAAAACAGGTCAAAAGAGCTGTTAAATGGAAAATGATCGCCGACATAGACAAGGATGAACTCGTTCTGCTCAAATTGTCAAAAAACGAACAACTGACACAACTTCATTGGGAACATGCCCGCGAATTTTCCTATAAAGGCGAGATGTACGACATCGTATACTCCAAAAAAACCACTGACTCCAGCTATTACTGGTGCTGGTGGGATCATGAGGAAACCAAACTCAACAAACAACTCAAAAATCTGGTCAGGCAGGTTTTCAGCCATAATCCTCTTAAAAAAGACAGAGAAAACAAATTGTTGAATTTCTATAAAAATCTTTACTTTCCCCCACAACTTATAATAAGCAGTCTTGCAAATGAATTTTTAAACACATCAAATAATTACACCATCACCCTGTATTCGGTATGCCCAAATCCGCCACCCAAACCACCACCTGAATCGCAATGAAAAGACTACATACTATGCAAGCTGTACTTTAATTGGTGTACAGCTGGATGAAGAATTCTGTTTAATTTCAAACAACCAGGTTTGATCCTTTTTGTACATTGTAAAAGAAAGATCTTAACCTGGTTCAAAAAATATTATTGTAATGAAAAGAGTGATAATCTTTTACACTTTCATTTTATTGGGTTCGATGAGCATAGGCCAGACAGTTACTGTCAGGGATGTTCAGACCATGGAGCCATTGGAAATGACTACCCTGAGTCAACATGAAAATGCGGTTTCAGTATGGACGAATGCCAGAGGTCAGGCAGATCTGGCTGAGTTCCACGGATTGGAAGGCATTGACATACAAAGGCTTGGTTATAAAACGATCAATTTAAATTTCAGCGACGTTGAAAAAATGAATTTTGAGATTTTGCTGAGTCCCATAGCCTTTCAAATGGATGAAATAGTGGTATCAGCCACACGATGGGGATTGAGCTCCGGAAAAACACCTTCAAAGATAAGCTCCATTTCTCCAAAAATGGTTGCGCTTCAAAATCCGCAGACTGCAGCAGATCTGTTAGCTTCCTCAGGCGAGGTATTTATCCAGAAAAGCCAGCAGGGCGGTGGCAGTCCGATGATACGGGGTTTTGCTACCAACCGTTTATTGTACACGATCGATGGTGTCAGGATGAACTCGGCGATTTTCAGAGCCGGTAATCTGCAGAATGTGATGTCATTAGACCCATTTGCAATTGAAAAAACCGAAGTCTTTTTTGGCCCGGGGTCAATCATATATGGGAGTGATGCGATTGGGGGTGTCATGAGTTTTCAGACATTGTCTCCTCAGTTCTCTTTGGGCGAAAAACCATTGATAACAGGTAAAGCGATCAGCCGTTATGCATCAGCTAATGATGAGTTGACAGGACATTTTGACCTGAATATCGGTTGGAAAAATTGGGCTTCAGTAACAAGCTTGACTTATGCATCATACCAGGATCTGAAAATGGGTTCTTTCGGCCCGGATGAATATCTGAAACATTTTTATGTTCAACGCATGAACAACGGGGATCAAATGGTAGAAAATCCTGATCCTGAAATCCAGCGTCCAAGTGGTTATGATCAGATCAACCTGATGCAAAAAATCAGGTTTAAACCTGGAAAAGCATTAGATCTTGAGTTCGCTTTCCATTATTCCGAGACAACAGACTATGCTCGTTATGACAGATTGATCGAAAAACAGAGTAATGGTCTTCCTGCTTCCGCAATATGGAATTACGGCCCACAAAAATGGATGATGAATCATTTTTCGGTCCGATCCGATCAGAGGACAAAGCTATACGATTCCATGGCACTCAGGCTTGCTCACCAATACTTTGAAGAAAGCAGAATTGACAGAAAATTCAATCACCATCGGTTGCGAACCAACCTGGAAGAAGTTCAGGCATATTCTGCCAATCTGGATTTTGAAAAACTATCAGGAAAACACCAGTTTTTCTATGGCGCTGAATACGTTCTCAACACTGTAACCTCAACAGGTTCAGCTGTAGATATCAGAGATGGTTCAGCTATCTCCGTTCCTGACAGATATCCTCAATCTGACTGGAGCAGTTATGCTGCATATCTCAACTATCAGTTTGTACTTTCAAGAAAAGTATTGATACAGTCAGGTTTAAGATACAATGCTTTTGATATACAGTCAGATTTTACCAGGCATCTGGAGTTTTTCCCGTTTGATTTCACCGAATCCTCCATACGGAATGCAGCCCTGACCGGTAGTTTTGGTGCAGTTTTCAGCCCGGATAAAAGCTGGAAGATCAGTCTGAATGCCAGCACCGGCTTCAGGGCGCCCAATGTGGATGACATCGGGAAGATCTTTGATTTTGTGAGCGGAGAAGTGATTGTACCCAATACATCACTGAGAGCCGAATATGCTTACAATGTTGAAGCGGGCATTTCCAAAGTTTTTGGAGATGTTCTGAAGCTGGATGTAAATGGTTTCTATACTTATCTTGATCATGCCATGGTGCGTCGTCCCTTTCAGGTCAATGGACGGGACAGCATATTATATGATGGCACATTGAGTAAGGTTTATGCCATACAAAATGCTGCATATGGGACTGTTTACGGATTCAATGCAGGTGTTGAAGTCAGACTGCCGGCAGGTTTTGGTTTGTCATCGAGGTATAATTATCAGTTGGGACGCGAGGAAATGGATGATGGAACTTTGAGCCCTTCAAGGCATGCTGCACCCGCTTTTGGGTTGACTAAACTGACTTATGAAAAGGATAAATTATCCTTGCAGTGTTATGCAGTTTATTCAGACGAAGTCAGTTTCGACGAGCTAAATCCAGAGGAACAGGGAAAACCTGTCATCTATGCAAAAGATGAGGATGGTAATCCTTATTCTCCGGCATGGTATACACTCAATTTTAAGGCGAGTTATCAATTTCATCAAAACATGACTGTGATCTCCGGAATAGAAAACATTACCGATCAGAGATACCGGCCATATAGTTCAGGCCTGACTGCACCCGGCCGTAATTTTATACTGACGCTGAAAGTTCAGTTTTAATGTTTTGACCCACTGTTCGGTTGACCGGATGGTGGGTCTTTTCAATAATATTTTTATTCATTTCAGCCAATTACCAACTATCAAAATCTCATTCCTGGAAATGTACACCGAGTGATTGGCAGTGAAAAAATTCTAAAAAAATCATTTGATCTGTATTAGTATTTCGTTTTACTATAGCCAATTCATCATTTTGCTTTTAATATTGAGGACTTGAATCATACAGGCTGACAAAACGTGATTCTGGTACGAAAATTTCTTACTTCCCAAAACTCGCTGAAAATGTACTTTAATTTGTTGGTTTTAAAATGTTTGCATTCAGTCTTGCGACGATCGGGGAAGTCAGTAAGTAAGTGCGAAAAACGATTGAAAACCAATGAATTGGACTTTTTGGTGTAAACAGAAACTACTATAAATACATCAACTCTATCCCGCTTTGCTCAATGTTTTTACAAATCCTTGCCTGGACGAGCAAGAATCACAGTGGAAAATGATTTAAGAACCCTGAGCCGTTTCGCTACGGGCTTCGACCCCTTTGGATTTCCATCCTACGGGGTAAATATTCAGTGCGGCTTTAATTCAAAATCAAATTTCTTTTAATTTCTGCCATAAAATACACGCATTCAATTTTTTTCAAGACTCTGAATACTCCATTCCGGACTCAATTAATGCATTCAGCATTTACTCATTCTAACCTTTAATTCCGGATAAATCCCAAATTCACATAATATTTGGAGCAAAACAGTTCTATAAACCAAACTCTTTAGTACTTTTACGTTCATTCATAACGATTTGATCCAAAATTGAGTCTGCTTCGAAAAGTCCAATTTGTTGATTTTCAATCGTTTTTAACACCAATCCACTGACGTCAAAGATAAGCACAAGACTAAAGGGAAACAATTGAAAACCAACAAATTAAAAGCCTCCACTCAGTAGGATTTTCAGGGGGCAATGACTTTTCGGAGCAGACGCTCATTTAATACATTTAAATAATTGATATATGGCATTCAAACTTAAAGTTCCGCATACTTATGTCATCGTTTTTTCCATTGTGATCCTGGCAGGTATGCTTACATGGATCGTTCCCGGTGGTGCCTACGATTATGAAACCCAAACTGTGCATGGCATCGAAAGAAATGTCGTGATCAACGGAAGTTTCCATTATGTGGAAAACACACCTCAAACCTGGCAGATATTCTCAGCTATTTTCGACGGTTTTGTGGACAAGGCAGACATCATCGTATTTATTTTGCTCATAGGTGGAGCGTTCTGGATCATGAATCAAACCAAAGCAATTGATATAGGCATTTATTCATTTCTCAGACGAACGAAAAAACTGGAAAGGTTCAAGGCGCTCCGGTTTTTGGGCATAGACAACATCATCATTGTGTTGATCATGTTGTTGTTCAGTGTCTTTGGCGCTGTTTTCGGAATGTCGGAAGAAACCATCGCTTTCACCATAATATTTGTTCCATTGTCCATAAAAATGGGTTATGATTCCATTATTGGACTTTCTATGTGCTTTGTGGGAGCAGGTTTAGGATTTGCCGGCGCCATTTTGAATCCATTTACCATTGGCATAGCACAGGGACTTTCCGATCTTCCATTATTCTCGGGGATTGAATATCGTTTATTCAGTTGGTTGATCATCAATATAACCGGGATCTCCTATGTATTGTGGTACGCCAGAAAAATCAAGAAAGATCCTGAAAAATCCGGTATGTTCCAACTCGATGAGTATTGGCGCAAGATCACGGCATCCGGCGAAACCATTCCGGAATATCATACGCCGACTTCAGGATGGTTCGTTTTTGCCGTGCTTCAAATCGTTCTGGTGATTTTTGCCTGGCAAAATCCCCAAACGACCATGACCATCGGATTATCCGGTTTTACTGCACCGCTCCTACCCATATTGGCAGGCCTGTTTTTTATCTCCAGCATCTTGTTGCTTAGAAAGTCCATACATTTTTTCATCATCAATTTACTGATGTTCACCATATTATATCTGATCGTCGGAGTGATGGGATATGAGTGGTATATCATGGAAATAGCCACGCTCTTTTTTGTGATGGGTATTGCTTCAGGGCTGGCTTTTGATTTCAAATTAAACGAAATGACCAATCATTTTCTCGATGGTGTAAGAGATATTCTGTCTGCAGGCTTGATCGTGGGATTGGCTGGCGGCATCATCATCATCCTTCAGAAAGGGCAGGTGATTGACACGCTGCTTCACGGAGCCTCAACTGCGATGAGTGGAATGGGAAAATATGGTTCACTATCAGTCATGTACATCATTCAGACAATGATCAATCTGGTACTTCCGTCCGGTTCTGCCAAAGCTGCATTGACTATGCCGATCATGTCCCAGTTTTCAGATCTGATCGATCTTTCCAGACAAGCTGCAGTCATGGCTTACCAATTGGGTGACGGCTTCACCAATATGATCACACCTACGTCAGGTGTATTGATGGGTGTCCTGGGTGTTGCCAAAATCCCTTTTGACAAATGGGTCAAATGGATCTGGCCATTGATGCTTATACTGATCATTTTAGGCTTTTTACTGTTGATACCAACCATCACCATTCAGTTGAATGGCTTTTAAAAGTTATTCTTATGTTAAACAGATACGATGAACGGTTTAATGAACAATGTAAGTCGTTGAATTTCGTTTTGGCTTTGATAAATATATGGTTTTAGATCAAAGTATTTTAAAGCTCAGGATTTTATCAGACATTTGTTTTTATAGAAGTCAAACATGTGGTTTGATAGTTAAGATTTCTAGAATAAATGCCTATTTTTGCGAAAATTATTAAACAAATACATTTACCAGTGAAAAAAATTATCGTGTTAGCTATGATGTTGCTCGTTGCAGCAGCCTGTAATAACAAAAAATCCGCAGATGGAAAAGATGGTGCTGACAAAGCAGATTCAACCAATATTTCTGAAAAAGATACCGCAGCTTTGGAAATAGACTCTGACAAACCCATTAAAAAAGTCTACGAAATAGAAGGAGTTCCTGAAGGTCAGAAAATCGTCTATGTCAATCTGGATTCACTGCAGGAAAAATACCAGTATTTTGTGGATGAAAATGACCGAATAAAAGCAAAACTATCTTCATTGGAAAAAGAGATGGCGGGCAGAGAGAAAAAAATAATTGATGCTCAAAAAGCCTTACAGGTTCGTTTTCAGGAATTGCAGTCCAAAGCCCAGACTTTGACAGGCAATGAATTAAAAGCGGCTGAGGTCGAATTGCAGAACAAAGAAATGGACATCCTCAAAATGCAGGAAAATTACCATAAATACAAAGAAACCAAAGAGCAGGAATTGTTGAAAAGCCAGGAAAACACCAATAAAAAGATACGGGAAAGGATCGACGCTTATCTGGCGAAAGTGGCTGAAGAGAACGGTTGGGATTTTATTCTGAGCTATTCAGATATTACGAATCCGGTGCTGTACGGAACCAAAAAACTGGATATTACCTCACAGATTTTAGTCGGATTGAATGAGGATTATAAATCGATCAAAAAATAACGACCAGTTGTAAGCGAAGGTGGATTAAAAAACGATTTTGGAAAGTTGAGTCTGCTCCGAAAAGTCTTTGCCCCCTAAATCCCTTTAAAAGGGGACTTTTAATTTATTGATTTTCAATTGTTTCCCTTTAGTCTTGTGCTGATCTTTGATATCAGTATGTTGGGGCAAAAAACGTTTGAAAATCAACAAATTGGACTTTTCGGAGCAAACTCAAAGTTTATTTCAGAATCGTTTTTTTTTTTGAAAAAGTCTGTAAGCTTTTAGTCGAAGTAAACTTCATTTCCAAATTTCCAAATTATCAAATTCCTGTCCCCTTTCTCATCCTTCAAACAAATCCTCCAATTCTCCAAGTTTCTTTAATTTGATAAAACAACGGGCGGCGGCAATGACATCTGCTCTTGCATTACCGGATGGGGTATATTTTTGTTGAAACAGGACAGCATGTAATTCGCTCAGCGAAGGCCACTTCAATTTACCACCTTTCCCGGGCAGGGCACAGTAATAGGTGCTTTCCCTCATTAAACAAAAGTTCTCCTTTTTGAACAGCGTATGCTTCACCCCGGTTCTTAAAAATTCTGCTCCGGCAATGTTTTCATTGTACTCCTGGTTGAAAGAAAAAACATAATCTGCTTTCTCAATATCTTCAGCAAAACGTTGCATGATCAGTTTGACATCTGTTTTATTCGCCTCATATTCTTCCGGTTCCAAATGAACGCTCTCAAGCATTTCCTCCCCTACCCGCAACTCCGGCTGCTCCGCATAAGCATTGTAATCAGCTATTGGTTTAAGGTTCTCGTCCAGCAATATCCATGAAATATGCAATATTCTGGGCCAGTTGAAAGTATCTGTAAAAGGCGCTTTCCAGTTGGTCACTGCTCTGTGACCGCTCACATCGTATATAAGGTAATTCATTTAATAAATTCTATGGTTTACCAACCTTAAGCTAACAGGATATATTACCTTTGCATAAGATTTAAAACACAAAAATAGGACAATAATCCGAACTCATCTTCTAATTATTCACTTATGACCAGATTGAGTGTAAATATCAACAAAGTGGCATTGATCCGTAATGCCCGGGGAGGAAATACGCCGGACTTGTATCAGGTTGCGAGAGATCTCGAGGCATTTGGCGCTGATGGCATCACGGTGCATCCGCGCCCGGATGAACGGCATGTAAGATTCTCTGACATACCGGTATTGCGTGATCTGGTCACCACGGAATTCAATATTGAAGGATATCCATCCCCGGCATTTCTTGATATGGTTTGCAAATATAAACCGGATCAATGTACCCTGGTACCAGATCCACCCGAAGCGTTGACATCCAGCACCGGCTGGGATACGCAAAAAAATATGGATTTTCTGCAGGATGTGGTGAAAAAACTTCATGCCCATGGCATCAGAGTTTCCATCTTTCTGAATGCTGAACCTGAATTGATCCTTTCTGCCAAAAATACCGGAACGGATCGAATTGAATTGTATACAGGTCCTTATGCTGAATCCTACGAAGCTGAGAGGGAAGCGGCGATCGCACCCTTTATCGCCACTGCCATTAAAGCGAATGAATATGGTCTTGGGATCAATGCCGGTCATGATCTCAATCTTGACAACCTGAGATATTTTCACCAAAATATTCCAGCATTGGCTGAAGTATCGATTGGTCAGGCATTGGTTAGTGATGCGTTGTATTTCGGGTTCCACAATACGGTACAGATGTATAAGAACCTGCTGAAATAGGCGCTTAGAAACCATAACTAACCAACAAATTGTTCCTTTCAGATGTAGTTTAACAAGATTTGGCAGAACAGTGTTACATCCTTTTTCTACCATTCAAAATGGTCACCAATGTATACAACTGACATGCTAATACGTACAACCAATCTGAAATGACGGACACCCATTCTATCATGGCGTACACCGATCTGTCATGGCGGACCTGATCCGCCATCCCGTACACCAGCGACCTGTCATGGCGGACTCATTCATTCATTTCTCTTTATAAGGAATCCTTCAATGCCCGGGATTCCGGGTCATGCCCGGAATGACAATATTGTGTTTAGACGCTTAGAAACCATAACTAACCAACATATTGTTCCTTTCAGATGTAGTTAAACAAGATTTGGTAGAACAGTGTTACATCCTTTTTCTACCATTCAAAATGGTCACCAATGTATACAACTGACATGCTAATACGTACAACCAATCTGAAATGACGGACACCCATTCTATCATGGCGTACACCGATCTGTCATGGCGGACCTGATCCGCCATCCCGTACACCAGCGACCTGTCATGGCGGACTCATTCATTCATTTCTCTTTATAAGGAATCCTTCAATGCCCGGGATTCCGGGTCATGCCCGGAATGACAATATTGTGTTTAGGCGCTTTGAAACCATAACTAACCAATGTGTTGTTCGTTCCAGATGTTGTTTATACGCAGTTATTCAGGTGGTTAGATACTATGTCTGATTGCCTTTTAGTCTCTTGGTCCTGAGTGAAAACATTGAACAAAAGACACCATATTTATTCTGGAATCAGCGGTTTTAAACCTTGGAATACATCATTAGCTGATAGACTTAAGACTAAAAGACTTTTGAGCTAAACAATGGCGGTTAACTTAAATTGCTGTCCTGACTTCCCGGAAAGCGCCTTTTTTGGGGGTAAGCCCCCAAAAACACAGGTTCTTGACCGTATCAATAAAGCAAAACTTTTTTTGTAGAAATATTGGAACCGCTCCTGATGCTAACAAAATAAATTCCAGTTGGAAACCCATATTTACTTAGGTCAAGTTCGAGCTTTTTTTCTCCGAAAAAAGGTGGATTAAAGTCATAAGCAATGAGATTTTGTCCCAAGGCATTGAGGATGGCAAAATGATGAAGCTCATAATTATCTGATTCATATTCAATACTTAAACGTTGACTTGCGGGGTTGGGAAAAATGTTTTGTATGCTCAAATCTCCGGAAGATCCCTCACAAAAATCTCTCAATCTGGTAATGGCGCCCAAAACGTTCAATCGTCCTCCGGAAGAAGTATAGGCTCCCAAACCAGCGATTTTATCTACGCCTTCGAGTATCATTGAGCGGATGGCTGTAGCTGCAGCAGCGGGTTCGTTTTTATATAACCGGGCAAAATTTTCACATGGAGCTCCATAGAGCAGACCAACGGTACCGGCCACTTGAGGTGCCGCATTGGAAGTTCCGGTAAATGAATTGTATTGATGATTGGTCGTTGTTGAATAGATTTCGCTCCCTGGAGCAGCCAGGTTAACATGCACTTTTCCGTATCCACCCTGTTCATCTTTTAGATCATCCTTTTGAGTCATGGTGACTTTGATCAGGAAAGGAGAACTACAGGTGCTGGGCATATCTCCGACAATATCAATATCCACGTGTCTGTTGGGCACGGCATTGATATTGATCACCCCTGCTTCACCCAGTTTATCATACAAGGTACACCATTCCTGAAAAATCGGATTATCATCCGGAAATGCATCATCTATCCCTGCAGACAGGTTGGTTGCCACAACAAATGCACCTTTGGCTCCATTGGTTTCGTTATACAATTTCCTGAGCGCCAGAACATATTCATACGCAACGATGACATTGCTGGCAGAATTGGCTTCGCTGATCAATAAAAGTTTAACATTCCAATTGATGCCGCTGACCCCTTTTCCATTGTTGCCTGAGGCGCCGACCAGACCAGAAGTGGCAGTTCCGTGTGATCGTAATGGATGGTTGTCTGCGCCTGTGGCAACATTCAGCCCGGCAAAATCATCCACATAGCCGTTGTTATCATTGTCTTTGCCGTCTCCGGAAATTTCAGCATAGTTTTTCCATACATTGGCTTTAAGGTCTTCGTGATTGGGCATAAAGCCATCATCGATCACAGCGATCACGATGGTATCACCGGATGGTGTCAATCCGCCGGTTGAAATATCCCAGCTGCTGAAAGCGCTGATCTTGTCCAGATGCCATTGCTGGTTGATATAGCTGTCATCGGGAATCGCACGAAATTCCAATGGTACATCTTCAACAGCCCAGATCACATCCTGAAGACGTTGTAAATGCTCCAGCAAGGATAGTTTTGATTCATCCGCTACCTTAATAGAATAAACAGATGATTCCTGTGAAATACATTTAATTGTCGAAATAGTCCTGGCTGCAGGAAAACCCAACTCATTTTGAAATCGACTGATATCAACATTTTGCCTCAGTTTCACAAGCAATGGCAATTCAATCTCCTGTCCCGACAAATGAACAGCAAACAATATGAGTGACGACACAATCCATTTTCTCATTTTTTCCGGGCTAATTTTAACGGGCTAATTTTCCAAATTTGAATTAAAATCTGAATGACGAATTGTACGACTTAAGCTGGACTCCACCTCTCGAAATGGCTGTTTTTCAATAAAACCCGAGCCAAAATTGATATCAGCGTTTCTCCTATCCGCCTATCATTCACTGTAGATAAAAACTGCCAATCATCAAAACATCATATATCAACAGTGGATCCTATCCACAAAACTTTATGCAAAAACCAACAATTCTGCTGCAGGAAAGTGAAGATCTATGAACAAAAAACCTACATTCTGGATAAAATCAGGCCACCTACACTTTTCCCGATGTTGGCAATATTCTTTTTCTGAGCATCATTTCTCACAAACATGACCACTACCACTTCATCATCTTTTCTGGTCACAAACTTACCCATATTAACACTATAGGCTGCGTCCAGTCCAACCCCTGAAAGTCTGGTATATTTATTCGGCTTATTATCAGGATAACCCATTTCACCATTTTCAACCAATGCATTGATAAAACTGGATGCATAATTTTCCAATTCACCATGTAAGGGATTTTTTTGAAACTGGATAAACAGGCCCATTTCCTCACCTTTCTGATCCCAAGTAATGAAACAAGACTCAGCGAATCCCTGGCTTCCTTTCATGTCAGATTTGTTGGAATTCACAGATTTTGGATCGATACCAAACAATTTCCCCAGATCTTCAGGGCTTATGATCGTACAAGGGTCAGGAAGTTCAACCGGACTTATATTGAGACCTGCATTGACATCAGTTGTATCAACTTTTTCAGTTCCCTCTGCATTTTCTTCATTTTTAGGCTCGTTTTTGCATGAAACAAACGCTGCCAATAAAAGCAATAAAAAAAAGATATTTTTCATGTTACACGTTTTAATTATACTCTAAAATGCTCTTCAGTTTGTTTAATAAATATGGATATTATTCGAAATAAAAAACGAAAGGCAAAGGTATTAAAAAAAATGATTAAGTATAATAATGAGTAAAAATCATTTATTACAATGGTTTTACGGTATTTATTCTCAGAATCCAACATCGCTGATCCTTGCCTGACCGTATCTGTTCTCAAATCAATTTCCTCTTTGGTACTGGCGCTTCGAGTTTAGAGTTTACCATGATAACTTGACTTGATTGAGCATTCTCTCTCGTTGATGTTTTGCTCTGACTTTTTTCAATAAATTGGAATTCGGTCATTAAAATACACAACCGTTATTGATGATCAGAACTTATAAAGAAACGCATAACCAAAACTCAATGGAAAAAACGTATTTGATGATGTTGGATGCACATTGTACAAAACAACCCATTCCGAAGTCCAGGAGGTTCCGTCACCGCTGCTCAAACCACCTCCGATATAAGCGAAAGGATACCATTCCCTGGTATTATAAAATCCATTGGCTCCCATGCTGATGTAATCGTATTCAAGCTGAGCAAAATACTTCCTGCCAAAAAATTTATATTTGGTCAATACCCCGGGGCCATGATCCAAAACGTGTAGGTTGTCTGATGTGCCACCAAACCAGTAGTAACTGTAATTTAATTTATAGGTTGCTCCGATTGCCCAATCCTCAGTGATTTTGAATCCTCCCATCGGAGCAAGCCCTAACGTTGCATAATTGGTACCTATGCCAATATTCCCAAGACTCAATCCATACCAAAAGCGGTCATTGATTGTCATTTTTACCTTTTTTGATTGTGCAGAAGCTGAAAAACTAAAAATAATTATTAAAAATGAGCAAAGTAAAAAGTGCTTTTTCATATGTATGATTTTTGTTTTTAAAATATGGCCATCACCGACAAGCCAACTCATTAACGAATTAAATCCATAATTGTATATAATATCCCGACGAGTAATGCATTTGAAAAAATGTAACAACCGGTCAGGCATTAAAAGATTCTTTTAAATAAATTCAAGACTGAAAGCATTTATTTGAATTTCAAGACAACAGTTTGCCATAAAAATGTATTCTTACGACATATATTTTAAAACAAGTTTATTTTTTTAATGCTTATTATTGGTAAATGCAGCATTAAGCATTTAATTTGCATAACAAATATAAAAATATAAAATATGAAATCCATAAGCTGACCATGTATTAGCGTATAACCGGAAAATTTTAATTGAATATACCGATCAAGGCACTGATATTTAGTCCCATGTGGACTTATAAAAAAATTAAATGAATATAGCAGGGAATTGATATGCAACATATTAACAATGAGATGTTCATGTGGTTACTGTTATTTCAACAAGTAAATCTTTAAAAAAAATAAAATCCTATTTATGTCTAAACGGCTTATCGTTACCGCCATTTTTTTCATCCTTTTTGCATTGAATTTTTCTTTTGGTCAACATGGGAATGACATCAGCACCCTTTTTTCTTCGCAAAAAAACATTTTCAGAGGAGATGAAACGATCAGAGAAGGTACCTACCTCAGTCTCAACCAGGAGTTTTTAAACAGGTTACAACAGCTCAGATACGATGATATAGAAATCGAATTACCCATTGGTAATGACGAACGTTTAAGAATGCATTTACACAGAATTAACCTGTTGTCTTCCAACTTTATCCTGAGAACTTCAGAAAACGACACCCTGGATTACGATCCGGGACTGTATTATATTGGTCATATTGAAGGTAAAAAAGGTATTTGTTCGATCACCTTATTTAAAGATGAGGTGGTAGGTATCGTTTCTGTGGCGGATGCCGGAAGTTACAATCTTGTGCATATCAAAGGAGGCAGACCTGATGAATATCTGATTTACAATGACAGACATGTTAATAAAGAACGGAATTTTGTGTGCCATACAAGTGATGATGGCCTCGAAGCACTTCACGAACATGACATGGAGTCTGGTACCAACAGGGCTGGTGAATGCGTAAAAATGTATATCGAAGGAGATTATGCATTGAATCAGAACAAGGGAGGCGTGGTTCCCGCAACCAATTATATTACAGCGCTTTTTGCTCAGGTGGTGGCAGTATATGATGCGGAACAAATCCCATTGGAAATTTCAGAGATCATGGTTTGGGCAACCCAGGACAATTATGATCAGAATGATTCGGGAAATGCACTTGACCAATTTGAAGATAATAATCCAAACTTCAATGGAGATCTGGCACATTTATTTGCTTATGGTGGAAATGGTACAGGTGGTCTGGCGTGGGTTGATGTACTTTGTGGTTGGAAACCGTATGCTTACAGCAATATTGACTCAGATTTCGATGATTACCCTTCTTATTCCTGGTCAGTGGAAGTTGTGTCACATGAAATGGGTCACAATATGGGTTCACGTCATACACATGCATGTGTCTGGAACGGCAATGGTACTCAAATCGATGATTGTGGCAATGTTTATGCAGACCAGAATGGCGGTCCGATTGAAGGTGCTTCCTGTTATGATTCAGGAGATCCTATCATCCCCAATGACGGGACCATTATGAGTTACTGTCACTTGTTGCCGGGTGTTGGCATCAATCTGGGTCTTGGCTTTGGCAATCAACCCGGCAATCTGATCAGAAACCGTTATAACAATGCAGATTGCCTTACAGAATGTACAGGTGGTGGTGTTAATCCACCTGTAGCGTCATTTGAATCGGACTTTACAGATGTATGCGCAGGAGAAACCATACAATTTTTTGATCTTTCAACCAATAACCCCACGAGTTGGGAATGGACTTTTGAAGGCGGCGAACCCAATGTTTCCAATGAAGAAAATCCTGTAGTATTTTATAACATCGGTGGCACATTTGATGTGACCCTCCTGGCTGCCAATTCAGGTGGGGAGGATGAATTGTACATGCCGAATTTCGTCAATGTATATGATGCACCACAGGCCTCCTTTACTTATGAGATCATCAATGGGAATGAAGTTATTTTTACCAATACTTCTGAAAATGCTGAGTACTATTTATGGGATTTTGGTGATGGTTTTATTAGCTCCTCAACCAATCCTTCACATGTTTATACATTTGATGGAGAATTTGATGTGATATTATCTGCAGGCAATGATTTTTGCAGTGATGATTTATTTCAGACGACTATTCAGATCGCTACAATGCCAACTGCCGGGATGGATATTTCAGCCAGTTCAGGTTGTACGCCATTTGTAGTGAATTTCTCTGACAATTCAAGTTCTAACGTAACATCATGGCAATGGGTTTTTGAAGGAGGTAACCCCCCAACTTCAAGTACTGCCAATCCGACTGTAACCTATAATACACCCGGGCATTTCGATGTAAGCCTGACTGTCTCAAACGGTGTTTTCCAAAACAGTATCAGTTTCAGCGATACCATACATGTTTATCTTCCTCCGGTAGCAGGTTTTAATACGGTCATCAATGGGTATTCTGTAACTTTTATCAACACATCGACCAATTCTACCAGTTATCTGTGGAATTTTGGGGATGGAAATACCTCCACTGAACAATACCCAACCCATATTTATGCAACTTCGGGAACTTACAATGTACAACTGACCAGTACGAGTATTTGCGGTTCGAGTAATGCGCAGGGGCAAGTGATCATCTCAGCTTTACCTGTTGCAAGTTTTACAGCAGAAACGGAAACCATTTGTGTCAACCAATCGGTTCAGTTTTTCAATACTTCCAATACAACTACCGTTAACTGGATCTTCCAGGGAGGGAATCCGGCAACTTCAACCCAACAGAATCCTGTAGTCACATATATTGCATCAGGGTCATATGATGTAACACTCCAGGCAACTAATTCTTTGGGTACTGATGTACTTGTAATACAGGATTTTATCACCGTACTTCAGAATCCTACGGGTTCTTTTACAAATTCAGTAAATCAATATACTGCAAGTTTTAACCAGCAGATGACCGAGGCGTTGTCTTTTATGTGGAACTTTGGAGATGGTACATCCTCCACGACCATGAATCCGACCCACACTTATGCCAATGATGGTAATTACCTGGTTACCCTGACTATAAACGGATTGTGCGATACGATCACCATACCTCATCAGGTAGTGATCGCAAATCCGCCTTCAGCCAATTTCAGTCATAGTCAGGTTACAGGCTGCGTACCATTAACTGTTCAATACACGAATTTATCAAGCCAGAATACAGACAATATCCAATGGACTTTTGAAGGTGGTAATCCTGTAAGTTCTCAAGCCCCCAATCCTTCAGTGGTATATTCTAATCCCGGTACTTTCTCTGTATTGCTGGAAGCTTATAATGAGCAGGGTCAGGATGTGGATTTAAGGACAGGACTTGTTCAGGTTCAGGGAGTTCCGGTTGCTGATTTTACTTTTAACGTGACACAGTTTACCGTGAATTTCACCTATTCAGGCAATGCCGGTTATACGGTATTATGGAATTTTGGGGACGGCAGTACTTCAACTCAGCAAAATCCGACCCATACCTATGCCACTCAGGGAAATTACAGTGTAACCATGACAGTTTCCAACACTTGTGGTCAAACAGAAAAAGTGAAGACAGTATCCATCGCTTTATTGCCGGAAGCCGCTTTTTCATATACTCCCGGAAATGGCTGTGCACCTCTCACAGTTCAGTATACGAATCAATCTTCGGGCAATTATTCACAGTTATTATGGAGCTTTGAAGGAGGAACTCCTGCCTTTTCAACCTCCAATAATCCGACAGTGAATTATTTTGCCGGAGGTACTTTCAATACGTCACTGATCGCTATTTCAACCAATGGGAATGATACTTTACTGTTGGAGGATATCATAACAGTGGATGATGGGCCTGATCCATTCTTTTACTTTGCCATCAATGGTCCGACAGTCATTTTCTTTAACCAGACAGAAGATGCAGATGCTTATATCTGGAATTTTGGGGATGGAACACTTTCTTCTGAAAAAGAACCAAGGCACACATATACAGCCAATGGAACCTATACGGTAACTTTATTTGCCAGCAATGACTGTGGACAAAAATCAAAGACAATTCAGATTACGATTACAACTGTTGGATCTGATCAGGCAGTTTCAGGAAGTATCAAACTTTACCCGAATCCAAATGATGGAAATTTCGTCCTGGAGGCATTTGGTGCCGAACAAGAGTCTTATGACCTTTTGGTCTACAATTTCATGGGTCAAATGATTGAAAAACGTAACATAAAGATAAGTGAACCGGAACATAAAGAATATTTCCGGATGTCTCATTTAGCTAAAGGAATTTATATTTTCGAGATCCGGAAAGGAGAAAAACAGACCAGAATTAAATTTGTGATACAATAATTCTCAAAGAATTATTTGAGGAAATACCGCAATGATCATCGTTGCGGTATTTTTTTTATCCATAAGATCTGCGGTTTATTTCTGCCATCATAACTGAACAGGCAATGGCGACATTGAGTGATTCTGTTTGACCATTATAACGCGGAATGCTGACTTTACTAACCCTGGCATGATCCATCATGACTTTGACTCCATGGCTTTCGTTTCCCATGATCAACAACATAGGAAAAGCCAACTCAGTTTCATATACCGATGCACCATCCATTTCTGCAGAATAGATAACAAAAGACAAAGTAGCCTCATCCAGAAACTGTTGCAATCCACTTTGAATGACAGGCAACCTGAACAGACTTCCCATAGAAGCCTGTACCACCTTGGGGTTATACGGATCAACGCATTCATTGGATAAAACCAGCAAATCCCATCCGAACCAGTCTGCAGATCTGATGATCGTTCCCAAATTGCCCGGGTCCCGCACTTCATCGAGATAAATCACCTTTTTAAGCTCTGACCCCTGACAAATCATGGCTGTTTCATCCTGCATCCGGATTACGGCAATGGCATTTTGAGGAGTTTTCAGGTTTGAAATACGTTCAAGATCTTTCCCTGCAACGGGAAAATAATGAATACCTGCAGCAATCAATTTACCTTCCTGTCGTTCTAAGAATTCAGGAAGGGCATACAACTGATCGATGAGGTAAGGTTTGAGGTCGATCAATTCCAATATTATTTTCTCACCTTCAGCTAAATATTTTTGGTACATTTGCCTGTACTTTTTTATATTTAGTGATTTTAGAAACTGTATTGAGTTTTTTGAAAGCATTTTGACCTTAATTTGATACAACATTCATTTGATCAATAAAGATAGCATATTATTTTTTCTGTTCGTGGCAATGATCGTTTTTTTGTTGTCATCATGTGATGCCACCAAATACCTGCCTGAGGGAGAACATTTTACCGGGATTGATCGGGTGATCATCAAGTCTCCCAGAAGAATAGACAATAAATCCTATCTTTACGAGGAACTCGAAGGCTTTATCAAACAAAAACGAAACAGAAACAGGATCAATGTTTACGCATATTTTAAGAATCAGGATACCTCAGACACTTTATGGCACAACAGGTTCATCAGAAAATATGTAGCGGAAGAACCCAATATCCTGGATGAAGAACTGGTCCGGTCTACATCCCTGGAAATGGAAGATTTCCTTCGAAACAAGAGAGGATTTTACAATGCCCGGGTCGAGTACAAACTTATATATCATCCCAGATTCAGAGAGATTGGGGTGGATTATCTTGTATATGCCGGCAAGAGGCATCGTATCCGTTCCGTCCAGTTCTACGCAGAAGATAGTATTTTGAACAGTCTGATGCAGAATGCCAAAGATGAATCTTTTTTGGTTGAAGGTGATCCAGTCAGTTCATTATCGTATGAATATGAACGCACCCGTTTGACCAATCTTTTTCAGAATAACGGATATTCCCAGTTTATCCCCAATTACATTGAGCTCACAGGTGATTCGAGCAATTACCAGGTAGATTTGAAAATAAATGTTTTAAATGTAAATCCAGAAGTGGGACATCCGAGGTTTACCACCGGCAAGATCAATGTATTTACAGATTTTAACCCTGGAAAGGCTTCAGATTCTACTGCCACAGAAACGATTGACAGTTTACAATTTATCAGGAGGTTCATAAATTATCTGGTAAAACCAGAGGTGATCTCATCAAAAATATCCTTCAAGCAGGGTGAACTGACCAACAAATATAAACAACAGGAAACATACAACCGGCTATCCCAGTTAAGTCCGTATAAGTTTGTCATGATCCGACCTTCCATTGACTCTTCAGATCTACAAAAGATCAATTATGATCTGATTTTGGTTCCAAAACCTAAGCTTTGGGAAATAGAATATGGTCTGGAGTTGAATTATACCACGTTCAATCAAAACGATCAGCTTTTTGGTTTTGGTGGTAATATCTCCATCGAAAACAACAATCTTTTTGGCGGTGCAGAACGATATGTTTCTTCTTTATCAGCCAACTCAGACATACGCTACCTGGACCTTTATGAGATTTTCATCACCAATTCCAACAGCATTTTTATTCCCAAGCCCATCAATTGGCATAAATATTCAGCATTTTATCCTGTTTTCAGACTTGCGTTACCGCGACAATATACCCGTTTTAAGCAATATGCTCAAACGAGAACTTCGCTCAATGCGTATTATCACAGCCTTGCCGAAACTTTTGATATTCTTACAGTCAATACATCGCTGGGTTATCAATACAGGCCGGGCGAACAAACTTTGGTTTATCTGGATCAGTTTACGATTGATTACCATACAGCCACAATTTATGATACTACCCTGTTCAATGAGCCCTATATAAAAAATAGTTTAAGTCCTTATTTGCTGACAGGTTTTTTGTTCGATGACCTGACAATAGCCATCACCAGCAATACGAAATATCGGAAATTTTCCTGGAATATATCTGCCGGAATTGAGTTTTCAGGACTGGAAGTCTTTCTTTTCAACAAGTTGTATAACCAAATATCAGGTGATCAGGATTACTGGACATTAAAGCTCAACGATGGAACAAAATTAGCAAAATATTTTAAAACCCAGTTCGAATATCGAAACAGACTGGCCTTTTCTTCCCAATCCAGTTTAGCATCCAGACTTTTCATTGGTTTTGGAATACCTTATGGTGACAACAGTATTTTGCCCTATTCCAAGCAGTTTTATGCCGGTGGAACACAGAGTATCAGGGCCTGGCCTACCCGCGGTTTAGGCCCGGGAGGACATGAAGATGTCATTTTAAGTGAAGATCAGGTAGCCTTTCAAAAAGGCGATATCAAGCTGGAAGCAAACATTGAATACAGATTTGATCTGCCCTGGTATTTTGAGGGAGCTATTTTTGTAGATGCAGGTAATATATGGTTATATAATGAGGATGAGAACCTCAAAGATGCCAGGTTCACAAAAAATTTTTATAAACAAATCGCCGTCGGGCCAGGTTATGGCCTTCGGTTGAACTTTGGATTTCTGATCGTCAGATTCGATATAGGTTATAAATGGAGAATGCCCTACATTGTAGAAGAGACCAATTCCTATTGGGTAGGCAGGAGTAACTATTTGAGAGACCCTAACCTCACTTTCGGGCTGGATTATTCTTTTTAACCGACCTATTTTATATCTTTCAGAAAGCTATTTTGAATCCACCCAATAAAACTGTTCTGTAAGAGGGATATTGATACCATCTGTAATATTTCGAAGCAGTGATATTATTCCAGGTCAAAAACAAAAACGTATTCCTGAATATATTGAATTGAGCATGAGCATTGAAATCAAAAATAACTGGCAGATTTACAGCTGTTGCCGTTTCAGGATCCAGATAAAAAATCCCGCTTTTGAAGAAAAAAGCTCCTTCCAACAGCAATTTTCGCTCAAAAAATGATGTTTTTGCTCCAATATTAGTTTCAAATGCAGGTTTGTGCCATGCTTTTTCCTGATTTTCCATGTTATAATAATGATTCGCCAAACGTCCGTTGACAGCGAGGTTTTCGTTGATCCTGTAATCGAGTTCGGCCTGCAGGGAGAAGTCTGTTCCGTTATCATACAGTACATCAAACTGCCTTTCGTCAAATGGAGAGATATCGAACAGAGGCAGATTGGTAAGTTGGTGATATGCAGCCACAAATTCAAACAAAGCTCCCTCTATATTGCCCCGAACTCCTGCAAAATAATTTTTAGAAATAAAAGCATTGGCCTCATTACTGGCAAATCGCATAAAAGGATTTTCCCTGACTAAGTTATAGGCTGAATTCAATTGTATGTGCTGATTGACGCCGGCAAAAATATCGAAATAGGAAAATATTTTATTCAGTGAAATCTTGCCGGTTGGATAGATAAAATATTTGTTGGCATATCCCATATTTCCGCCCAGTTCAAAAGTAAAAAAAGGTTTATCATAGACCAGAGCCGGAGCGAATTTAAACATACCAACCGGCGCATGAATGTCAGATAAGCCGGATGATGCTTCAAGTGGAAAAGCCAACGATAAACTGTTTCCGCTGTTCCATTCAGGTTTGCCGGACACCTCTAAATAATGTTCATAAGCACTTTCAATGTTATTATGTACAAATTTATATGTGACTTCAGCCTGGCCTTCAAATATTTGATTAATAGGAGTTGAAGGTATTTCAAACTGAATGTCCCAATGCGTAAACCTCCTTTTCGGATCATCAAAAATTTTGGTCGTATCTGCGTATGATTCTACAGCATATAAATTGTAATAATCAATATTCAGATCCGCATAAGTTTTATAGGGAAGTCCGTTTTTGAATGCATTTTGCATATGCAAAAGCAGTTTATTGGTGTAAAAACCCTGATGAGGCGTATTTTTTTGATTTGCAGAAAAGTGTTCCAGTGAAAACCCCGAAAGCATACTTCCCTTTTTGATCCCATAGGACAGATCCGCAAGTAATACATTAGGAAGCCCATAACCAAACCTGACCAGACCATTTTTGACAATTGGTTCCTTGATAGGTGGTAAAGCCAAAGGTCTGATGCTGGGTTTATCGTATTCAAGTTTCAATGGTCTGCCAGAAATGGTATACTGATATGAACGAGAATTTAAATCAAAAGAAGGCAAAACAGGTATCAGATCTACTTTTGTAAAATCCTTCAATTTCGCTTCAAAATCTTTAAAAACCTTGATCTCGTCAACCTGAATTTCGCCCTGACCATTCATGTCTATAGCGCTAAAATACGCAATCAACAGGCAAATCAGACTTATTTTTGGTATTTTCATTTTCAACTAAATTTCTCAGATAACATAATTAAATTCAAAAACGCGCTTGTTTATCAAATCAATTGCTAAAATCCATGATCAGCGTACCGTCCAGGTTTTTCTTTTCAAGTCTGCTTTTTTCGACCTGTAGTTTGACGATTTGCTTAAGTTTTTCTTCTGCTTCCGCTACGATTTTTTCGTCATCGCGGTAGTTTTGTATGACCGCATCTACGGCTGATTTTGCATTGAAAAGGTCATTTTTAATAACGAGCAGATCAGAAAGCAGCAACAATGTTTTTGCGATCCAAAACGGATAGGCATTATTGACTGAATTCGCATTCCGGCAAAGTTCTTCGGATAGTTTAAATTCTTTCCGCTCGTAATAAACCAGGGCGATCAGATATCGGGCTTCAGCTGCCAGACTGCTGTTTTTCATATTTTGGATGACCTTATTGAACGCATTGACAGACTGGTCATATTTTTTCTCCTGGTATGCTATTTTACCAATGTAATAATAAGATGAAGAGATTTCCTTTATGGTAGAAAGCGGATTATTCTGAATTTTTGTCGCCCAGATATTCACAGCATCCAGGTTTCCAGCTCTGTATGAACTCCTCAATGCACCCAATTGTGCTTCATATTTCTTCGATTCATTACTGGTCAACCTTTCAAGATCTGTATAATATCTGTAGGATTGTTTGTAATCTTTACTATAGTTAAAACTTATGGTCGCCGCATTGAACAATGATTCTTCATAATGTTCTCCTGCACCTTTATCAATAATGGCTTTAAAATCCTCAAGTGCTTCCTTATATTTTTCCTGCACCAGATAAGCATTTCCCCTGTAATACCTGCTTTCAATGGTAAAATAACCTTTAGGAAAAGTGGAGAAATACTCATTAAAGTTTCGGATACAACTGGTAAATTGTCCCTTATCATACAGATTGCGTGCTGCAGCATAAGTAACAGAATCAGCATAATAATTGTCCATTTCCAAACCGGCTTTATCTCTTACCATCTGGATAAATTCTGCTGGCTGGTTCAAATCTTTAATATAAATCTCTTCCAATGCCCTCAGAGCTTCCTTGGCATCGTTGCCTGAAGGGTTCAGAACCAATACCGACTCATACATTTTGCTGGACTCCTCCAGTTGGGACAGATTATAGTGCAATAAACCCAATTTCAGGTAAGCACGATTTTTATTGACCGCTCTTTCCGCAGGAAGATTGATCATTGCTTTAAATGTTTCCAAAGCTTTATCATACTGTTCAGTTTCCATATAAATGTCACCAGCCAGCAGATAAGCCTGTTCAAGCATATCAGAACCAGGATGATCCCGGATGATTCCCTGCATAAGCGAAACGGCTCCTCCTTTATCACCATTCAAATGAAGGATGATCGCTTTCTGATACATGGCATAAGGAGTGAACTGATTTTTGGATTTGATGATATCATCGTAATGGTAAAGAGCGTCATTAAAATTTTTGACCTGCAATGCACAATCACCCGCTCTCAGTTTGGCGTTCAGATATATTCTGTTTTTCAATTCAACATTATCAATAAAAGTTTTGGGCAACAAATTCAAACACTTTGTAAATTCATCATAACCAGCCTGATATTTATCCAGTTGGATGTAATTGTACCCTTGCAGGTAATGTGCAAAAGCAGGCGCTGACTGTCCGGTCATTTCAGGCACACCTTTGATCAGTAAAAAATATTTGATCAGGTTTTCTGTGCTTTGCTCAAATTTTTTCTGCCGTTGTAGGATCTCTGATTTCCAGTAATAAGCCTGCAAAGTAGTACTCAAGTCTCTGTCAGTCTTGATCGCTTTATCAAGATCAGTTAAAGCGTTGTCTTCCTTGCCGTTCTGTATTTCCTGCAGTGCTTTATAATAACAAACCTTCTGATAAGCATCAAACAACTGATAGGATACATTGTCCCTGGATTCCAGGATCTCCTGTGCTTTGCCATAATCCCTGGTCTGAACGAATAATTCTCCCAATAGGTTCTGTGATTCAATATAATATGCAGAATTGGCAGGAACTAAAAACAAAGCATCAATCGCCTCTCTGTCATAACCGAGTTCCGCTGAAAGTTTTCCAAAATTGAGCAATGACTCTTCATGCATATTGTTCTGGATATTGTGATCTGTAACCTTTTTCAATGCCGTTCTGGCTGATAGTTTATCCCCGGATTTGAGATAACAATTCGCAAGGTAATAATTGGAAACCTGTCCCATATCACCTTCAACATCTGATATTTGCAAAAAATGAGGAATGGCGGCCTCCCATTTTTCGAGGTAATAATTGGTGTAAGCCAACTGATAGAAATCAGATTCAGTCATTTTTTCAACATTTTGCTCAAATTTTTCCAGATGTGGCAATGCTTTGGCATAATCTCCCAGAATAAAATGAGATGATCCGATCAACTGATGAATTTTAAATCTGTTTTTTAAATCAGGCGATTGGATTCTTTCCTCACCATAGGTGATGGTCTTTTGGTATTGCTCTTGCGTAAAATAAAGCTGAACAAGGTAATATGGAATGTGATCCTTATAAAACAGATCGTTTTGAACAATTTCAAAATGGTGGATAGATTCAGTAAAATTTCCTCTTAAAAATTCACATATTCCGAGGTAATAGTTGGATGGATAATAATATTCATTTTTGGCAAAAGTCAACTCTTCAAATTGTGATGCAGCCTGATCAAAACGCTGTTTTACAAAGTTTGAATAAGCCATTTTGAACAAAACCGTCTGTGTTTCTTCCCTGTTCAGTAAATTCAGCTGAATTTCAGAAAAAGAATTCAGTGATTGGGTATAATCCTTTATCCGGAAATAATAATTTGCTTTTGCGAGATATGCCTGTTGAAGCAGTATATGACCGGGATAATTCCTTTCCAATTCCAATAATAAGTCATCCGAATTATCGAGTCCCATATCATACGACAACTTTACACGATAAACATCCGCACTGATCTCTTTCAAATGTGTCGTTCCCGGTTCATTCTCAAGTGAGGATTTGAATTGATACATTTTCAGACCTGAAAGGCTATACAGACCTTCATCAAAAGCGCTGATCCCTTCCAGGAAAATCTGATCCTTATCCAGATAACAGGCAGTTTTTTGCCCATTCACCATATTAGAAAAAAACAAAAACCAAATACCAAAAATATAAATGGATCTATTCATTTTTATTTTATTTAACTGACTTCAAGTAAACCATAAAATCAACATTTCCTTAAGCTGTACGAGCCAGAACCAAAAAAGAAAATGATTTAAGAACCCTCCATACGGACAGGCCCATACGGGCAGGCCCATACGGGCAGGCTCTGATCACCGATTTTTGATTTAAGAAGTCCAATGCATCTGTAATCATAATTCGCTAATCCTTGCCTGCCTGGTTGGATATTAATCCTACAGGGTTCGATATTCAGTACGGCCATCATTCTACATCACATTTCTTTAAAGTTCTGCCAAAACAAAACATGAATTCAATTTTAAGACACTAAATGCTTTACGACAGGTTACGATTTAGGCAAAATTCCATTACAATCCTTACATTAAACGGTTTTTATTAACCCTGATTTCATAAAAATCCAGTTGGGATTGAAAAAAAAGAATTTTTTAAATTGTTACCAATCAAAATCAGCCTGTGGTACTTAACCAAAAGAAAACTATTACAAACATATAAAATATTTTTTAAATATGAAATTTATTTATAATTAAGCTTTTAACCAAAATATATTTTTCAAAATATTGAAAACATATGATCAGGAGCTGGTGGTATATGACAGGCTGACCGTAAAATGGAATTTCTGTTATGGAAACCACCAGATTTCTTCAACAATTTCGCGATCATGTATCGATCAAAAATTCAACTTTCCCGGATTTCTTGATTATCCTATTTTCAAATTTCAAATTTGCTCATTTCCGAATTATCTTTTTATCAAATTAACAATTTTCCAAATTTACCTATATTTTTGTATGCTTGCTGGTATCCAGGAGACGAAATCGATTAGTTTTGCAATACCAATCTATGGTTAATTCCGGGAACAAACAATTTATAATCAATTATTTATAGTAAATATATTGTATATGAATTCATTTTTAGATGATAATTTTAATTTTGAAATATACTCTCCGGAGCATATTATCGGGGTGATTTCATTTGCTATTTTTGGCATTCTGATCATTTGGATAGGGAAAAAAAATAAATCTGCTGCAAGTAAAAGAACCATATTACTTTATTTCACTTTTGCCATTTTCCTCTCTCAGATTGCTAAAGTTGTCATTTTGCTCAGCTTAGGAAGGTTTGATGAAAAAACGGACATTCCTTTGCAATTATGCAATGTAGCGCCCCTGATTTTATGGTTTGCCTATTATTTCAGAAGCAGGGCTTTGTGGGGAATAATTTTCATGTGGATCATGGCAGGCACCATACAATCCAATTTCACACCGACCCTGGAACATTCCTTTCCGCATTTCGAATGGTTCAGGTACTGGATCATACACGTTTTGGTGGTGATCGCTGTAATTTACGGATTCGTAGTTTTGGATTACAGGTTGAAATGGAAGGACATCTTTATATCCTTATTTTGGCTCAATATTTTCGCATTGATCGTCTATCCCATCAATTTATGGCTGGATGCCAATTATTTATTCCTTGTAGAGAAGCCGAATGGCAAGACCATGTTTGATCTCCTGGGCAAATGGCCATACTACATACTACAGCTTGAATTTGTTGCCATCCTCTTATTCAGTTTATTATATCTTCCATTCCATTTTTGGAGAAAAAACCCAATGAAGGTGGAAAGCAACAGCCAAACCTTAAATCAATATTAATTAAAGTTCCATGCGAATATTTTTTTCAGAGCATAACAATAATTACCTCAATTATACTTTTGATTATGCTGTATATGCTCAGCCGGATATGCCCGATGAGATTCCGGATGTTTTTGATAAAGGTTTTTTACCTTACAGCAATGATGTCAAGCTTCATGAAGAAACATTTTACCTGTGCAGAAGTGTACGGATCACCACTGCAGACTTCAAGTCGGGTTCAGAAAATAAACGAGTAGACCGGAAAATCGAACCTCTGGACATCAAACTTGAAGTGTTGGATAAAGCAGATTTCGATTACAAAAACGAAGATTTCAGAGCTTTCTGCCTTCGATATGCAGATCAGCGTTATTCAGCAAAAACTATGGATGATGTCAGGTTGAATTATATTTTTGAAAGGCAAAACGGTACTCACTTCTTCAAATTCTCTGACGGAACAGGAAAATTGATCGGATATGTGCTTACAGGCATTCATGGCAACATGTTGCATTACTGGTTTTCTTATTTTGACACAAAGATCATGGAACAATATCCTATTGGAAAATGGATGATGTGGAGATTGATCTGCTGGTCCAAAGAAAACGGTCTGGATTACGTTTACCTGGGCACTTGTTACGGAGAAAAAGCCTTGTATAAAGTCAGGGATTTCAATGCTGTTGGTTTTTTTGATGGTGAAAAATGGAATACTGATCTTACAGAACTCAAAAACAGGTGCAAAAACGATCAATACGGCCTTGAAATGGACAGATTCAAACTGAACAGGCTTAATTAACGTATTCAAAATAAAACTTTAATATGCAGGAAGAATTAACAAATTACGGCTTCCTATCGGTGCTTCCGCCCGTAATTGCCATCATCATAGCTATTTGGAGGCGACAGGTATTCCCTTCCTTGCTGTTTGGTATCTGGTTGGGTTACCTGATCATTAATAAGGGAAATCTCCTGGACGGAACGATGGCTACCATTTCAGGCTTAGTGGACGTTTTTAAGGATGCAGGCAATACCCGGACTATTATGTTCAGCGCATTGGTCGGCAGTTTGATCTTGCTCGTTCAAAAATCAGGTGGAGTATCAGGTTTTGTCCATTGGGTGGATAATCGTTTAAAAAACATTGACCATGGTGGAACCAACAAATCAAGAGTCTTGGTTCAGTTGGCTGCATGGTTGACCGGAATAGTCATTTTTGTCGAAACGAGCATCATAGCCTTGACAATTGGAACGATTTTCCGACCCATTTTTGACAAAATGAAGATCTCCAGAGAAAAGCTCGCATATATTGCCGATTCAACAGCTGCACCTATTGCCATTTTGATCCCTTTTAATGCGTGGGGAGCCTTCATTATGGGTTTATTGGTTGTGGAAGGTTTTGACAACCCGTTTTCCACGATGTTCAAGGCCATGGCTTTCAATTTTTACCCAATGCTGGCATTGTTATTGGTTCCATTTCTGACAATAACAGGTTGGGATTTCGGACCGATGGCTAAAGCAGAAAAAAGGGTTAAAAGCACAGGGAAAGTACTTTCTGACAATGCAAAACCAATGGTATCCAATGAGTTGACAAAAGTTGACCCCATTCCTGGAATACCCTTACGTGCAATAAATATGTTACTTCCTATCATGACCATGGTATTAATGATGCCTGTCATGCTGTCTTATACAGGTTGGGAACAGGCAGTTGCAGAACCCGGAAATTCAAATTTTATTAAAACAGCTTTTTTTGCCATTGGTAAAGGTTCCGGATCAACAGCTGTATTAACATCGGTTCTTACCGCATTAATGGTTAGTTTCATCCTGTACAGAGCCCAAAAGATCATGCGTTTTGATGCATTGATCGAGTCCACATTAAAAGGAGTATCCGAATTGATGCCTCTTGCATTGCTGATGATGCTGGCTTTTGCCATCAGCGGTGTTTGCAGGGAGCTGCATACCGGAATTTATGTAGCAGGAGTTGCAAAAAACCTGATATCACCCTCATTGATCCCCGTGATCATTTTTGGAATTAGTTCTTTCATAGCATTCGCCACAGGCACATCCTGGGGAACCTTTGCCATCATGATCCCGATCGCTGTGCCCATTGCACAGAATCTGGATGTCAATGTTTATCTGGCCATTGCTGCAGCCTTGAGTGGCGGTGTATTTGGTGACCATAGTTCACCGATCTCGGACACGACCATCATTTCTTCCATGGCTTCTGCAAGCGACCACATCGATCATGTGAAAACGCAACTACCCTATGCTTTGACTGCTGGTGCTCTGGCTGCCGGGCTGTTTTTAACACTCGGACTGATCATGCATTAATGTATATTCATCTGTGTAATCAATACAATTTTGTGAAATGTTAAAATGTAAAGCAATAATACTTTTCTATTTTGTTTTTTCATGCGTTGTCTTTTTGCAGGCAAAAGTATTACATGTAGGCCCTTCACAAAATTATTTAAACCTGATAGATGCAGTTCCCCACATCGAGCCAGGAGATACGGTTATGATCCATGAGGGCATATATTCCGGGGGTTTAACCATCTCAGAATTGAAAGGAACTGAAGGAAAATGGATCGTTTTCACAGCAGCTCCCAACGAAGAAGTCATTTTTCAAGGTGGTACCAACAGCTGGCAAATGATCGATGTTGCTTATATTCACATCAGAAAGCTGGTCTTTCAGCATCAGACAGGTAATGGATTCAATATAGATGATGGAGGCGACTACTCTACTCCAACACATCACATTATTTTTGAGGAATGCACTTTCAGAGACATGAATGCAACAGGCAACAATGATCTGTTGAAAATGTCAGGCATTGATGATTTTCAGATCAGGGAGTGCAATTTTTTGAACGGAAGTCAGGGAGGAAGTGGCATTGATATGGTAGGCTGTCATCATGGAAGGATATGGAATTGTAATTTTGAAAACATGGGATCCAATTCCATTCAGGCAAAAGGTGGTTGCAGGGACATCCGGATAGAAAGGAATTTCTTTAAAAACGGTGGTCAGCGGTCACTCAATCTTGGCGGATCGACCGGATTGCAGTTTTTCAGACCACTGGATGCAAAGTATGAAGCAGCCTATCTGAAAGTTTATGCCAATGTTTTCATCGGATCAGTTGCGCCCATTGCCTTTGTTGGTTGTATTGAAACAGAAGTAGTCAATAATACCATATATCTTCCAAAAAAATGGGTTTTAAGGATCCTTCAGGAAACCGTAGACACTTCAAGATTTTATTCCTGTAGCAATAACACGTTCAGAAACAATCTGATATACAGAGACAATCAGGTTTCGGTGGATTGCAATATCGGCCCAAATACCCTACCTGAAACCTTTCATTTTTCAAATAATCTTTGGTACCATGCACAAAATCAAAACTGGACGGGTCCAACTACCTTGCCGGTTGCCGATCTCCACTCATTGATCAATGTGAATCCTTCGCTGTTTGATCCCGATAATGAAAACTTCAGCTTACTGCCCGGCAGCCCTGCCATTGGAAAAGGATTCAGCCTGGATACGTTGACAATGGATTTTACTGGCAATACTTTTAATGATCCGCCTTCGATCGGTGCATTTGAAGGCAATCCGCTACCTGTGAGTTTGAGCATTCCCGAAAAAGAATCACTCCTTGACATCAGCATTTTCCCGAATCCGGTCCGAAGCAGATTAAATATAATTGATTATTCATCTCACGAAAAACCAATGATTGAAATATTTGATCTCCAAGGTAAGCTTGTACATAGGGTTTCTGGAATAAAAGGACTGAATTCGATCGATCTGTCTTCATTCCGTTCCGGAACATATATATTGCACTTAAAACATGAACTTTCAGGTCAAATTAGATCCATGTTGTTTATCAGAGAATAAAATCTGATTGATACAGAAATAATTTGCAACAATAAAATAAAATCCATTATTTGAAATAAGAGCTATAAAGCAAATGTACATCAGTTTACAAATTATTGGAATTGGCTATAACAAATTAATGGAATTGGCATTAAAAATTAATATAAACAAATTTCCCGAAATCAATCTTAAAGCTCTGGAGATAGTGATCAATGAATAATCCAGCTGCGAATCAGGCATTTAAAACAACCCAAATTCAATGTTGAATTGCCCGTTTGACAGTTTAATTGATTGACCGGATTTGAATTGACCATCAATAAACAATCCATGTTTGTATTCGATCATCATCAGAACGGTCAATATGCATCCAAAACAAGACTTCTGTTCGTAGGTATATTATCCGCTTTATACGCGTTATATGCATCCTGTATGCTACATTTGAACATTTGATCAGTTTTTTCCAATTTTGCAGTCTGTTTGGGGATGTATATGCATACGATTCTATGATGTACACGGCGAAGTTGATGGAAATTACTCTTCAAACATGGTAAAATAATTAAAAGCATCACACAAATCATTTTTCAGAATGAAAAGCAATCAATTCATAAATAATATAAAACTGAATTTCTGGCATTATCAACTGATTGGATTTACCATTCATACCTTAAACCATTTAGCCAGGTATTGGGATTTATATGCGAATTCTTTAAAGAAAAGCTTTTCACTTTTACTCAGTAATATCATTTTAATTTTATTAACGCTGGTTCTCAGACAGATATACCGGTATTTCTACCGATTGAGGAAAACACCGCTATATTATATTCTGTTGATTTCCATTTTATCAACCCTGACTTCTTTTGTCTGGCAGGAGGTCAAATTCACATATGACCATTTACTTTGGGATTGGGATATCAATTGGTTTACTCTGGAACGAAAACACGAATACTTTTTCCTCATACTTGTCAATGCCTATGTGCCTTTTGTATGGAGTATCCTTTACTTTGGAATTAAATACTGGAAAGATCTGCAGATGGAATTTGAGAGATCAAAAGCGCTTCAGATCCAGGCTGTTGAGGCTCAATTAAAAATGCTAAGGTATCAGTTGAATCCTCATTTTCTGTTCAATTCACTCAATTCTATCCAGGGATTGATGTATCAGGATGTCAAAAAAGCTGATTTGATGCTGACAGAATTATCTGAATTTCTACGTTATTCCCTCAAATTTAAAAATGAATTGTTCATTTCTCTTTCAAATGAATTTGAGATCATTGAGAAATATTTATTCATTGAAAAAATACGATTCAATGAAAATCTGAATTATAAGATATCCTATACACCAGAAATTTCAAATGCGAAAATTCTTTGTTTTTTGACTCAACCATTGGTAGAAAATGCTGTAAAACACGGAATGAAAAGCAACAGTGGTAAAATCACTTCTGTATTTGTTGAAGCTGAAAGAAAATCAGAATGGCTGATGATCCATATTGTCAACACAGGAAAATGGCTTAGCAATGATTTTGAATTAGGCACGGGCATAGAGAACCTAAAAGAAAGGTTACACAATGCATATGGGGACAATTGTTCTTTTGAATTGATAACGGATGAAGAATTTGTAAAATTTGAGATTAAAATCCCATATAATGAGTAATTACACCGCATTGATCATTGATGATGAATCGTTAGCCAGATTTACCCTGAAAAACAAACTGGAAGAATATCCTCAGATTGACATTTTGGGTGAAGCTGCTTCAGTAGCAGAAGCTGTTACATCGATCAGTCAATTGAAACCGGATCTGTTGTTCCTCGACATTCAATTAGGTGATGGGACAGGATTTGATTTACTTAATCAGGTGGAATTCACAGGTGACATCATTTTTGTGACAGCATTTGACGAATTTGCCATCAGGGCTTTTGAGATCAATGCCCTGGATTACCTGATGAAACCGGTTTCCGACAGACGCCTGAAAGATGCGCTGGAACGGCTTTTTGAAGGAGAATCCAAATCAATGGTTAGCGAACCGGTAAAAATTGACTACAATGACCGTCTGATGGTGACATTACGCAAGTCCATCAATTTTGTAAAGATGAGCGAAATAGTAGCCATTACAGCCTCCAGGGAATATAGTTACATCTATACCAATACGGGTAAAGAATACCTGACATCCTATAATATCAGCGAATGGGACAATAGGTTGCCTGATCAACATTTTTGCAGGATCCACCGTTCTACCATCATCAATTTTGAGTACATTGCCAAAATAACTCCTAACATTACTGGAACAGCTGAAGTATTGATGCAAAACTCCAGTAAATCTTATGTTATCTCGAGAAGTTATTTTAAAAAAATCAAACATCGGTATAAACTTTAACCCCCGAAGCGCCATAATTGAACATAGAAATCTCACCTTCAATGACTTAATTAACACCTCATTAAAGTCTTTCTGCGATTATTTGAATTCCCCTGTCCTAACCTGGACGGCTTAGAAACAAAGAGGAAAATAATTTAAGAACCCCGAGCCGCTTCGCTAAGGGACAGGCCCCATACGGGCAAGCCCCATACGGGCAGGCTCATACGGGCATGCTCTGAACAACGAATTTTGATTTAAGAAGTCCAATACATCTGTAATCATAATTCGTTAATCCTTTGCTTGCCCGTATGGGTTTGCCCCGTTGGATATATCTCCTACGGGGTTCGACCCCGTTGGAGATATATCCTACGGGGTTCGCCCCGTTGGAGATATATCCTACGAGGTAAATATTCAGTGTGGCATTTTTTCTAAGATCAAATTTCTTTAAAGTTCTGCCAAAAATCACGAATTCAAGTTTTGAGACGCTAAAAAAGAACCAAATCCAGACCTTTCCCTTTTGAGCTTTATGGGTGAAAAACGGAATTTCAATGCATTTTCCAGTTTTATTTTAATCGAAAATTACTGCCATTAATATAGATATTCCAGCAGTTTGTAGAAGTATAAACAAATTTTATAACATTTACATGAGTGCCTGCGTCTAATAGGCAAAAATGATAACTCATTCTAAACCAATAAAATTTAACAAATTATGAAATCGAAATGAAAATATTTAGGGCATATTATACAAAACGATCCTAATTATTTTTTATCAAAGATTCTGATTAATAACTGAAATTAAAAAAAAACTTATGAAATACTTTATTCTAATTCTGGCAAGTTTAATGATCCTTTTTGTGGTGAAAGCCAATGTAACAAACACACATCATGAGGAAAGCAAATTAAAAGAATTTGACAAAATTTCCTCCCGGATTGCAGGTGAAATCACCGTCAAAAAAGGTGATTTTAAAATTGAAAAACAAGGCAAGAAGTCTCAACTGGATAATATTGAATTTTTAGTAAAAGACAAAAAACTGATCATTCAGTATAAATCTCGTCTTAGATTTAATTCAGGCAAAGTAAAAATTAACATTACCATGCCTTCGCTCAACGGCGCATCGGTATCAGGATCGGGTAAAATAAACATTCATGACGCCTTCAAAGGTTCTGAGCTCAGGCTTTCGATCAGTGGCAGCGGTAAAATTGAGATAGAAGCACCTGATTACCACAATCTGGATTGTTCCATAGCTGGTTCGGGCGAATGTAACATCCTCGGAAAAGCTAAGATCAGATATGCTTCAGTTAACATTAGTGGAAGTGGAAACTGTGATGCTGAAAAAGCGGATATTCAGGAAATGCATATAAATATTTCAGGTAGTGGCGACTGTGATGTTTCAGTTAAACAGTTGCTTGATGTAAAAATCGCAGGCAGCGGGAAAGTTGAATATACTGGCAATCCCGAGATCAGGCAAAAAATCGCCGGATCAGGAAAAGTCATAAAAAGCTAATTAGTGCTTTAAACTATTATTAATCAATTATTAATCAATTATTAAATAAAAATAGAAATGAAAACATACATGTTAACGGGTTTTATAAACCTTATGATGATCTTCAATATTTTTGGACACAAAACTTTAGAAGTTCCTGCTTCGTTGACAACAAACTCCAATCATTCACTTCGTAAATTTGAAGTGATGACTGATATTGATCGCACTTTGTCAGATTTGGCTTCCAGAGAATTATTCTCAGGAACAGTATTGATCTCCAGGAAAAATGAAACTTTGTTCAAGAAAGCTTACGGATATTCAGATTTTCGGACAATGAGTCCAAACACCACAGAAACTAAATTCAATCTTGGTTCTATCAACAAAATATTCACCAATGTGGCTATTCTTCAATTGGCAGAACAGGGTCGGTTGAGCCTTGATGACAAATTAATTAAACATTTACCTGGATTGCATATGAATGGAATTTCCAACATTGTAACCATACGTCAATTGCTCGAAATGACTTCCGGACTGGGAGATTTGCAGTCCGATGTTAAGACCGGAGTACCAGTAAATCAATACAAGGAGTTGAATGATTATGTGAGCATCTTATCTCAATCTGAATTGAGCTTTACTCCGGGCTCAGGCACACAATATTCTAATGCCGGATATCTTTTACTTGGATTGGTCATCGAAGAGATTACCGGTATGAGTTATCACCATTATGTAAAGGAAAACGTTTTTTTGCCTGTGGGAATGCAAAATACAGACTTTTATACACTTGACCAAATAATTCCTAACCTGGCGATAGGTTGCACCGGAGTGAAAGATAATTGGAAAAAGTGTGAATCTAATATCAACATGCTTCCCTTTAGGGGAAATTCTGCAGAAGGTGGATATTCAACAGTTGAAGACATGGCGCTGTTCTTTCAAGCTTTAAGTCAAGGTAAACTGTTAAGTGCCAAGTATGTGAATTATATCTTAACGCAACAAATTGGAGTAAATGAATCTAAAGCAGTTCAGGAAGGGCAGTTGACAATGCAGGGTGGCGCACCAGGCGTAAATTGTTGCCTGAGTTATAATGCAAAAACAGATGAACTGGTCATAGTTTTGGGCAATTATGACCCTCCAATTGCTACCAACGCATTTAGAAAGATCAGGGACAAATTACAAAACATGGAATTGGATAAAACGATTTAAGGTTAACCAGATTTTAATAACAAATTATGTGAGAGTTTTTTCGAATTAAAATCACCCTACATTTTTGCAAATTCATATCAACATTTTTATAAATAAATAGAGGACCAAATGTGGCCCTCTATTCGTTTACAACAAATTGACTTTATCTGATTACAATTTAATCACTTTCAAAGATTCATTCATATGATAACCAGTGCATTGAAGGATATACAAACCAGGTTGGATAGCAGATAAATCAAGATTGTATACCTGTTCTCCCTCCAGTATCTGCCTTGATTCCACTTTTACGACCTGACCATTTATATTCGTAAGTACCAGATTTACCTCTTCGGATTTGGCACTTTTTATCCTGAATCTCAAATCATTTTGAGCAGGATTGTTCAATAATTGGATTCCTGATAAAACTTTATTGGTATTTTCTTCTGCATTTGTGGTCACCCTGTTGCTTAATACATTGAACAAATTCAAAATATTGCTGCCTGAATAATCTTCCCCAATTCCAAAGATATTACCGCAATTCTCCAAAATATAATGAATAAATGATTCATCATCATCAAAAAGCGGGGCATTGAGTATACATAAAGGTAGTTCGAGTCCACATTCATTGTGGATCAGCAAAATCGCCTGTTGGAATGTTGTCACATCATTATAGTTCAGCGAATCAAGACAACTGATCAAAACAGGATCAACTTCAGGGTCAATCACGAGTATGTCGCAATCGCCTTCAGTCAATACTGTCAACCCAAGACATGTTGCAAAGCATTCATTCGGAACATAATAGAAATTGCCGAGACTATCAGAAGCGCAAATGAACGGAGTTTCATCCTCCACCTCGCAGTCACATGCTTCCCATGGATTGTAATATTCACACAAACTGTCTGTTACGATCTCATATCCAAAACACTCCGCCCAGCAGGCATTTGGCATTTCAAAATAATATCCCAACGAATCCTGAACACATACCGGTTCATATTCATCCGGACAGTCGCACTCTTCCCATGGATTGTAGTATTCACACAAACTGTCTGTTACGATCTCATATCCAAAACACTCCGCCCAGCAGG
>ERZ761607.1079-NODE-1079-length-37008-cov-35.958894_pt1 | contig 37008 bp, 30 predicted proteins | sample MGYA00511164_ERZ761607 | MGnify/ENA primary metagenome ERZ761607 (study PRJEB28899, sample SAMN02445080) | bioreactor sludge metagenome | biome: EBPR sludge | place: Australia: Brisbane, Thorneside Wastewater Treatment Plant | collected 2011-06-22 ... | reverse complement strand
AATTATTTTTTCGTTGAATTTGCGTAGCGTGGTTTTCGGAAACTACGCCGATTACGCCCCTATTGCAAGCAAGTTACAATGGCCAAAAAATAAAAAGGCTCCTTTTGGAGCCTTTAAAAAACGGTAAAAAGCAAGTATTAACCAGCGTTGGGGCCGCCTTTCCCTTTACCGCCGTGACCCTTCGGTTTACGATGCGTGAGTGCATCATGTATAAGCACAATTTCTACCTGAGTGGCCGAGAGGAAGCCGGATATTGTGGTTTTGAAGGCCTCCCGAATGGCTTGTAGTTGGGCTGGAACGTCCTCGGCAGCAACTTCTTTGTTTTTTACTTTGGTTGCCAATGCTTCCAGAGCGGTCAGTTGAGCAGCGTAAGCGGCATCTAACTTATCTGATGTGGCCGCATCAATGGCAAGTACCGTGTTTCTCGATTCCTTTTCGGCAGCGCGGGCTGCTTCGAGGCGGGCTTTGGCTTCTTCGATGCGCGTGGCAATGGTCGCTTTTTGCTCTTCGGTCAGAAGTGCGGTCAATTCTGCTTGGCGTGCCGTATGCAAGGCGTCCATCTGAGTCTTAAATTCTTCGGCGGTAAGGGTGGATTTTTGATCCATCAATGCCTTGATTTGAGGCCCATACTTCTCCATGATGGTTTTTACCTGTGCCTTTTGGTCTTCGGTCAGAAGATCGAAAGGAATAAACCCGGGGCGTCCTGTTCCTTTAGTGCCATCTCCTTTCATCCCATGAATAGGGAAAAACGGACGTAGCCCACCTTCTCGATTCCCTGCCGCATCGAGGTCTGGGTTGAGTAGCTTTTCTTTTTCCTCGGCTGTTAATGTGGCTTGTAAGTCTTTTGCTACATTCCACAAAAAGCCGGGTTGTTTATCTGCGTGTTTATTAAACGAACTACTCACGTTTCGGGCGGTGGTGCCGCCTAACTGTAATTCACTGGAAACCTGAACCGCCATTTGGGCTACTTGTATACTGCTCAGGATTTCGGTTGTGGTGTCGGTGGCCTCAGGCGAATGAACTGCATCGCAACCACTGACAACAAACCATAGTGCCAGAAGTGTAAGAAGAGGTTTTTGGATGATTGTACGCATTGTGTTACTCCTTGTAATGTTGTGTAGATTATGATCCGGTGTTTGGTTGGATGTAAACTACATTACCACATTTGGGAAGTTGTTACAATTTTACGGCTTTCGCAATGCGATTTTATTAAGATGTTTAGGCATTCTTAACAAGCTGCCACATAGATCATTTACAATACTTTTAGACGATAGAAGACCGCAATCTCTGGAAAAGTATAAAAGAATAGCCCCGATCAAAGAGGATTCGGGGCCATTCCCTGTTTTACCTTATTCTCAAAGATCAAATTGCCTGCTTTTTAGAGAACAAACTCCAAATCAGGTTTGCAAAGGTTAGGGCAATTCCTAGGCCAAGCAAAACAGCGGCCAAGGTGGTCAGGACTTGGAATGTTCCAAAAACTTCCGGGTAAGCGTATGTCCGTTGTTCCAATCCATTGCTACCCATTACCATGAGTGTAAAAAACGTTCCGTTAATGCCTAAAAACATCAGACCGACGGCCCATTGGGCTATGCTTTCTTGGTAGTTTTTTCCTGTAATGTGCCTCCAGTAGTAGTGAAGTCCACCCAAAAAAGCAATTGTCAAACCACCTAACATCATGTAATGGAATTGCGCTGCGACATACGTGGTGGCACCCAGATAAGAGGAGACATTCAAGGCACCCAGTACGAAAGAACTAATTAGCGATACGGTAAGCATAAACAAAAATGCAAAGATATACAGTATCGGTGTGCGCAGTTCAAGATGGCTTTGGTAAAGAGATGTTAACATATTTACAATCACAACCGCTAAAGGCACAAGCGCCAGATTGGCAAAAGCAGAAAACAAAACAGAAGCAAATTCAGATTGTCCGGCATTTACAAATTGCTGTCCCCACACCATAAAACTCAAGATCCCGTAAATCCCCAGCATCCAAACCAGAAACGGCCTTCCGAATATGCGCTTTCCGGTAGATCCTGCCAAGACATCGGCCATAAGCCCTATAGCAGGTAAAATGGCACTATATACAGCCGGATAAGCGGCAAACCAGAAAAAGTGGCGGTATAATAAGATGTCGCCACCCAATTTAGGATCAAACAAGCCCAATTGTAAGGCTTTTTCAAGGATCAGTAACTGGCTGCTCAGACCCATCAAAAACATTACGACAATTTGAATGGCTGCCGAAACGTAGAGTCCCCATGCAAATAAAGGAAGGTCTTGCCAAGACATCCCGATAGGCCGCATTTTGTGGATGGCCACCACAAAATTGATGCTCCGTAATACTGCCGATGCACCAAGCGTGAGGATACCAGATCCGAGCCATACCACAGCAAAGAGGGTAGGATCATCCGTAAAAAAAGTCTCTACCATTGTCCATCCAATCGGGGTAGTGCTGGCCAAAGAGCCAATAAGTGCAAAAATACCGCCTAACCAATAAAGGTATAAGCTCATCAGATGGAGTCGTGGGAAAGGTAAATTGCGGTTATGCAACAAGTCCGGCAAAAAATAAGCCCCCAATGTGGCAGGTATGGCAGGAATGACGAACAGTAAAACCATGATGGTTCCATGGGCCTCCATCAGTCGGGTATAGGCTGTTTGTGAGAGGAACGAGTATCCCGCATCGAGCAGTTCCAATCTTGCTACAATGGCAAAAACTGCACCCAATAAGAAGAAGAACAGGGCCGATCCTAAGAACATCAACGAGATGCGTTTATGATCTTCGGTTAAGAGCCAAGATCTGATTCCTGTGTGGGATGTCGTCTGTTGGGTATTGGTCGTCACCGGATTTTGCAGCGGCGAGGGTATGACATTTTCCATGATCGTATGAAATAGGTTGATTTTTCTTCATTAGGCCCTTAGGCATTGGTTATAGCTAAAACAATTTTGAGTTTTTCCCAGACAATTTCTAAATCGGCGGTGTTGGTATCTTTGTTTTTAATGCGATACGTGAGGCGTTCGGTATGGGGTTGATCTGTCTGGGGCTTCACCTTAATTCGTAAAACATCTTCTTGTTCGCTGTATTCATCGGTAAGGTGCTGATCCCAGTTTTTATTGATAATAACCGTCCACTCTTGTTTTCCGGGAATGGTAAATAGGGCATATTTTCCTTTCGGTAGGCGTTGCCCAGTGATCAGAACGTCTTTTCCGAGTGAAATGGAGGTTGCTTGGTGTGCACCTGTCACCCAAACTTGGTCGTATGGTACTAAGCCACCCCAGATGACCCGATTACGAACAGCAGGCGCGGTATAGGCAATATGGACATGGTTGCTGCCCAGATTGGTCATGGCCGTTTTGGGGATACTGCCTTTTGTGGTGTCCTTCACCGCTTCTTGGCTATGATCATGGGTGCTATGGTCATGCTGGGTTGGGGGTGTTTGCTCCGTTGTTTTGTGGTCTTTATGGCCTTGCGGATGATCTTGACACGCAGTCAGGGAAAGGGTAAAGAAAAAGGCAAATACATATTTTCTCATAATGAAGTCCTTTTATGGTGTACAGTTTGTTGTTTTTAGATGTTTTTTTCCTTTCTGGGTTCATGCAGTACATGAATCATCAATGGTGGTCTTCATGGGGTTCCTTAGACAAACGGATTACCTCGTGAAAAACGTCGTGGGTTTTGGAAAGTTGTGCAATAATTGCGGCTTCGCTCGCCTTGCCTTTGCGGATCATACGATCCGTTTTAACGCTCTCCTTCTTTAGTTTTTGAATGGTTTTGCGCATAGGGCGCGTATCGTAAGGTGCAGGAATGGGTTTGCTCGCTACTTGTTGCGCATGGGAAACAAGTTCACCTGACTTTGCCTTGATCGGTGCGGTGTCTCCATTCTCGGAAGGATGGAATGTGGCGGAAAGGACATCGTGGTATAATCCTAAGTCAGGCCAATTCCTGAAAAGAGATTGGGCATTTACAGGATTAAAAAATCCTGTAAAAATAAATGCCAAGATCCAAAAACCTTTGTTCATTTTGGGGATTATTTGAAGATGAATATTTGTAATACATTTGGGCAATTTTGCCGAAGTGTGCAAAAAAGACATACGTATTCTTGTCTTTTAAAGTGAATAAAAAACAAGGTGATATTAAAAAAAGTGACTGTTTGGATATATCCGCATGAACCCAATCTGCAACCATTGGCCACCTTCAAACAAGATGTCGTGGTAAGGGGTTAGCGACAAACAATATGGCGCGTACATAGGAAAGACACCATTGTCGAGAAACAAGACCCTTTCACAATGCCCTCTATCGGGAGCAATGGGGACGATCAGGTTTGCCGGGTCAAAAATTAGGCCAACATGAGAAGAAAATTAAACGCGAGGCGGATGGAAGATTTCTGCCGAGAAAAGAGAGTCATGATAAGCAGAAGACTGTGGGAAAGGATTCTTGGTCATGTCCGAAGTTCCTTTTACCCACGAAGGTGCAATATTTAAGTCAATAAAATACAATATCTCAGATTGTTCCTTGTTTTGTTTGACTGGGTTGCTTTGTTGTTCTGCTGCCTTTTTAAGTTGCCGGCTCAAAACACAAGTCCCTTTACAGTTCATTTTGGGCTTGAACCGATTGATGCACATCGTGCGTGCGATGTATTGCTGATTTACCTTGAATGCAATATGTGTCACAAGCCCGCTCAGTGGTTGAAGGGCAAGCATTAGGGCCAATACTATTTGGACCGATATTTTCAAGGCGAAATAATTAAAGAGTAAAACGGAAAAATAATATTCCATTAATGCAGTAAATGCAAATGAAATACATGCGAACCAATAAGCTTATTTTGCAATTTTGATGTTTAATGGTTGCTGCCATGTTGGAAAGTTGTAATGAGTGACACAAAAAAAGCCCTCGATAAATATCGAGGGCTTGGGCGTGGCGTTTATGGGCTAAGTTAAGCAGACTCGTTCTTGTCTTCTATGAGGGATGATAACCCCGGGACCTGTTCGATGAGTTGGCTCAATGCGTTTTGTCCGCCATCAGACCGGATTACCCCCATCAATTCTTTGAGAATGGGGAGCACCATACCAGCCTGTAATACAGTGCCAATGATCGAGCCTGCAACCGAAGAAGACGCTGTGTGGTCGCTGCCTTGTTGGCCTTGTAGGCCGTGTACATTCAAGACACGAATGCTTTCTATTTTCTCGGCAGGAATCATTAACTTTTCCACTAAAACAGGGAGTTGTGGCATCAGTTCTTTCAATGCTTGCGCCAAAATGGCCTGTGAATTGACCACGTTTTGGGCATCAAGGTTGGCACGGGTGGTTGTTGCTTGTGCAAGACCAACGGTTTCGATGGCTTTGGCTTGCTTTTCGGCGGCTTGTGACTCCATTTCAGCAGCGTCTAATTTGGCTTTGGCAACCGTCGTAATTTCATAGGCCCGTACATCCGACTCTACTTTTTGCTTTTCTTTTTCTACGGCAGCGGCTTTTTCGGCCTCGATGATTTCGATTGCCTTTTGGCGGTTGGCTATTTCGAGGGATTTAACCGTTTGGGCTTGTTCTTCGGCTTTTAACTTGAGGGCTTCTTGTTTGGCCACCTCTTCAAGAACAGATAATTTGGCTTTCAGGGCTTCAGATTCGGCCTTCTCGCGTTCAATCCGGGCGATTTCGATTTGCTGAAGTTTTTCTTGCTCGGCAATCTGGATGGCTTTCTCCCGAACGATTCGTGCACTTTCTACATTCCGTTTCCGTTCTTCATCGGCCACCTCGATGGCTTTTTGTCGCTCAATCTCAGCTGCTTTGATTTCACGGTCTTTAACAATTTTGGCTTGTTCGGAGAGCTTTTCTTGTTCTGCAACAGTTTGTTGCATGGTTGCTTGTTCCCGTGCTTGGGCTTCCGCTATTTCGCGGGTTTGGAGGGCTTGTTTTGCCGCAATATCTTGCTCTATTTGTAATTGCTTTAGTTTCGCCTCACGGTTTTGGGTGGCAATGGTTACTTCTTTTTCGCGAAGTCGTTTATTCGCCGCTTCCACCTCGGCAGAAGTCCGCTGGGCTATTTCTTTGCGACCACGGGCATCCAAAACGTTGTTCTCGTTGTGCATTTCGAGTGGTAATTGCTCCAAGTACTGAATGGCCACATCATCTAAGCGATAACCGTTTAGTATAACCCCGTTTTCGGCATCTTGCCCTAATGCCTTCATGATCTCGTCTCGGAATTCGCGACGATTCTGGTATAGTTGGTCGAAGGAAAGGGCGGCTCCGGCGGTTTTGAGGGCATCTGCAAACTTGGCCTCAAACAACTCGCGAAGGATACCAATATCCGAGGCCCGGCCACAACCAATGGTTGAAGCGACGTGACGAATATCTTCTTCCACAGGATTGATCTTGATGTAAAAATCCACTTCTACCTCTGCCCGGATCCCATCAGCACACGAGAGGCTTTCATGCGCCCTCCGAACGGTCCGAACGGTCTTTACCGTCAAATCTATGCGTTCGGTTCGGTGTAATAGCGGAATAGAAATGACTGAACTCAGATATACGCCCGGTTTACTCAGGCCGAACCCTGTTTTTACCAAAGCTTGCCCGGCTTCGGCTTTCACCAAAAAACGGTTGAGCATGCTCAGGAAAACGAGGATGAATAATATTATGCCAATAACAGCAGCAATACTCAAGATTAAAGATTCATTCATAGCCAATAATAAAATAATTAGGGTTGAAAATATAAGGGGTTGGGTTTGTTGCACCAGTGGACGCACTAAGAATCAAAAGGGATTACTTCAAAGACTTCTTTGTCGGGGAGTTTGCTTGTTAGTAGGACGCGATCTCCATAAGACAAAGCAATATCTGGGTTTTCGGTTCGTATGGCGATTTCGATTTCGTTTCCATTTTCCAAGCGGAGGCTGGCAGCGCCAAATGTGGCAGAAGCCTGGTTGCTTTTGACAGTCGCTATCTTACCGATTAGGTCGCGCTCGGTCGTAGCGGCTCCATAATCTTTGAAAAGTGGACTTAGTAAGCGGGATAATACGGAAGACGTTACCAAGCCAATGACCAGAGCGAGTGGAATGAAAAGGGCATTTGGTAACCAATCCGATGGTAAGTAAGCGCCTAATGCAGCGTGTAGTATCAATCCGGATAAGCCAAACCCGAATAAAATCCATGTTATTACCAGCGATAAAGGAACCAGACCAAACCCCAGTAAATGAAGCCCAGTATCTATCCATCCGTGATCGGCGTCTAAGTGAACGCCTACGTCGGAATCCATGTCGCTGTCATGATGACCGCCCATCCCTGTTACACTAATGACCCACAAAGAGAATGCAATCATCAATGGAATGGTGAAAATAAGTCGTTCCGGCTGAAAAAAAACATCCATAGCGGAAATGGTTTATGGTATAACGGTACGAGATTGAGGTTTTTGGTTGCCCTGCCAAAAGTCGTACTGCATTGCATTCATTTTTAATTCATATTTCTATTTAGGCAAAATTCGCCCGATGGTTATGGAGGATGGATACTGTGCCGACCGATAAATGGTATGGGTCTGTGCCTTAAAGTCTGAGTCTTTGGCGTTATAGATATCTAAAAAAACTTGCGGATTCCGGTCTATCAAAGGAAAAAAAGAACTTTGTACTTGAATCATTAAGCGATGTCCTTTTTTAAACGTGTGGAAAATATGTGGGCTTTTCCAGCGTACTTCGGTCACTTTTCCAGGCTGGAGCGGCTCTGGCTTGGAAAAGTTGTTGCGAAACTTACTTCGCATCACGGCATACCGAACCAACATCTGGTAGCCAGAAAGGGGATTTGGCAAATATTTTTTGTCTCGGGGTTGAACCTCTTTCGTGGAATCCGGAAAAACATCCACTACCTTCACGACAAAATCAGCATCGGATCCGGTAGTGGAGACAAATAAGCGAATATCCACTGGACCTGCTAAGGTGAAGTCTTCTGACAAAACCTCTGTTTCATACACCAAGACATCCGGACGGGAGGCCACAAACCGCTGGTCTTCGGTCATGTATTCTCTGGTACGGTCATAGGTGATTCGTTGAGAATAGGGAACTGGCTTCGCTGGATCCGAGACGTAGCGATCATTCCCAGTGTTTTTGGAAGGGGCTTGGGTGCTAAGACCACCTTGCTCTTTTAAAAACCAAGTGGTCGGGTGGGCATCTTTTGGTGGCCAAATGTCAAAGTTGTGCCAGTCATTGGAGCCTGTTGCAAAGGCGCGGACATTTGCCTGATCAAAATCCCCCTTACCTTTTAGGTAATAATTGAAGAAAGGGAGGTCTATAGACTCACGGTATTGTACGGCTGTTTTTTGTACAAAAGGAACATTCCCTAAAAAGTCTCCTTCTGAGCGTTCCCACCCTCCATGAAACCAAGGACCAAGTACGAGGCGATTGCTGGTTGCATCGGGGCTTAACTTCCCAATCGAGCGATAAATCTCATAGCCGCCATAGGGGTCTTCTGCATCGAATGCCCCAATAATCGTCATAACATTGGTTTTTACCCCTTTTAGATGGGGGAGAATATTGCGCTCCTGCCAGAATTGATCATACGTCCCGTGCTTCATAAAGGAGTTCCAAAAATCCACTTTCCCCTTAAAATATCGTGCGTTGGCATTGGGTAAAGCGCCTAAGCGTAGGAAAAAAGTATAGGCGTCGTCGGAATTGATACGCAGAGACGAGCCTCGTTTTTGGGTGGGGGTAGGCTCTGGATGTTCAAAGCCAGGGAAAAAATTAAACGCATCTTGAAGGTAAAAAGCACCATTTGCGTGAAAATCATCTCCGACAAACCAATCCGCAATTGGCGCTTGTGGAGAAGCGGCCACAATTGCCGGATGGCTGTTAATAATGCTCGCGGCCACATAAAATCCAGGATAGGAAATACCATGTAGCCCTACTTTTCCATTATTGTTTGGTATATTTCTGAGCAGGAATTCAACCGTGTCATAGGTGTCGGTACTCTCATCTACTGTACGATGGCCCGTTACGTTCGGTATGGCAGGGGTCATATTGGTGAACGTGCCTTCACTCATCCATCGTCCACGAACATCCTGACAGACAAAAATGTACCCTTCCTTTGCAAACCGATGGTCTCCCTGTGGGCCTAAAATGCCCGGAAACTTATTAGGTCCATAGGGGCCGCAGCCATAAGGGGTACGTTTTATCAAGAATGGGAGCGGCTGGGTGTTATTTTTTGGGACATAAACCGCAGCGTATAATTTGATACCGTCTTGGACTGGGATATAATACTCTAATTTTTCATAATTGTCTTTTGGAGAATATTCGGAAATAGGCTGTGCCCTTGCCTGAAATGAAAATAGCAGTACAACCACCCAGAAAACCCGAAAAAATAAAGTAAACATGGCTTATTCTTTGATCTTGTTTTGGAGATGAGGCAAAAAGTTGAGGATGAACGATTGTCCCGACAAACAAAAGAGCATCTGCTAACAACATAAAAAATTTATGGTTTATGAACAAACCTTTTTGTTGCTAAATGGATCGGTATGGTTTTAGAGGGGTCTTTATTTAGCTACCATCCCCGCAAAACCTGAAAACGCAATATATTTGTCTTCTTCTTTGGTTAAGAAAAGGCTGCTACCTTCATTTGTTCCTCGAATTGTGGTACCTCCACAAACCAAACCTCAGGTGTTATATGATGATAAACTTTTCGCTCTTCAAAGGAAATGCCCGCTCCGTAGGGAGTTGGAGCATGGGGCTATTCTTGCTTCTCCTATTGGCAAGCACCACTACAGCTAAACCATTCGTATCAAAAATATCCTATTACCCCAGATCCGATGGTCGGGGGTATGTTGTTTGGGTTGCGACTTCGGAACGTGTTTTTCGATACGATCTCAAACGGCAACGTGAACAATTGACACTTACGTTGTTTGATACCGACTTACAATCCAACGTTAACCAAGGGCAAACAGCAGGCCCGGTCTTGCGGCACGCAGCACGCACCATTCAAAACGATGTGGTTATTACATTTGATTTAGACCCCAATCAAAAGGTGGAAGCAACAGCGTATCCCGAAAGACAAGGGAGTGCGATGCTGGTTTCGCTTACCTTCAGCGGAACTGCGCCAACCTCACTCTCTACATTAGAACCTCCAGCTAATTCGGGAACGCTCGACAATCGCGGCAGTGTTCTGACGACTGCACCCGTTTCTGCTGACCCCTCTTTACGCCGTAGTACTTCTAAGACCGCAACGGCTGTAAGTGGGATCAACGGTTCCAGCAAAACAGAGCCCCAAGCCTCTTTGCGCCCGACAAATGCGCCCGCTCATGCTGGTGGTGCATTAATTCCAGATTATGATAACCCCAATGTATCGTTGGATTCTCCATTAAGAGCGCCAGCCCGAACCAATGCGGCCACTGGAAATCCGAAAGACTATTTTAATACTACCGCTCCCAAGCCCACAACAACAGGCAATGCCACGGCCCCAAACACAACGTCTGCAAATAATAACCCAACACCAACTGGTGGCGGTGGCGCGGGACCAGTTAGTACGGGGGCGAGCACCAAGACTGTAGCGGATATCCTGAATACCGATAACCCAATCCGATCCGCTGAAGTGCTTTTATTGGAAAGTGAAGCCGATGCATTGGCCCGTCAATTGACCGTAGCAAATAGCCAGAACCAAAGACGTCAAATTGAAACGGCCTTAGACGCCAAATTAGGACAAATCTTTGATGCAGAGCAGACGTTGCTGCGCAATCGGGTAGCAACCCTACGCTTAACCGCTACCGCCGAAGAAAAAGAATTGCAACAACGTCTGCGTGCACGAAAATCTATTATCGCAGAACGTAAACAAAACCTGATTTCTTTGGCCACCAAATCCATTGAAACCCCAAATGCATCTACCGGAAAGTCAATATGGGACTTTTAAGTGGAAATAATTAAATGGAAAAGGGTTGTTTCGTAATTCGGAGCAACCCTTTTGTTTATATAAACATGGATAGACTTGGTTGTTTGTTACCATTTTTCATTATATATGTCAGATACGCTCTGCCATTCCCTCAACCGTTCTCTTGTAGAACGTGCCATATTATCAGGCAATGCCTTCAATGAGAAAAAACAGGCCTCTTTGATTTCCCATTTATTGGGTTTTGGACGTTCATCGGTAGAAGCTTCTATTACCACCACCACGTCCGATCGGTATGGGTTGAGGTCCGTATAAACACCTTGTGTTTGGGTTATAACCAGATGTCGAAAACCAAGCTCTTCCTGAAGTTCTCGGCGCAGGGCATCCGCCAAACGTTCTTGTCGTTTGATGGCGCCACCGGGCAGATACCAGTATCGGTCGTCATAGGGATGTTTTATGAGCAAGACCTCTCCTTTGGAATTGGTAACAATGCCCCTTACACGCACCGAGAGCGGTTTAACAATGCGGCTGAAGGCATTTCGCAGGTGCAGCAAAAGCCGGATAACTCCGATGCAGAAGTGGTACATATTTAAATTTTAGGTGATGAAGTGCAAAGGGTATTGTTCTGTTTTTGTAAAAAAGTTATATTCATGGGCTATAATAAAAACAAAGCAATCTAAAACAAAAAAAGACCATGGCACGCAAAGACCAACTGACGGGCCGGAAATCGTTGACGGGCAACCACGTTTCGCACGCGAATAATAAAGTTAAGCGCCGCTTCGGGGTAAATTTGCAGCGTAAGCGTTTTTTTATTCCGGATGAAAACCGTTGGGTTACGCTTCGGGTTTCCACACAAACCATGAAGACTATCAATAAAAATGGGATTGCGGCAGTTGTAGCCGAAGCCCGACGTCAGGGCATTTCGGTCTGAAAAGGCATTGTGTCTGACGTCTTCATCCGTTGCGCAGTATAAATCCATTGTGAGGAGGCCACCATCATGGCAAAAAAATCCAAAGAAGCCCGAATCAATATTATTTTGGAGTGTACGGAAGCCCCCGGCACTTCTCGGTATGCTACAACCAAAAATCGTCGTAATACTACGGCGCGTCTGGAGCTGAAAAAGTATAATTCAGTCTTAAAAAAGCATACCGTCCATAAAGAAATTAAGTAGGATTGTAGAGGGGGTAGCAGGCGCTAAAAAAAAGCCTTATATTCCTCCAATCTAATACATGCCTAAATAACATCATCATGGCAAAGAAAGTCTCTAAAAACCAACGTACCGACCGGGGTAAAAATGCCAATAACAAAAAAATGGCCAAGATCCTTGTCGCAGAAAGAAAGCCTAACGGCCAATTTGCCTATAAGGTGAAAATGGTACATTTAGATAATGTGCAAGAAGAATTGAAAGCCGTTCAAAGTTAAATAAGTTTCGGGGCGTAGCGCAGCCCGGTTAGCGCGTCTGCTTTGGGAGCAGAAGGCCGCAGGTTCGAATCCTGCCGCCCCGACAACAGTACGTAATGCGCCTGTAGCTCAATTGGATAGAGCAACGGACTTCTAATCCGTAGGTTACAGGTTCGAGTCCTGTCAGGCGTGCTCAATTTGCATAGATTCGTACGATGCGGCGACGTGGCCGAGTGGCTAGGCACGGGTCTGCAAAACCCTCTACAGCGGTTCGAATCCGCTCGTCGCCTCTTAACGTTTTACCGAACTTCATTTTGAAGGATCGGTTTTTTGTTTTATCCCCATACGGTTTTGGGATATCATTCGTTTTGTTTCCTACGTTCCTTTCTTACCCCTGTTGGCAACTAGCACTTCATGTTTCTGGAAGGGTGCTTTGTCTAATCCAGCATAGGATTTGTCGAAAAATAACAGGGCTTGATCTAATGTTGCCCCAATAACATGGAGAAAATTTGTTGTTTCCAGCCGAACCAAATTCCTCTATGTCCTCAATTGTTCGGAGACAACCATGATCAAACCTGCTACCTCTGCTTTTATACACCACGATTACATACCAACTGCTTCCACGTTAATTTTGGAACAAGACATCCGTCGTGCCATCCAACGGGGTGATACCAAGATGTGTTGTTCGGTACAGGTGACCAAAACAACCACTTGGGCATCCGACTTTGTGGAAATTGTTAGCTCCTTGAAGAAAAAATATGGCCATCAGATTGCCATTGAAAGCGCCTTTGAAGTGGGCTTCTGGGATGCTTCAGGGCGTTTGGATTTGCCCAAGTCAGGCCTTGAGCCGGATCTTCTGATCGTCCGACCTACATTGGTGCCATATGGTAATGCGGTTTATACCCCGCGCCAAATTCGTTTGTTGTGGATGGATGAACTTACGACGCCATATATGGTATTTCGGCACCTTTTTCGGGCAATGATTGGTGCTATGTGGACTTATCCCAATGTTGTGGTGGCAGAGCCGCTACACTTAGTAGGGCAAGTTGGTCTGCACGAAATGGATATTCCGGTAGAAATGTTGGCGGGTTTTGCACAAGCGGTTGCCGAAACGCAAACATCCATGATCTTGCAGCAAACATGGGTCCGGGGTGCAAATTCGGCTGTAGAAGTGCTGAGGTTGTTTGGTTTAAACCAGAGCGGTAAATCCTCTGGGGTGACAATGGAGCAGGTGCTACAGAAGCGGTATAGCCTTTCTGATTTATCGCCGCTGGAAGTGAACAGGGTTATTGTTCCGAGGGCGTATGCGGCTTAAATCCGTGCAGAAGCTTGTTTTTTACTTTCCTGTGATGTCGGTCTTGGCCTCAAGTAGGAGTCCAGTGGTAAGGCGGTCTGCAATGGCTTGACGATAAGACGATTTCATGAGCCTTCCTTGGTCTATAGGATGCTGAATGTTTGCGGTTTCAATCAGAATGGCGACAGGTTTCGGGTATAAGAGCATATGTAACTGATCCCGTGTTTGTATAGATCCGGAGTAGGAGCGTCCTTCCGTGGTGTAGAAGGGTTTCATGGTATCAAAAAGAATCCGGGACAGACGTGCCCCATCATCGCTTCCTGAATAATAAGAAAAGTGTGGATCCATGGGGTTTGGTACGTCTTTAAGCGAACGCGAATCTACGTGAATAGATAAGAGGCGATGTGCGGTTGCTTCTGGGTTCTGGTCGAAGAGGGCATTTACAATGCCAGATCGTTGCCGCAGTCGGTCTGTAAAATTGGTGACCATTTCTATATTTCCCCAAAAGACCTCATGTTTATCCGGTAGCAACCGAGTACCTTCACGAATCCCATCATTGGGATCTTGGACAATCAGATATACTTTTGCGCCATGTCGTAACAAGTTTCGGGATAACCGGAGGGCTATGTCGTAGGCGTATTCGTCTTCCTGCATAGAAAAGCCTCCTACCTTAGAAATAGCACCGGGGTCTGGACCACCATGGCCGGCATCTATGTAATAAACACGTCCGGCAAGTTTGGTGTCTTGGCGGGTGATCGTGGCATATTTACTACCAAAAATTGGCCAAGTGGCCGTTTTCCCCTGAATCTGTGGGGATGTTTTTGGAATACGAACCTCGCGTTCTGTGGTGGCAGCGTGAATGTTCTTGGCTTCGTGGTCTGGTACCCAAAGTGCCAGTGAGTTAAGGAAGTTGTCTTCCCGAACACCTTTTGCGGTCATTCGGTTGTTGTAGTCTGCAATTCGTTGTGCATGGCTGTAGTCCGATATTCCGAGTGTTGTCCGAATGCTTTTCTGGTTATAGCGGTAACGGCGGATGGGCATTCGATAGGTTTGATCTATTTTTACCCCTTCATTGGGTTTAAGGTTATTGAGTCTTCGGAATTGGGTTACCATTTGGGGGGTAACAGGAAGTTCAAAACGGCGGAGCATCCCCATAATGCCTTCACTTTCGTGTGGCAAGGCGGTGACATGGTTTTGCGCGTTTGCAGAAATTAGGCAAGCCTTCAAAACAAGAACGACCCAAATAAGGCGACTCATAACGTGCGAAATAAGAATAATGAAGCTAAAAGGCTCAGATACAAGAATGTATTATACTACATATATTTGGGGCATCCCAAACGGAGCCTGTGTCAATTCTGGTTGAAGCCATAAAAAAAAAGCGTCATGGACGGTTTTTGCCCATGACGCTATGGGGTGGGTTTCCGTTTAGACGCACCTTGCCAGTAGGGGATGTCCCTCGCGAGTAAACAAAACCTTTGCCCAATTTGGGTCTTAATATCGTACACAAATTGCTCCAAAACAACAAAAAATCCAACCTAAGCCCGAAAACTTGCTCACAGTCGCTTGAAGAATCCTTGAAAGAAGGCTTTACTTGTGAAATAGTTATCCGTATTATTCGTAAATAAAACATTAATGAGCCATTAAAACGCCACTTCTTAAGGATCTCGTGTTTGACTCCGCTTATGTTCCTTCCCGAAAACCACCGAGTGGCATAAATAATTCCCAATGAAAGCACGTTTTTTGTTCCAAATACTGTTATGGGCCTCGACCGTCGTTGCTGTAAAAGGCCAAGAGACGGCATCGGACAAACCTCTAACGCTTCATAATGGTACTGGTAGTGATTTGACTGCCGTTTATGTGTCTGCATCAGATGCGGCTTGGGGCGAGAATCAACTCCGGAATGGGCGCCTCCAGAAAGGAAAATCTGTTACCCTCCTGTTAAAACTGCCCGGTACGGTTTGTACGGTTGATGTTCTGGCAGAAAGTGGGCAAAACAAAAGCTTTCAACTCTGGGAAATAAACGTATGTGTGGTGCCGGAGTTGGAGATCAATCAAGAACATGAAAAAGGACTGGGAAGTCAGCCTACGGTCGAAGTAATGATATCATCAACACCGATAGATGACATAAAAGAAAATCCTGGAACAGTGACCCTGCTCAATCGGACGGGTTTTACGATAGAAGAAGTGTATATTTCGGATGAGATCGCGTCATGGGGGCCTGATCGGTTGGGAGATGAGACGATGAATACAGACCGCGACCGCGTCATAGACTTGTCTGGAGAGCGGGGATGTTTGTTTTTCATCCGTGCATTAGATGAAGATGGTGATGTATATAGCTTGAGAAATCAAGATTTATGCAAAAAAAATGAAATTATAATTACACTGGATGAAATGGGGGAAAATTTTTTAGACCCGCCGCCCATGATGGAAATAGAAACGGAGGGCAGTTCGGTTGAAGTGCAAAATGGGCTTTCGGAAACAGTGTCTTATCTCTTTACCCGCGTTTCTGGAAAAGAGGGTTTTTGGGGAGAAGACCTCTTGGGTGAAGAAGGCAGCCTTGCCTCCGGTGATTCCAAAATAGTTAGCGTTTCGGAGCTGACTACCACAACCTGTGTTTTTGATCTGAAAGCCACAAATCTGGAAGGAAATAGGGTGTGGATGATGCGGGATATTGATCTTTGCACCCAAAAAAAAGTTGAGTTTACAGACGAGATGCTGGATAATTCAGAGGCGCAGGAGACCGAGGGTGTTGATTCTGAGGGTGAAGTTGCCAACAAAGTGGAAATAGAAAATCGTTTACGCCAGACCATTTTTTATCTACATGTTCGGCAACATGATAACGAAGACGGAGATTGGGGAGGAGATCGTTTGCAGGAAGACAATGCCTTGTCTCCACGAGAAAGAGTGGAGATTGTTGTGCCGGAGCTATATAATCGGGTCTGTTTATATGATATTCGTGGTTTAGACCTCGAAGACCGAGAAATACTCCTGATACAGCGTGTGGACTTTTGTGCAAACAAAACCCTCTTATTAAAATAAAAATCTGAATGCTGTACAGGTTTAGAAATCCGTACAACATCTCTGCTCTAAAAGTCGTTTTGACAAAGTACTTTACATCAGACATCATGTGTATTGCACCTCACCCGCTATTCTATAACTTCTAACTTCAACCCACAATAATGAAATGAAAAACATCATTACCCTTCTTTTGTTGCTCATGGGCTTCAACCTGGTGGCTGCAAATCCTTTTCCAGCCCGTACTGTAACCGTCAAAAATAATACGGGATATACCTTGAATAAGGTGGTTGCCCGTGAAACAGGGACAGAAGACTGGAGCGAAACGCTTATGAAATCGGATGCGCTTGAAGACGGTGAACAAATCAAGATTACCATTCCAGACGCAGGGCCTGATAATTGTCTGTTTGATATTGCGTCGGCATCTTATGAAGAAATTGGATTAGAGTGGGTTATCGAAAATGCAGATGTGTGCAGAACTCGGATTTTTACGTTTGACGAGGATAATTTTGTTGAGTACGACAGTGCGCCGGAACAAGATACAGTATCAGAAAACAGGGGAAGTAGCATTCAGGTTACTAATACCGTTGGTGAAACTATTTTTTACCTCTTTGTTCGTCCTGCGGGCACCTCTTCTTGGAGTGGTGATCTTTTGGCAGGCGCTGGTTCCGATCTCTACACCTTTCAGGATGGAGAAACCGGCAGTCTGGCGATTCCCAATCTGGGGGACGGAACTTGTCGGTTCGATTTTAAGGCAACGGCTTTAGAGGAATCAAAAATCCTTTCTATCGTCAATAATGTGGATCTTTGCAACAATCCATCGGTTACGTTTAGAAAAACAGGCAATTCAGGGCAAGGAGGCAATACCAATCAGGATAATACTGGTAGGGCAGTCACAGGCACTATCACCATCGCCAACAAATTGGGAGAAACGGTTTTTTACCTTTATTTTCGTAAAAGTGGTACAAGTGATTGGGGAAATGACTTGCTAAAGACTGCTGGGCAAGAACTTTATACTTTTCAGGATGGAGAGCGTGGACAACTCCGAATTCCGAACCTGAGCCGCAATAATTGCAAGTTTGACATTAAGGCGACAGCCCTAGATCAGAGTAAAATTTTGGTAGATACCCGAAATATTGACCTCTGCACCATGAACGATATAGAATTGGTTCCAAAAAACAATACCAATAGCAGCGGTGGCCAAGAGGTGAATGTGACCAATAACATAGGCGAGACCATTTTTTATCTGTTCGCCCGAAAATCCGGTACCAGTGATTGGGGAGAGGATTTGTTGGCAACCGCTGGAGAAGTCCTCTATACCTTCCAAGATCAAGAAACGGGTTCCTTGTCTGTTCCGGGTTTTAGTCGCAGTTCGTGTAAATTCGACTTTAAAGCAACGGCATTGGATAAAAACAAGGTTTTAAAAACGCTGAATAATGTGGACTTGTGCCGAAACCCTAACGTCACTTTCCGTTAAGGAAAAGTGCTTGTATGATCCATGTATCTCAAACATTTTCTTGTTAGCTATCACAACCCTATGAAATTTCTTAAGACCCACACCATTTGGTTTCTGCTGCTGACGTGTTTACCCATCCAACTCTGGGCGGGCAAACCAGCCGTTTTGGTCAACAAAACCGACGAAACTATTTTTTATCTGCGCTATCAGGTACAAGGCTCCAATGAATGGAGTGAAGACCTGATGGCCTCGGACCAAGTGCTGGAAAAAGATGCCTCACTTACCGTCAATATTGCAGAGGCAACCAATGCCAAATGCGTCTTTACCTTTCGTGCGACCGATTTGGCTGGAACAACCGTATGGCAAGTGGAAAACCAAAATATTTGCCGAAACAAAACAATTACGTTCACACCTGCAACCCGCATAGAATCCGACGAAGGGGACGAGGCCGGAGGAGATAAAAAGGCGATTACTTTTCAAAACGAAACCGATACATCCATTTATTACTTATACCTGCGTGCCAATGGTGAACAAGATTGGGGGCAGGATACAATGGAGTCTGGTCAGGTTATTTCGGGTAAAGAAACCGAAAAAGTTTTCCTTCCTTTGAAAGGCGGCTGTTATTTTGATATAAAAGGGGCTGATCTGGACGAGAAAACGGTGTTTGTTTGGGAAAATAAGGATCTTTGTGAAGACGACACGTTTGTAATCAGTGATTCTGATCTCAATCAGGATGGGGTAACAACGGAAAATGGGCCTACGTTCACCTTGGAAAATAAATTGGGCGAGACCGTCTTTTATGTGTATGCACGCCCGAAAGGAGATCCTGACTGGGGCGCCGACCTTTTAGACCTTGATGGTGTGACAAACACGATCTCGGATGGGTCGGGTCATGTGCTACGCTTGCCACTTCTGTCCACAGCCAACTGTGTTTTTGATATACAAGTAAAAGGACTCAGCGACCGTGGCGAAATCAAAACATACTCAAATGTGGACTTGTGTGCAAACGAAACCGTCACGTTTAGTAAAACTGGACGAACACCGAAACTCGTTGCTCGTAAGACTCCTCTGGTTGATGAGGTCGTAGGGCAAACACCAGCGGCAACCAGCGGTCAGAAAATAACAGTGAGTAACCAAGTAGGAGAAACCATCTTTTACTTGTTTGCCCGGCCATCCGGAAGTGAAGACTGGGGGCAAGACCTTTTAGAAAGTGCTGGAGAGACGCTTTATACGTTCCAACATGAAGAATCCGGAACGCTGGTAATTCCAGGCTTGGGACCGGGGAAGTGTAAGTTTGACTTTAAGGGAACGCGGTTGAATGAGGCGGAAGTGTTAACCATAATGAACAATGTGGATTTATGCCGGAACAATGCCCTCACGTTTACGCTTGTAGATGGAGTGACGCCTCCCGAACCAGATGAGCCGTCGGAACCAGAAGAAGATGGAAATGCAATAACCTTGACCAATCAAGTGGGAGAGACCATCTTTTATTTTTATGCACGGCCTGCCGGATCCGATACGTGGAGTGGTGATTTGTTGGCCAATGCTGGCGACGATCTCTACACATTTCAGGATCAGGAAACTGGATCGTTGAAGATACCGGGGTTGCGTGCTGGAAATTGTCGCTTTGACTTGAAGGCCACCCGTTTGGATGAAAATCAGATTTTGAGCACAAAAAACAATGTAGATTTGTGTCGGAACACGAATATTACCCTCACCTTAGATCCGGGTGTAACGCCTGCACCGGAGGAAAATGACGGAGATTCTGCGCCTGAGCCAGAAGAAGAACCTGTTCAGGTGGATGGCGATCCTATAAACGTGAGTAACGCTACGGGTGAAACGATTTTTTACCTCCAAGTTCGTCCTGCCGGAACTCAAGAGTGGAGCGAAGACCTTTTGGAAAATGCAGGTAGCGAACTCTATACATTTCAAGATGGTGAATCCGGCTCCTTGAGGATTCCTGGCCTAAAACGGGGTAATTGTAAGTTTGATCTACGTGGAACCCGCTTGGATGATACCCGATCTGAAATCACCCGGATGAATAATGTGGACTTGTGCCGGAATACGGACATTCGGTTTACACTTACCGGAAGCCGTCCAACTGTAGAATCCAACAACAGCGAACCTGTTCCGCCCCCGCCGCCTGTTCCCGGTGGAGCATTCGATTATGGTCGTGTGGCGTTCGATAACGCAACCAATGGAGATGCCCTCATGACGGTTCGGGTGCGTCCGAAGGGAGCTACAAAATTTACGGAAGTCTATAATGCAAAAGATGCCGATGCTGCAATGGGTGCAAGTGGACAGGTAAATCTGTCTAAGTTTAAGGGAGAATGTGTTTTTGATATTCGTGCCGTTGGACTTGAGGCAACATACGAGAAAATGGGGGTAGATGTTTGCCGATCTAAAAAAATACGGGTTACGACCAGCGATAAAAAATAAACCATCTACTCTGGTACAAAGCCCCTTTGGATTCCAATGGGGCTTTGTTTTTGAAAAAAAAGATACAAGTAAAACTTTCTGACTGCTTACAACGTAGGGGAAGCATAAAACTTTTTCTTTCTCTAATAAGATTATGAACAGGAACCGCATAAACCGAATTTTATTGGTTGTTTTGGCTCTTTTGGGCGTTGGAGTTGTTATTCGGAGTCTGGTTGGAACATCAGATAAAGAAGGATTTATTGTTTGGACCAACATCCCCAAAGGTCAGTTATACCACCAAACCATCGAAGTTGCACGCCCAGTTGAAGTACAGATTGATGCGAGGGGTTCGTTTGAAAAACCCGGCGTATTGGCAACATATGGTTGGATTATCAACCAACTTGATCATTCGGTGGTTTGGCAGATGACGCCGCAAAATACCAAATTGGAACAAGGGCAATTGGGCAGAACCGTATCCACCTTCACCCTTCCAAAAGGGGTTTATTCGGTTTATTATTCGTCTTATGGTGATAGGCAAGTCCCGGCTGGGGAGCGTACATTGTGGGCAAAACTGACGGGTGATGACGATCGGGCCTGGTTTTCGGAGGCAGAGCGTTGGTACATGGCCCTTAAGACCACACGTAAAGAACAGGCAGTAGATGTGCGGCTGATCGAGTACCGTGAGGAAACACCCCATCGTTCGGATATTTGGAATCTCCAGCGTCAAACTGGCTTCAAAAATGAACGATTTAACTTCGAGGTGAAAGCCCCAAGTCGTGTTCATCTTCTGGCTATGGGTGACTATGTAGGCCAGTTTACGGATTTTGCGAAAATTGCTAAGCTGGAGAATGGGGATGTGGTCTGGAAAATGACCTACGATAATACCAAACACGCAGGAGGAAGTTTACGGAACCGCGTATTTGAGGGTGAAATTTGGTTACAACCCGGTATCTATCAGGTGCTCTTCGAGTCCGATATGACACACCATTATACTGGTTGGGAAGATAATCCACCGTTAAACCCAACCGCTTGGGGGGTGTGTATGCGGGTTGTATCTGGTTATGAGGCCAATATTGGGGAATTACGCCCCTTCGATCATCCCATGATTGCGGGTATTTTGCGGCCCGGTGATGACGCCGATCTTGTGCAACGCTTCACGCTCCAACAAAAAACCGGTGTTTATATACATACAATGGGAGAATACACTGATGGCGAAGTTTTTGATAAAGGTTGGTTGGAAAACGAAGCAGGTGCTATCGTTTGGGAGCCTAAAATTAGCGAGGCAAGAGAAGCCGGAGGAAACCCCAAAAACCGACAAGAGGATGATTTTATTACCTTAGATGCAGGGGTTTACCAACTTCGCTTTAAAAGTGATGGTTCACACTCCTACAATAAGTGGAATGTGAATCCTCCTGAAAACAAAGAACGATGGGGCGTTTCTATATATGCCCTCGCCTCGGATGCGGTGTTTAGTGCAGAAGAACCCGTGGGACGTGGCGGGTTGGACGAGGTTATTAAAGATGTTCTTGATGGTGCAAGGGATGCGATTGAAGATGTTAGAGGAAGTTTACGGCCCACAAATGGCGCTTTTGGTGAAAATGAACGGGTTTTGGTAAATCTAATTCGTATAGGAAACCAAGAAGCGGTGAGCGAACCACTTGAATTGGTGGAAAGTCGCAATGTACTCCGGATTATCGCACTCGGAGAAAACGAAGCCGGACGCTGGCGGGACTATGGTTGGATTGAGGATGCAAAAGGGCGAAAAGTCTGGGAAATGCGCATGAACGAGACGATACCTGCCGGTGGAGATAACCGAAATCGTCTTTTTGATGGACAAGTGATTCTGAAAGCAGGTACTTATCGGGTACACTATCAGAGCAATGGTACACATGCTTTTGGAGACTTCTCATTTGGCCCACCGGATTCTCCCGCAGGCTGGGGTATTCGGATTGCCGAAGTTCAGGAGTAATAAAAAATGCTTCTTTCTTTTTTCGTGGAACAGGTAGCAAAAAGATGGGTATAAAATCTGCTTAGTTTGCTGGTCTGAATAATAACCATATTTACGACCAAATTTAATCAATGGTAGATTTAACCCAACTCATATGGCTATCAAGACTTTGGATGTGGATCTTTTGGGTTCCCAATACGATAATATTTACGAAGCGGTTTGTGTAACCGCAAAGCGTGCCCGCCAGATTTCGGCAGAAGTTCGTTCAGAAATGACCGACCGGCTTTCGTACTTCGATGGTTTTGATCGTGATCCGGAAGACCGCCGGATGAACGATCAGCAGGTGGGCATCTCGTTAGAGTATGAGCGTGCCCCAAAGCCTACGGAGTTGGCCTTAGACGAATTGGTTGCCAGAAAGTTGGCTTACCGATACGCCGAGCCAGATCCGGCAGACCTTTGATCCTTTTTTTGTTCATGTAGAACCTTCCTCTTTGAGTAGGCCATTTATTCGATATTGGCTTGCCTGTGAGGAGGGTTTTTTTTGTTCATGATCTTCGCTATGCTTCATGATGTATTTATTTTATTGGGCGTAACAGGGAGCATTGCTGCCTATAAGTCTGCGGAATTGGTGCGTCTGCTCCGGAAGGCTGGCGCCCGTGTTCAGGTGTTGATGACTCCTGATGCCACCCGCTTTGTACCTCCGCTTACCTTAGGAACCCTTGCAGAGTCGGAAGTACTAACAACCGTATTTCCGGAAAATGAAGCGGGTTCTTGGACGAAGCACATCACATTGGGTCTTTCGGCAGATCTTTTGGTGATTGCGCCGGCAACTGCACAAACTATTGCCAAATTGGCACATGGGTTTTGTGATTCGATGCTGACGGCTACAGCATTGGCAGCAAGATGCCCTGTTATGGTGTGTCCGGCGATGGATCATGACATGTATGAACATCCGGCTACACGTAGAAATCTGGAAATTCTGCGGGGATACGGTTATACCATTATAGAGCCGGAACATGGAGCATTGGCAAGCGGGTTGGTTGGAAAAGGACGATTGCCTGAACCAGTGCATATTCTGGAAGCTATTCAGGCCTTTCTTCACCCCGAGAAACCACTTGTGGGAGAACACTTGCTTCTGACAGCAGGTCCAACCCGCGAGGCGATAGATCCGGTGCGCTATATCTCTAATCATTCTACGGGAACCATGGGGTATGCCTTGGCCCGAACCGCACGGGATTGGGGCGCGGAAGTCACGTTGGTAACAGGCCCCGTCGCGTTACCAAGGCCCGCTGGTATGAGGGTTGTGGAGGTTACTTCGGCAGAAGAAATGAATCAGGCAGTTCAGGCGCATTTGCCTGTGGCAACCTTTATGGTGGCTGCTGCAGCCGTTGCAGATTATGCACCTGCCACCGTTTCGGTACAAAAGATCAAGAAAAAAGACGAAGACCTCCATCTGGCTCTTCGGAAAACGCCTGATATACTATACAATGCGGGTCTGAAAAAACAACCGGATCAGATATTGGTAGGGTTTGCTTTGGAAACCAATGATGCCGAAACCCATGCGGAACGTAAACTTTTGCGCAAAAATTTAGACTTTATTGTCGTTAATGACCTCTCGATTCCGGGAGCCGGGTTTGGGACGGATACCAATCAGGTCGTGATTCTGGGAAGAGATGGATGTCGTCATGAATTACCGTTGGCCGATAAACAATCAATTGCCGCAGGAGTTCTTCGATTTTTAGTGCCTTTTTTGGGTCGGCGGTAAAGTTTCTGTTGACGTTTGGTTTTCCACGTACCCTTGTAGAAAACTTGTGTATAAAGAAACATTGGGGTTTGATACAAGATGTTGTAGCTTGAGTCTCCTTAAGCCACCACCTTTATGACTGCAACAGAACTTCTTTCCCAGATCAAGCAGGTTTTAGCATACCAAGAAGCGGTATATGGGGCTTGGATACTTCGTACTTCCACAATAGATTTTCCGGAGGATGCCCAACCGGATATTGCGGCATCCCTACCTATACAAGAGGCCTATATTCATCTGTCATCAATAGAGCGCGAAACGTCTTGGAAAAGAATTGAAGGTCTGATACCTGCCACACATGCTTTAAGCCGCATCAAAGACATTGCAGGCTGGTACCAATATATCACAGAACATGAGATTGCAGGTATTGCTTCGCAGGTTGTACACCCCGTATCCGTAATGGTACTCGAGGATGAAATAACGCCGGACCATGCGGCAGCGGATGCCTTGTTATGGAAGATGCTGGCGGCCATCCAATTAAACCCGAAAGAAGTGTATCGGACGGTACTTCGAAAAAGCAGGTTAGACCAAACAACGGATAAGCTCATGCTCTGCAAAGAAATCGGGTTGTTCCAACCAGACGTGTTGATGTGTATGGGAAGCCTGACAGGACGCATGATGAGTGGGCAAAAACAAGCACCAGTTGCAGCACTATACGGCAAGTGGTTTGATTTTATGGGCATTCGGGTGCGGGTCATTCACTCTACGGCCCAGTTGATGACAGATCCAGCACTCAAACGGTTGGCTTGGGAAGACCTTAAAACCATACGTCAGTTTCTGGACGTACAAAACACCACGTAACAATCATGGAGCAATCTTATATACCGGAACAATCATGGGTGAGTTTGCCGCATTTGCAGCAAGACTTAAGTGCATCTACCGGACAGCCAGCGCGTGAAACCAAGTCTTTTCCTAAAGAACCTGCATTGCAAGATGGACGGGTTCCACCTCAGTCGCCGGAAGTAGAACAATCTGTTCTGGGAGCCATGCTCATCGAACCGGAGGCCATCCCAGAAGCCATCGAACTCTTGCAGGAGAAAAGTTTTTATGATCCGCGTCATCGGTTTATTTTTAAGGCGATTGCCGGGCTTTTTGAGCGCAATATTCCGGTAGATCTAATTACCCTTACGGAGGAGTTAAGAAGGCTTGGACACCTCGAAGTGGTGGGAGGAGCCTACTATGTCTCCGAACTTTCTATGCGAGTGGCTTCCGCAGCGAATGTGGGGTATCATGCCCGTATTGTGGCCGAAAAATCGTTGTTGCGGCAGATGATCGAAACCATGACGGGTGTTATCCAAAAAGCATACGACCCATCCACGGATGCTTTTGAGTTGATGGACAGCGCCGAACAATCCATCTTCCAGATATCCCAAGATCAACTAAGGAATGCTGCTCAGCCCATGAATATTGTGGTTAGGAAGGTGATGGAGCATTTAGAAGCCATTCACGGGCAAGAAGGAGGCATTACGGGAGTTCCCTCTGGTTTTAGTGCCTTAGACGCAATGACCAGTGGTTGGCAAAACTCCGACTTGATCATTGTGGCTGCGCGTCCTTCGATGGGAAAAACTGCTTTTGCCCTCAGTTTGATTCGTAATGCCGCGCTGAACCCCCGAAATCCAATCCCTGTGGCCATCTTTTCGCTGGAAATGAGTGCCGCGCAATTGGCAACACGTTTGCTTACTGCCGAAGCACGCATAGACGCCCAGTCTGCACGCATGGGTAAACTTTCGGAAGAAGCATGGATGGAATTGCCCCGTGCAGCAGGACGACTTTCGGAGGCCCCGATATTTATTGATGATACGCCTGGATTGGGGGTATTGGAGTTGCGTGCCAAGTGCCGCCGGTTAAAAGCGGAGCATAATATCGGGTTAGTCGTGGTGGATTATCTCCAACTGATGCACGGTGGGAAGGGTACTAATAGTCGAGAGCAGGAAATTGCCCAGATTTCTCGGTCTATGAAAATTCTGGCAAAGGAATTGAACATACCCGTCATTGCATTGTCGCAGCTTTCGCGTGCTGTAGAAACACGCGGAGGGGATAAAAAGCCGCAATTATCGGACTTGCGGGAGTCTGGATCTATTGAACAAGATGCGGATATGGTACTCTTTATTTATCGTCCAGAAAAGTATGGGATTCCAGTGGACGAGAGCGGGCAATCTACGGAAGGCTTGGCCGAAATTTTGGTGAGTAAGCAACGGAATGGTCCCATCGGAACCGCAAAATTAGCCTTTGTGGACCGATTTGCCCGTTTCGAAAACTTAGCTCATTATTACAATCCGGATGAATATGTGCCACCAACATCGGGAGGAGATGGTTATGATGTATATATGCCACCTTCACAATTTGATGCCCCTTTTTGAACACAAAGGAACCTGAAGAGCCTCGCAGGGATAAAAAAAACACCTATCCTAAAGAATAGGTGTTTTTGAGGAGTTGTCGGGGCAATCGTTTAGCCGATGGCTTGGATCAGGGCTATAAGGGCTATGAATGCCAATAATGCCATTCCTAAACCGATGCCCCATTTAGCCCGCCGATGATTAATCGGGATGGTTGTCGAGCGGACTTCCAGTGGTTTTTCTTTGAAGCGGTTGCGGCTGCGTTGCCTACGCCGAGAGCGAATTGGTGAAAGAGAGGAGGTTTTCATGACGTTGTTTTTACATTAAAGGGGCGAACCCGAAAAGTATAGGAATATGGTTACGTTTTCTATTTTTTTGAGCGGTCTGATGATCGTCACGGTCGGTGCAGGTATTGGCCTTAGCCGGAGTGCGAAGACCCAAGCACGTACTCGGTTTGCTGATACAGGAGTTATCGCAAAGGAGGCAGATAATTTAAAAAGTTCATCCGAAGATCTGTTGTCGGAAGTTCAAATGCTTCAAAAAAGAGCCGGAACGCTTGAGATTATCTTAGATGGATCATGATAAGCATTGTCATGCTGTGAACTGGTTCCAATTATATCTGGACTTAAGACCTAAGTGCAAAATACACCTTTTGGCTGATATTGATCCCTAACTGATACGCTTTTTCCGAATCTTCAATTCCTTTTATCAGGATTACCAATGTATAAGGTTTTCCTTTTTCGGGATAGATAATAGCTGCATCATGCCTATGTGCCGTGATTTCGCCTGTTTTGTGGGCTACTTTCACGCCATTAGGGACGCCTTTTGGAATCATTTCGTTGAATCGCTGCGCCATCATAATGTCAATCATTGCACGATCTTCTTCTTTTCCTACTGCTTTGCCTTGTGCAATCCGGGTAAGGAGAAGGGCAAGGTCGTTGGCAGTGGCTTCGTTGTTTAGGCCGCGTTCAAATGCCTTGGTGTCTTCTACCCCTCGTCGTACCTTCATTTGCGTGGTGCCGAGTCGTTCAATGGTTTGTTGAACGTTTTGTGCCCCCAAGTCATCTATTAGAATATTGGTGGCTATATTAGAAGAAACCGTGATCATCTGAAAAACAAGATCGTAGTAGCTCTTTTTTTTGCCTAATTCACGATAGGTCTCGTCGTCGGAGTCATCACTGATGGCAAAGTGAGTACCATCTACAATAGATCGGAACTCATTTTTGACAACCAATGAGTCCTTGAGCCGTAGTTTTCTGACTGTTGTTTGGCGAAAAACCTCGATCATTACCGGAATTTTCATGGTACTGGCGGCGTGCATTCGCACATCGCCATTTATGTTTATGGACTGTTTGTTTGTCCAGTCTATTACCGAAATCCCGACGGTAGCACTGGGGTATTCAGCAATAAGTTGTAAAAGATCGGTCTTTAAGGTTTCCATCTTTTGTATTCGGTTCTGTTGTGGTGCGGTACAGCCGTTTAAGATGAACATACCAATCGTACACCATAAAAAGTAATGTGGTCGTTGGGTAAAAGTAGTCACGGAATGGTATTTATATTGTGACAAAACTATTTCCAATGTGCCGAAAGAGTTGCGGAAGAGGTCAACAGGCTGCTTAGGAAATTGGAGACATTTCAGTTAGGACTAAAAATACAACATACAATAGGGACAATGCAATGGGTACAGGCGTGCGTACTTTTTTACAGTTCGTTGTTTTCTTGTTTCCAATAGGGGGCAGTTGGGCACAAAACCCTGCTCAAGAGGCTCCTTCTCTTATTCAAACCTCGATTAGCCGAGGCGATACACTTCGTTTGCAGCGTCCGATGGTTGCGTTGGTACTGAGTGGGGGAGGCGCAAAAGGGATTGCCCATGTTGGTGTGCTGCAAGCGCTGGAAAAATTGCGTATTCCAGTGGACTTGGTGGTCGGAACCAGCATGGGGGCTGTTGTAGGGGGCTTGTATTCGTTGGGTTATACGCCCGATAGTCTTGCCCAGATTGCGGTGACCCAAAAATGGGGGGAATTGTTAACAGGGTTGACGGGTTTTTCGGCAAGAGATGTGGCTGAGGTGGCTGTTTCGGAACATGATGCTTTTGCACTGGCATTTCCTTTGGGTAAACGGAGCGAGACCCCAAATGGTTTGCTTTCCAGCCAGCGATTAGACATGCTGCTTAGCCGATTATTGGTTCGTGCGGATTCTTTACAGGATTTCATGAAGCTCCCGACACCGTTTGCCTGTACAGGTACGGATGTAGAAAATGGGACGGCAAAACTTTTTACACAGGGCAATTTGCATCAGAGTATTCGTGCGAGCATGGCCATTCCGGGAGTTTTCTCCCCAGTAGAAATGGACGGGCGCTATTATTTTGATGGGGGAGTGGCCCGGAATTTACCTGTAAAAGAGGCGTTTGATATGGGTGCCGATGTCGTGATTGCAGTGGATGTGGGGTGGCAACCGCAACCTATGCCTCTTGTGCGTAACTTTTCGGATCTCATCAACCAGTCCATCGGGTTTTGGATGGAAAAATCTATTGAGGAAGACCGTAGGTTGGCGACCGTCTTGATTAGTCCAGATGTAACAGGATTTAGCGCCTTCTCTTTTAGCGATCCAAATGTATTTATTGAACGCGGTCGGGTGGCAACAGAGAATCTTCGTAATGAATTAATGGCCTTGCGGGATTCACTTGGTCTGTCTCCACAACCTCGTGCCTATTCTCTGCCTATTTATGATAACCATCTTCAGGTGCAGAAGATTGTGGTTTCGGTGTTGAATGAATCGCGGGAACCTACCTTTATTCGGGAAAAAATCTTGCAGCGATTGCCGCGTGTTCCCAGTACCCGCATTTTAGAAGACTTGGTTAGGTTTCATTTTCGTATTCAGGATCAGGAAAGGTTTACCATGCAGGCCCTATCTGCTGGCATAGACCGCGTGATGTCTTCCGGCCAATTCCAACAGGTTGGCTATCGTTTTGTGAAACAAGACAGTCTTCCCACATTAACATTAGAGGCGATACGTCGGAACAATAGTTTGTTGGGTCTTGGTGCGCGGTTTGACCAACCCAGTGGCCCTGCTTTGATGGCGGGGTTGCGCTTGGATGGAATGCTGCAAAGTGTACCTGCAAGGTTGGAATTACGGGGCGTACTGAGCAAAAACTGGTACCTTCAATTCGCTCCATCGGTGATGGTGGTGGGCAATCCGGTTACCGAATGGTCTTATATGTCTCAGTTTTCGGGAAATCTTTTAATGTTTCCTTCGGGACTTGATAAGCCTACAGAAGCCCGCGATGTGCTGGAAGTGCTACAAGAGAGCGGTATAAGGGTATTGCTGGGGAGTCGGATTCAGTTGAATATGAAAGCACATTGGATCACCTATTTTGAGCGCAGTCGGGCACTCGGTGGACGATTTGGGCAAGAACAACACTGGGGGGGACTAAGCATTGGCACTGCGTTTAAGTCTGCCCTCCGACCAGCAGAGGAGCGAGAACGAGGGTTTCATAACATGGAGTGGGGCGTTTTGTGGGGTTTTGCACCAGGCGAGAACGATGAGAGGTCTTTTTTTCAGGGATGGTACAACCAATCGGGTTTGTATTTACCTGTCCCTCGTGTACACGTCACCACGGATCTTCAGGTTGGGGTTTCATGGGGTTCTTCAGCGCCTTTGTATCAACGGTTTTATATGGGTGGTTTTACCCGAAATTACTTATTTCGGAACCATCATGCTCCTTTAGTTGGCCATTCTGACCAGGCTTATTGGGGTGATTTTTTAAAAAGCGGAACTATTGGCTTAAATTATCGCCTCTATCGTCAGGCAAGCCTTGGTGTGTTGCTTAGTGCGGGTCACCTTTCTTCAGCATCTTTTTTTGATTCGGAAACGCCTATCAGGTTAGGATCCGGCATTGTCGCTGGATATACTTTAGACCGGATTGGCCCTGTGCGTGTGGGTCTATTGACGGATTTTAAGTCTATGCGCCCGGCGCTAAGTGTAGGACATGTATTTTAGGGTATTAATTGGCATCTTTTCCTGGTGGATGTACAACAATTCGTGCGGGTACACTACGCATAAATCGGCCTTCTTTGGTTTGGCCTTGTAGGGCAATGTGATGAACGCCCGGTGCAAGCGGCCAATCGGTATAGCGATAGTCATTATGCAGCACTACGTCGTCTATAACCCACCGGAGGTTGTAGAAGGCGTCACTTACCACACTTCGCAGTCGTATACGTTGATATTCGCGGCGGAGAACAGGGTCTAAGAGAAAAACTGTTCCAGATGCAGGATATTGCACTTGCAACAAATCGGTATAAGACCAGTTTTGCGAGGTTGTCGGAAGGTTTATCTCGGTATTGCGCGGCGGTAGTCGGAGTCCGTTCTCAAGCATCCAAGCATGGTATTCGGGTGGATATACCGTAAACAGTTCTTCTCGAACGAGGGCTGATGGTGTTTGGTGGTCTGCCAATCCTCCTGTTTCTATATTGATTTTGATAGACTGATGAACGGCGCAGGTGTCTTTTGGAATGGTTCCGAGAAAGAATATCTCCTTTTTTACGGTAGGACAAAAGGCTCCGGGCCGTTTTCCGCTGGTAGGACAAACGACCGCCTCCTCGATGGCATGGGGAACGGAGAAGTCTCCGCCTGGTCCTAATGTCAGCATCATATCATGCAAAATAGGCCCTGCGCCCGATATGCCGGAAACGTATTGCATGGGGCTTCCATCGAAGTTTCCAACCCAAACAGCGACAGTGTGTATGGGTGTATAGCCCACCACCCAGTTATCACGGTAGTCTTTTGAGGTTCCTGTTTTAGCGGCCATCGAGAAAGGCAGTTCAAGGACATTTCCACGTCCGAATGCTGGTGTACGTGCCTCCGGATCGCTAAGGATATGGGTAATCAGGTAAGTGATTTGCGGCGAGAGGCCATTAGGTGTTGTATGCGCGTATGGTTGGTTTGCATATTGCAACCGTGCTTGTTCATCACGGACAAATGAAATACTGGGAAGTAAGCCACCACGCGCTATGCCGGCATATGCGCGCGCAAGTTCGAGCAGGGTTACTTCGCCGTTACCCAGTGTCAGTCCAACGCCATAGAATTCAGCAGGTTTACGAAGGGAAAAAAGACCTGCTTTCCGAAAACTATTCAGCAAAACCGTAGGCTCAATTTCCCGTGCCATTCGGACAGCGGGAATGTTGTAGCTGCTGGCCAGTGCCTGACGTAGTGGAACAGGGCCATGGTATTGTTTGTCGTAGTTTTCCGGGGAGAATGCACCACCTACTTCTAAAATCTGAGTAGGTAAATCAGGTAAAATAGTAGAGGGAGTATATTTACGGGAAGCCAATGCACGGGCATAGGTAAAAGGTTTAAGGGCACTGCCTGGTTGCCTAAGTGCCTGTACACCGTCATTTTGTCCACCAAGTCGTTCTTCCCAAAAGTTCACACTGCCCACATATGCCAATACTTCGCCGGTCCGATTGTCTAAAACCACTACAGCAGCATTGCTCACATTTGATTGTCCGACTCTTCGCATGTGGCCTTGAATGATGCGTTCGAGGCTGTGTTGCAGGTGTAGGTCAATGGTTGTTGTTAGGGTTTTCCATTTCCCAGTGCTTAAGGGTAGTTCTTGTATCAAACGGTTCACAAGGTGTGGGGCCTTGAAAACCTGTTCTGGTTTTGAAATAGCGAGTGGGCGCACGACTAAGGAGCGCTTTTGGTCGGGCGTAAGCCCTCTAACGGCTACGAGAGCAGACAAAACTTGTTCTTGTCGTCGTTTTGCACGTTCTGGATGACTAAATGGGTTATATGCCGTAGGGCTTTGTGGTAAGCCAACCAAAAATGCGCCTTCTGTCAAACTTAAATCATGTGCTCGTTTTCCGAAATAAAACCTTGCGGCGGATTCTATCCCGAAAACCCGATTCCCGAAGGGGGCTTTATTAAGCCACATAGTCAAAATTTCTGGTTTGGACAAATGAAATTCCAAACGCCAAGCCAACAAGACTTCCATTCCTTTTGCCCACCAGCGGGCTAAACCACTTCGGGGCGCATCTCGGAGCATCCGGCTTACCTGCATGGTGATGGTGGACCCACCTCGGCTGATTCCTCTTGTTTTAATGTTCTGCCACAGGGCTTGCGCCATGGCGGCCATGTCCACCCCAGAGTGCCGAAAAAAGCGCCGGTCTTCAATGGCCAGTAACGCACCAACCACGTTGGGCGGGACTTCGTGCAGTTGTACGGGCAGGCCACTTCCTTCAGGACGATATTCATACAAAAGCTGTCCGTGCCGGTCTGTAATGCGTACACTACGGCTTTGTGCTTGGGGTGCAAAACCTGAAGGCAACGGCCAGAGGATATATAGCCACATCCCTCCAAAGATGAGAAGAGGGAGCCTTTTAAATCCCTGACGGACGGTGGGATGTTGGAAGATCGGCTGCGGGTATTTAAGCCAAAATTGCTGCATAGCCTTCCACCAAAGCAATAATAAGGCTTTGATGTTGGATATCCAGAGTTGCGGTTGGGTATTGGTCCACATGTTGAGGAGCGAAATAAATAGAGGCCATAGAATATACCGCAAGCAGGATGCGGGTTGCAAATAGGTCTTATTCCTGTTAAACGAGACAAATACGATAAAATTTTGTATGCTGTTTTGATTTTTGAATGGTCGTTTTGTAGCTTCCAACATATTTTACACACATACAATTCCCGCTTCCATGCTCCGTTCGTTAAGCATTCGCGATTATACACTCATAGATCGGCTCGAAATAACGTTCGAAAATGGCCTGAACATCATTACAGGTGAGACGGGGGCCGGTAAATCTATTCTGGTGGGTGCGCTCAAACTCATTTTGGGTGAACGTGCCTCAACCGATGTTATCCGGAGCGGTGCCCATAAAGCTGTTTTGGAAGGCATTTTTGATGCGCCTCATGCCGATAGAATTCGCCATGTTTTGTTTGATCATGGATATGAATACGATGAAACTCTGATCCTACGTCGGGAAATAGGTTCCTCCAGCAGTCGGGGGTTTATCAACGATAGTCCCGCCACCATGCAACTGATGCGGCAAGTGGCAGAAAGTGTGATAGATCTGCATGGCCAACATGAACACCAATCTCTTTTGCGCACCGAAACGCATATTGAGGTTTTGGATAATTATGCGGGTCTTGGAGAACTGCGTGCAGAATATCAAAGAATTTACAAAGAGATGGAAGGTGCGGTAAAAGCACGTCGTCAACTTATTGCACGAGAGAAAGACCTGAAGCAAAAACAAGAACTATATGCTTATCAAATCAAAGAAATAGACGAAATATCTCCCAAACCCGGTGAAGAAGCGGCATTAGAGGTCGAGGCAAAGTTGTTGGAAAATGCCGAAAAACGCTTTGCAGGGTCAGGTGAGTTGGTTCAAATGCTGTATGAATCGGAAGAATCCATATATGACCGCTTGGTTCATGCCCGGAATGTGTTTTCCGAACTGGCCACAACAGACGATCGGCTTCAAGAGCCATTGACAGACCTCCGATCTGCCGAAGTATTAATCGCCGAGTTAACAAAATTCTTGCAAGACTATCACGCACGTGTGGCTTTCGATCCAGAGCGGCTACAGGAAATCCGGAATCGTCTTGGTGAATTGTTGAATTTAAAACGTAAATATGGCGAAACGATCGAAGATGTGGTTGCCTTTCGAGAAAAAATAGGGACACAATTTGAGTTGGCCGCAGATTTTGAAGGGGCCATTGCCCGTGCAGACAAACAAGTGATCGAACTTGCACAAAGATTGGCCCACGTAGCCATTAGGCTTTCGGCCAGACGCAAAGAAGCGGCCTTGTATATTGAAGAAGCAATTGTACGTGAACTCGGCGAATTGGGTATTGTCCACGCGGCCTTTCAGGTTCAGTTTGGTGTACAAGCCGATGCAAAAGGGTGGATTCGCGACCAAGTAACGGGCAAACGATTTGCTGCTTTACCGAATGGGATGGACGAGGTAGCATTTTTTATCTCGACAAATCTTGGTGAAACCCCGCGACCACTTGCAAAGACGGCTTCTGGCGGGGAGATTAGCCGGATTATGCTGGCCCTGAAAACCATTCTGGCGAAAAATGAACGATTGCCGATCCTGGTCTTCGACGAAATTGACACAGGGATTTCTGGCCGCATTGCCGGGAAAGTGGGTGAAGCCATGAGAAACTTGGGAGAATATCACCAAATTATCGCGATTACCCACCTGCCCCAAATTGCGGCACAAGGTCATAACCATTATGTGGTTGAGAAATTGGTGTCTGAAGACCGCACACGTTCCCAGATTCGACTGCTTTCGACGGAAGAACGGATCCGTACAATTGCTGCAATGTTTTCGGGTGATGAAATTACGGAAGCAGCGCTGGAGAGCGCACGTGCTTTGCTAAAACATGCCTAAAATCCCAAAGCCGTTGTTATGGCTGCCCAACCTATACCCGTTGCACCTGTTCTGATCCGAAGGGTACACCACAGATCTAAGATGAACATTTGTGCCGCATGAATTGGTACCGCAATCCAGAAAGACCGGGTGCGCCAGCATAAGGCCCCAAGTGCTACGCCACCGAGGATAGAAAGGAACGCTTCGGCAAGCGGTTTATCGGCATGTAAGATCGCAAAAGGAACCATTTGCACAAAAATGGCCCAGTAGCCCAACGTGCGTGCCGTTCCAAACTGTACGAAGCCTCGCCAGAGATACTCCCAACCCATCCAGTAAAACAAAAAAAGTGCCTCATATAAAAAAAACATGCTCCAATTTCGTGCGGCTTCCGGGTAGTGTGGATAGTTGGACTGAAAATCGGCACCGTTGGAGAGTATCCATGTACCAATAACCACCAAGGGGATATAGGCCAAAGCCAACGTCGAGGCCAACTTCCAATCGCCCAAGCCAAGCCCCATCTCTGCCCAAGATTGCCGAAAGCCTAATTTTAGAATTAATACTGGAATCACAAAGCCCGTAAAACCCTGCGTACCAAACCACCATGCCCACTCGGCTATGCCTTGCCATGCCGATGGCACCCAATGGCCGAATGTGCGGAGAAAAAATAAGCGTCCACCAAAATTGATCTGAATCATGATAAGGGCAACACTCACTGTAAGCACGACCACAGTTTGGGTGTCTAAGGTCTTATATACCCGCCATGCGCGGCCCAACTCCGACTTAATTTCTGATATCATGGTGTAATAGGGTTGTGTTCTGTATCCAATTTAGCACGTCCAAACAAAAATTACTTGATCCCTATTTTTTTTTCAAAAGTGAGGTTATGCTTTCGGTTCTACTGGTGTCTTAAGTGTGAAACATTTCTCAATTGATGCACCTCTCTCAATACTGCTTGTCGACATAATGGTGGGTAAGTCAGCCTTTGGCACAGAAGGCTGGCTTTTTTTTGGTGCCTCATTCGTTAACAAAAACGCAAGGTCTTATTTTTTAAAAAGCACGGGGTTATGTTCGCCTAATTGTTGGTGTCTATAAAAGCGTCACGTCTCATACCAGCATCTCCTATTGAATACTGCTTGTTAACCTAAAGGTGAAAAAGTCAGTCTTTGGCACAGAAGATTGACTTTTTTATGATAAAAAATAAATATTAACAGGTTATGTTGTAATGAGTTAGGTTGTCTATGTGGTATCTGAGAACCTAACCCTTTAACGTCATGCGATGGATTTATAAACTTCAGTCAAAAATAGGTATCACCCAATACGAAGCAATGGCATTGGCCACGTTGGTTGGCTTATTTACCCTGGGATATGGCATTGACCTTTTTAAGTCTTGGTCAGCCGATGCACCCAAAGAAACAAAAATGGTGACCACTGCTACCCATTTGCGAATAGCGCCGCAGGTTGTGCCAAAGGGGGGTATCCCTGTGGACAGTAGTGCGACCGTATTGGCCTCGCCCATGCCAGTACCGCAAGATTCTTTGGTAGCCCCTGTGTCAACTGTAAAAGATGTTGTACCGCTGCTTCCAATGGAGGAAATTCTCAAAGCCCCTAAGAAAAAAACCGAGAAAAAGATGCCACCTCGTCGTCCAATCAGTTTAAATACGGCAAGTCTATCCGAATTGGAGACCTTGCCCGGTGTTGGTCCAGCGACGGCACAGAAAATCGTGAGCTACCGCGCCAGTATTAAGAAGTTTACGGAAATCTCGCAGATCATGGATGTGAAAGGCATTGGTGAAAAGAAATTTGCCGACATGAAGCCTTATTTGACTCTTTAAAGAAGGGGTGGCGCTCTTTTTTATCTCAAAGGGCTACCTCGTTCAACGAAGCAGCCCTTTAATCTTGAATAACTGTAAATAATAAAGAATGCTGGAAAGGTTTTTTAATTCACGGTCACATTAATGGTGAGGGTGTAGGTTCCCGGAGCAATATTGCCGAGCGTCCAGAGCCCCGTCGCATTATTGTACGAACCTGTTGCAGTTGTCGCGCTCACAAACGTGAGCGTAGGTGGAAGCACATCTCGGACGACCACGCCATTTGCGGTTCCGGGACCTTTGTTCACCAAAGTGAG
>ERZ761607.1077-NODE-1077-length-37017-cov-16.017126_pt1 | contig 37017 bp, 42 predicted proteins | sample MGYA00511164_ERZ761607 | MGnify/ENA primary metagenome ERZ761607 (study PRJEB28899, sample SAMN02445080) | bioreactor sludge metagenome | biome: EBPR sludge | place: Australia: Brisbane, Thorneside Wastewater Treatment Plant | collected 2011-06-22 ... | reverse complement strand
CCGGCCTGGGCATCAGCAAGGACACCCGCGCGCAACTGCTATCCCACGGCATCAGTGGAGTGCAGGCCGCGCACTACGACCGGCACGCATACACCGACGAAAAGCGCGCCGCGCTGGTGGCCTGGGAGGCAAGACTAGAGGCCATCCGACAAGCCGAGCGCACGCCCTCGAACGTGGTCCGCCTGGGGCAGCGCGCCGCCTGACGGCAAGCAGCGCGGGAACATATCAAAAATGCGATACTCTATGCACTGGACCGTTACCGTTATCCCGGAAGCCGAGGCCGAACTGCTGGCGCTGCCGACCGACATGCAAGCCCGCTTCCTGCACATTGCGGAGCTTCTGGAATCCTTCGGCCCGCAGAAGGTGGGCATGCCGCATATCAGACCGCTGGAAGGGAAACTGTGGGAAATGCGCATGACCGGCCGCGACGGCATCGCCCGCGCCGTCTATGTGGCCCGCACCGGGCAGCGTCTGACGGTCCTGCACGTATTCACCAAAAAGACCCAGAAAACCCCGCGCAAGGCCATCGAGACGGCCCAAGCGCGACTAAGGAGCCTGACCGATGACTGAGCTTGCCGCCCTGAAGGCCCGCATCCTGGCGAACCCCGAGGCGCGCGCCGAGTACGACGCGCAAGCGCCGGAGTTTGAGCTTGCCCGCGAACTCATCACCGCCCGCACCCGCGCCGGCCTGACTCAATCCGAGCTTGCCGAGCGCATGCACACGACGCAATCGACCATCGCCCGCCTGGAGAGTGGCCGCACCATGCCGAGCATGCGCACGCTGGCCCGCTATGCCGAAGCGACTGGAAGCCGCGCGGTGGTGCGACTGGAGCGCGCCGCCTGACCGAGCAAGGCCGCCGCCGGCCGGATGCCGGCAAGCGGGGTGGCGCAGTGGTAACGACACCGCGCCGCCCCTGACCACAACGCAACCGAGGATTGCACCATGGCTGGAATGGAAGGTAACACCCCGCGCCCGCCCGCGAGCGCGAACGGCATCACAAGCGCGCGCCGACGCTTCAGGATTGAAACAGACGAGTTCAGCCCGAGAGTCAGCGTGGGCGATTTTGTTGAGGTCGAAGAACTCGCCCCCGCCGATGGGGACGAGGTTTTTGCTGTGACTGTCGAAGGGGGGCAGGTTATTGGCCGCATCATCGGCCTGAGTGGCGGCGCGCTGGCACTGACGCATCCGTGCGACGGCCGGCGACTTGAGGTGACGATTCACGCGGGACGATGCTGGCCGGTTGTCGCGCGCTGGCATGGTGCACCGCCCGAGAGCCCATCAGGTTACGCCTGACCGAGCATGCCGCCCCTACCTCGACGGAGGGAAAAGCCGGACACCATCGCCGGCCTGGGGTGGCACCTTTCCCGATGGTGCGCACGATGGAGCGCAGCCAGTGGCGAACAGACCTGCCGAGAGCGCCAAGGGAAAGCGGTTTTCCCGGCGCAGCCTCATCACGCATGAAACCGAGTACGGACCCGTCATTCTGGAGCGCATCGACTGGCGCGCGACCTTCTGCCGCAGCAGCATCGAAGCCGCGCGAGCGCGAGCAATCCGCGTGCTATCCGCCTATGGTGCGCCCCTTGATGACCTGCTAGCGGTAGCGCCGCACGGTTCCGCTGTGCGCGAGCATGTAATGCACGTCCGAGGCGAGGGTCCGGACTCGCTGCCCGCCCTGGCCGCTCAATTGCTGGAGGTAGCATTGCACCTGCTGGCGTACCTGGACATGGGAGAGGAGGCCGCCAAGGTGGTGCCCGGCCTCGCCTTCCGCCTTGGCCGGCTGGAGCTGCTGTTGCACGTCTATGAAGTGGAGGCGGAAATTCAGGCAGCCCGCCGCCTAGGCAAGCCCACGAGCGACCCTTACGACGTGAGCAGGAATGACAGGGTGATTCGATACCATGCCCGCCTAATCGCTGCCGGCAGCACCGATGCGACCAAGCAAACCGCGATTGCGTTTGACCTATCCGACCGGCAGGTTAGAAACATCCTCAAGGGGAAGGCCGGAAGTAACCCGGTTGATTCCGACAGCGCATAAATAGTTGCATTCGCCAACGTTGAGCAGCCAAGCAATCCCGCAAGGCTTCAACGGTGGTTTTCCGCAAGGAGAGCCCGCGAATGCAAGCCCAAGCCCTACCGACCACCTGGCGCAATGATGCGCCGCTCGCCGCCCGAACCTACTCGACCGAGCAGGCCGCCGCCGCCCTTCACATCCGCCCGCAAACCCTGCGCGCCGCCCTTTGCCGCGATGGGCATTACTTCGGCATCCGCCCTGTAAAGTTGCCGAATCGCATGCTTGCATGGCCTGTTGAGGCTATCGAGCGCGTCACCGCTGGCGAGGTGGCAGCATGAACGCGCCCGCCATCCTCTACCGGCACCCCGAGGGACGAGGCGTCATCGTGGCCGACCCCGCGCACCTTCGCCTGATTGTTTCCGGTGCCGACGAAGAATCGACCGTTACCGTAAGCATCGGCCCCGCCGGCCTGCGCACCCTGGCTGACAAGCTGCGCGAGCTTGCCGACAGCATGGGGGGTGCGCAATGAAAACGCCGACCCCCCGTAACGGAAAGGCCGGCGTGCCGGAAGCGCGCCAGCATCATACCACCGACCTTTTCCCCGGCTCGCTGCCGGTCGCGCCTGCGCCCATCCTGCCGCGCCCTGGCACGGTCAAGGATGCTGCGCTCGCCGCCATCGTCGCCGGCAAGGTCACGCAGGCGGACTTCCGCCGGTCCTGGCGACTGGCCGCTTACATCGACGAACTCATCAACGATGGATGGAGCGTGTGCAGCGATTGGGTAACGCTCCCCGGCTGGCGCGATCCCATCAAGCGCTATTGGGCTGACCTTCAGGACGGCCCCACGCGCGCCGCCGTCGCCGCGTACAACGGAGGTCGCCGCCATGCGTGAGGCCATCGTTTCAGAGGCGAGGACTGCCGCGAAGTGGTCAATGGTGGGCATCGTGGCCGCTGCCGTCATCGAGCTGGCGATTTGGATGATTGCGAGGTGGCCGGTATGACGCGCTACGCACCCCGCACGCCGTTCAAGTTCTCCATTCACCTGCCGGACCATGTGGCCGACACGGTGCACCTGAGCGCAGAGGAACACGGCTGCTACATGCGCCTGCTGTTTTCCTACTGGCGCTCCGGCCCGCCGAAGGACGACGACCGCGTGCTGGCCCGCATCGCGGGCCTGTCGGTCGAAGAGTGGGCCGAGGTCCGGCCGATGGTGGAGCCGTTTTTCGAGGTCTTGCATGGGCAGTGGCTGCACTGGCGGACCGACGACGAATTGCATGCCGCCTATGAGTCCATCGAGAAGTCATCGCGCGCCGGCAAGGCCGCCGCAAAAGCCCGATGGGACAAGGAGAAGAGCCGCGCCGCCGGCAATGACAAATGCGAAGCCGATGCGGTCGCAATGCGGTCGCAATGCGAATCGCAGTTCCAACAGAAAGATAAGGGGCACGCACCGAGCGCCGGAGCAAAGCCCCAGCCCAAAACCCCCCGAGCCAAGGCGAAGGATTTTGAAGAGGACGTAGCCATTGCCGAGCGCGACCTAGGTATCGGAGGTGCAGCATGACGACCCTGCGCCCGTACCAGTCCGCCGCACTCGAACAGCTCCGCTCCGCCCTGGCTAGGGGGCATAGGCGCGTGATGCTCTACTCGCCGACGGGCAGCGGCAAGACCGAAACCGCGTTCGGGATGATTCAGGCCGCCATTGCCAAGGGTAAGCGGGTGGCCTTCATCGCCAATCGCAAGGAGCTTGTGCATCAGGCATCGCGCCGCCTGACGCGCTCGGGCATCGCCCACGGCATCCTGCAAGCGGACAACACGCGGAGCCTCGACGCGCGGGTGCTGGTGTGTTCAATCGACACGGTGCACTTGCGCGGACTGCCCGACGATATCGGCATCATCATCATCGACGAGGCGCACGCGGTAGCCGGCTCGAAGAAGTACCGCGAGCTGATGTTCAAGCGAAACCGCGTTCCAGTCATCGGCCTGAGCGCGACACCGTTTAGCCCCGGCCTGGGCAAGCACTATGACGAACTGCGCGGCGCATTGTTTCAGGAGCTTGTGACGGCCGCCACCATCCGCGAGCTTATCGACCTGGGCTATCTGGTCGACTGCGACGTGTTCGCCCCGGCAGAGCCCGACCTGACCGGCGTGCGCACGCAACGCGGCATGGGCGGCGAACTCGACTACAACGAGCGCCAGCTAGCGGAAGCGGTCGATAAGCCGGCTTTGGTGGGCAACATCGTTTCGCACTGGATGAAGCACGCCGCCGGCAAGCCGACCGTCGTTTTCGCAACGAACATCGCCCACTCGCAGCACATCGTTACCGAGTTCGAGCGCGCCGGAGTTACAGCCGCGCACATCGACTATCACCACTCCGACGAAGAGCGCGCCGCCATCCTCGACGGGTTCAACCAGGGCCGCTACACGGTGCTGTCGAACTCCGCTCTTCTGGCCGAGGGGTGGGACGCGCCGCACGCGGAGGTGATGATTCTCGCGCGACCCACGAAGAGCCTGATTCGCTTCATTCAAATGGCCGGCCGCGTACTGCGCCCGCATCCCGGCAAAGAGCGTGCGCTGATTCTCGACCACTCCGGGACGGTCCTGCGCCTGGGCTTTCCGACCGACGACCTACCGCTGGAACTCGACGACGGCAAGGCCAACACATCGAGCACCAGGAAGCAGGAACGCAAGGCGAGCGAGCCGAAGCCCTGCCCGTCGTGCAAGTTCGTCCGGCCTGCCGGCGTGCATGTCTGCCCGTCGTGCGGATTCGCACCGGCTCGCCGGTCTGATGTGGAGGTCGCAGAAGGCGAGTTGCGCAAGCTGGACCGCAAGACGAAGAAGCCCGCAACGCCCGACCGCAAGCAGCACGTCTATTCGCAGTTGCTTCAGGTCGCGCGCAACAAGGGCTATTCATCCGGCTGGGTGGCGCACAAGTACCGCGCGATGTTCGACGTATGGCCGCGCGGCATGCGCGAGGTCACGGCCGCACCATCGGCTGAACTGCTGTCCTGGCTGAAGTCCGAGCAAATCCGATTCGCCAAGGCCCGCGAGAAGCAGCAGGAGGGCCGCGCACATGGGTAACAGGCTAGACGTGCGCGAGGTCGCGCAAGGCCGCTGGAGGTCGATTCTGACGGTCCTGGGCATAGACGAGCGCGCGCTATCCGGGAAGCACGGCCCCTGCCCGATGTGCGGAGGTAAAGACCGCTTCAGGTTCGACGACCGAGAAGGCCGGGGAACGTACTTTTGCAGCGGGTGCGGTGCTGGTGACGGTGTGCAGCTAGCGATGGGCATCACCGGCCTGTCGTTCCGAGACGTGGCGCGCGAGGTCGAACGCATCGCCGGCACGGTCCGCCCGACCGCCGCCAGACCCGAGCGCAGTGACGACGACAAGCTGGCCGCGCTGCGCCGTGCGTTCATGGCATCCAAGCCCATCGAGCGCGATGACGAGGCATGCCGTTACCTGGCTGGGCGAGGATTGCGCCTGTACGACCTGCCCGAGTCCGTGCGACTGCATCCGAGCATGGCGTATTGGGACGGCGGCGCGGTGCTGGGCAAGTTCGCAACGATGCTCGCCACCGTGACCGACGCCGCCGGCCGCGCGGTGAGCCTGCACCGGACATACCTTCAGGACGCACGGAAGGCGCCTGTACCAGAGCCGAAGAAGCTGATGGAGGGGCTAGCCCTTGCTGGCGCTGCAATCCGCCTGACGCCCGTTTCCGGAACGATGGGGATAGCCGAGGGCATCGAGACTGCGCTAGCCGCCGCTGAACTCTTCGAGGTGCCCGTGTGGTCCTGCATCAGCACCGCCGGCATCGAGAGCTTCGAGCCGCCGGAGGGCGTGCGGCACGTCATCGTGTTCGCGGACAACGACAGGAACTTTGCAGGGCAGGCCGCCGCCTATCGGGCAGCGCACCGGCTGGCGCTGAAGGGGTATGAGGTCGAGGTGTGCATCCCGCCGACCGTGGGCGACTGGCTGGACGAACTCAATCGCCACAACAAGGAGTCATCGCAATGAGCCTCGAGATGTACCGCGCCGTCGAAGCCGCCCGCCTTCTGCTGAACGAAGGGCACCCGCTCGCGCGAGCCTCGACCGTAGCCGCCGCTGAATTTGGCGTGAGCGCGGATGAAGTAGCCCGCCTTGCCAACGAAGCGCACCAGGCATGCGCCGCCGCTCGAACCGACCGACCAGGGGGATAGCCCCCGCGAAAGTTCCAGAACCAAAGCCCACGGAAACCGCGCCCCAACCCACGCGCAGAAAAAATCCCGTCTTTCAAATGAAGTTCAGTGACTGAGCCGCCCGCACCAGTCACTAAACCGACACCCGCCCGCGTGGCGGGTTTTTCATTCTTCATTGCCCAAAATGGGCGGCGGTAGCCCGCACTGGCAGCGCCGATGCTCCGCGCGACCGTGGCTACACCGTGGCTACACCGTCCGGATTTGGCTACATGGTGGCTACACGGAACCAGGAAAGCAAAACGCCAGCCCCGAAGGACTGGCGTAAGTGCTTGATTCTTTGGTGCCGGCAATAGGAATCGAACCCACGACCTTCTGATTACAAATCAGCTGCTCTACCAACTGAGCTATGCCGGCAACGGACGCGGATTATAGCCCAAGCGCAGCCGCAACGCTGCTGTTGGGCGCTTGCGCCAATAACTGTTTAAATATACAGTCCTCAAAACAAACAACGAGGAGCATGGATCATGGCAACGATTGGTACGCGCGCACTCTTGGCCCTCGGCTTGATCTCGGGACTGATGATCGGCACTGGTCACATCGGCGGCGGGCTCGCCGTGTCGGTTGCGGCGACTGCGGCGGCCTGGCTCGCACGAGCTGGCACTGCCGACCACGACCCAGGCTAGGCCTGGGCGGCACACTCAACGGCCAAACTTGCTCATCAGTTGCTGCAGCTTTTCCTGTTTGCGCCGCTCAGCCTCCTCAGCCTCGCGCTTCTCGCGCTGCTGCTTGGCAACCGCCGCAAACCGCTCCTTGAGCAATTGCGCAGCGTGCGCGCGCTGCTCGTCGGTGACCTCGCCCGCCGGGTTGCCATCCAGATCGAAGCGCTGTGCGCTGCGCTCAACCGCCTTGAGGTAACGCGTCGAGGCCGTATGCATCCTCAACGCGACACGCAGCACCTTGCGTTCGAACTCAGGGAAACGCTCGAGAATCGCGTTGTCAATGCGCAGCGCGAGCGGCTTGCAGTCACGAAATGCGGCACACTCCGCCTCGAGGCGCTTGATCATCGCACGTGGCTCGATGCCGGGCTTCGCTTGGGCGGGCGTGGCGTCCAGCCCGGTCTCGGGCATCGTGGTGGCGGGGGGTGTTTGCGCAGAAGTCATCAGTTTGAGAACTCGGAATAAGCGGCACGCGTCTATACACGCGTGCAGGTAAGCGGAGCGGAGTGAGCCGACGACAGGCCCGCTTCACACCGCAAAGCTTGCATTCTAACGCGTCGCGATTGAAGCAGTCCGCCCGCCCGCTGCATCGACCTGCCCCTGCGACGCATTTGCAACAGCTGGACCACCATCACCGCGAGGACCACCATCATGACGCTCAAGCGCTGGAAACGGTTGCCCGGCTCGCAGACTGCCCCTGCCGGCGTAGAGCGCGCCATACTGCGCCGGCTACCCATGGTTACGCTTGCCGGAACGATGGGCTGTATCGCCGCATCCCTGCTGGCCAGGCTGTTGTGGTGGGGTGACACCAGCATCGAAACCGCCCGTGCCTTGCAGATGATCGACATCTGGGTGATCGCGGCAGTCGTGCTGCACTGGACGGTCATGCTCACCCTAGCCATTGGGTGCACCATCGTCTTCGTCATGAAGGGACCGGCGTATATCGCAGACCGATACGACCTTCCAGACGAGAACCACCCACGCTGAGGCCCCGAAACACAGGAAACAGACAAAAGCCTGCTCGCGCTCGAGAGAGGCTCACCACCAGCTCGCTCGTGATATCCGGGCGAGCCTATAATCGGGCTGCATCCTTGCGCAGCCCAGGCCCTCCTCGACATGACCACGAATGGCAACCCGTCCGAAATCGCCCGTGAGACTCTACGCCAGCTGGCGATGCGGCGCGTTGCTCCGACGCCAGACAACTACCGCAAGCTCTATCACGAAATCGCAGGCACCAGCACCTCGGAGGATGCCCCCCCCGAGTCCGATCTGCGCAGGATCGCCCGTCGCCTCCCACGGGATACGCCAGAACGCCAGCGACATCTGCGCCAGCTCGATCAGGCGCTCGCGGAGAATGACGCCAAGGCGGCAGACGCGGCCCTGGAGCGCTACCTGGACGGCCTGAAGCAGTCCGAGCAACCGGCCTGGAACGAGGTCATCGCAAATCTGGTCCGCCAGTGGGAAGCGCGCCAGAACGGCTGGACGACTGCACGCAAGCGCGAGGCGCTGGACCGGGTACTCAACGCCTCGGACGCCGCCACGCTTTACAGCCGCCTGCAGGGGCTTCTGCGCGGCTGGACCCAGGCCGGAACCGACTCCGACGCTGACAGCATGCACGGCACTCAGGACGCGTTTGCCCAGGAGCGCCCCTCGGCTCGCCCCCTCGCATCAATCCCAGCGGCGAACGCACCATATCCGCTCGAGCAGGCGGACCCCGTATCGGCCCACGACGAGTCCAGACATGGACACCTGGACGCTGTACGCGAGTTGCTCGAGCTGAGCCTGCACCAAGCCATCCCCGCCCTGCTGACCGAACACGCCGATCTGGCCGCCGAGGCGAGATCGATCGCATCAGAACTCGGCGAACAGCTCGATACCCCAGCACTCACCCAACTGCGCGACCGTCTGCGCAAGCTCACGCACGAGATCGAGATCACCGCCGCCGACGACGCCGAAGTGCGCAGCGGCCTGCTCGAATTGCTCCGCCTGCTCCTTCGCAACATCGATGACCTCGTCCTCGACGACGCCTGGCTCAGCGGCCAGGTCGAGATGCTGCGCGAGATCACCGAGAGCAAACTCGACGCCCGCAAGATAGACGACGCAGGACAGCGTCTGCGCGAACTGATCTCCAAGCAAGGCCAGCTCAAGAGCAACCTGGTTGCCAGCCAACGCCACCTGCGCGACATGCTGGCGGGCTTCGTCGACCAGCTGGCGCGCTTCTCCGAGAGCACAGGCACCTACCACGACCGCATCGGCACCTGCGCCCAACGCATCGCCCAAGCTGGCAGTATCGCGGAGATCGGCCCCTTGCTCGACGAGGTCATGCAGGAAACCCGCAGCATGCAGGACGAGGCGCGCCGATCACGCAGCGAACTGCTCGCCGCACGCGAGGAGGCCAGCGCCGCGCAGGCGCGTATCACCGCCCTGCAGGCCGAACTCGATGAGTCGAGCCGGCTCATGCGCCACGACCAGCTCACCGGTGCCCTCAACCGCCGAGGCCTGGACGAGATGTTCCAGAAGGAGGCCGCACGGGCAGTGCGCCGTGGCACGCGACTAGCCGTGGCCCTGCTCGACATCGATCACTTCAAGAAGCTCAATGACAGCCTCGGCCACAAGGTAGGCGACGACGCCCTCGTCCACCTGTCGCGCATCGTCAGACAGCACCTGCGCCCGCAGGACGTGCTCGCGCGCTTCGGCGGCGAGGAGTTCGTCATCCTGCTCCCGGAAACCTCGGACGATGAGGCCTATCAGGCGCTCGTGCGCCTGCAGCGCGAACTGACGCGGGAGTTCTTCATGGCCGACCACCAGAAGGTCGTCATCACTTTCAGCGCCGGCGTGACCCCGCTCTTGCCGGGAGAAGCATTCGAGGTCGCGCTCGATCGCGCCGACGGCGCCATGTATCAAGCCAAGCAGGCAGGTCGCAATCGTGTCGTGGTAGCGCCGGCGCCCACCGAAAAAGAAATCACGGGGAGTTGAGCGCGTGCCCGACGGGTCGCCTCAGCGCCCCTGCCCCAGCTCCTCTACCTCAGCACCATTAGTTCAGAACTTTCGTCTCAGCCGGCTGCGCAGCAGCTGCTCGGCCGCGTTCTCCATCGCACTCCAGGATCCGCCATGCGCGAGATAGGCCGTTACCCACTCCGGCGCCGCGCCCTCGCCGGACCAGCACAGGGAACGACTGGCCGGATGCACATAGCGAATCGTCACCTCTTCGGCGACGCTGGCTGGCTGTGCGGGTGAAGCAAGCGCCTCGGCCCCCTGGGTCGGCTCGGGTGGCACGACAGGCTCAGGCACGACCTCCACGACGGCTTCATCGCACCGGGCACGCTCCTCGCGAACCGAGATCTCATTGCAGACCTCGACAAGCATGGCCTCCAACTCTTGCAGGGAGTGCTCGGTCAGGTCGATCGACATTGGAAAGCTCTTCGGAAGACGGGGTCGCCATCATACTCGGCGCACCCCGTTCTCGGGCAGTGGGTTACCGCGCCCAATCTCTTCAGGCCCCGCAGCAGTCAGCCGCGGCCCACCGCGCCACCATCCACCCCCCCGCAAACACGGGGCATGCGGCTAGACTTCAGGCCCGTGCCTCCCGGCCCTGACGACTCCCATGCAAGGCGTCCCCGAACACTTCGAACACATCACCGACAAGGCCGAGTTCCGCCGTCCACCGGGCAGAGCGGGCATCGAGCTGTATCGCGCCCATATCGTTCGCCACCACTTCGACGCCCATACCCATGAGGCGTATGGCTTCGGCGTCATCGAGCATGGGGTCGAGCGCTTTCGTCTCGCCGGCTCGGATCACCTCGCGGCTCCCGGCTCCATTGTGCTGATGAACCCCGACGCACTGCACACGGGCCGCGCCGAGACCGAGCAGGGTTGGGCCTACAGCATGATCTACATCGATCCGGACCTTCTAACGCGAGCAAGCGGCGACACGCAGTGGTGGTTCTCGAGTGCCGTCGTGGACGACGACCCTGTACGCGCGCGTCGCCTCACCGCACTGCTTCATGCACTGTGGCGGGAGGCCGACCCGCTCGCCATCGACAGCCTGCTGCTGCTGCTCGTACGCGAGCTGCAGCCCCATGCCCGCTCACCTGCGCCGGCGCGCGCCGAAAAAGCCCACTGCTTCAACCGCGTCATCGACTACATGCGCGCGCATCTGGGCGAGCGCATAACGCTCGAGGCGCTCGCAAGCGTCGCCGGACTCAGCCCTTTTCATTTCCTGCGCTGCTTCCGGGATCAGCACCATGTCACCCCGCAGCAGATGTTGATGGCACTCCGCCTGTTCGAGGCCAAGCAAGGCCTGGCTGCCGGCAAAGCACCTGCCGAGGTGGCGGCTGACGTCGGCCTCGCCGATCAGGCCCACCTGACACGCGCCTTCGCGCGCCGCTACGGTGTCACCCCAGCACGTTACCAGCGCCAGGTCCGGTCCTGAGCCCCCGGCAGGCGCAAGATGGTACAAGACACGCATCAGGGCGGGCGATGAAACTCCCGCATCGTCATCGGGAGCACGTTTCATGTGGGTGGGTATCGGATTCGCGCTTGCGGCGGGCATGCTTTGGGGTCTGGTGTTCGTCGGCCCACTGCTGTTGCCCGACTATCCGGCGGCCCTGCAGTCGTTCGGGCGCTACCTCGCCTTCGGGCTGATCGCCCTGCCCCTGGCCTGGCTCGACCGCGGCGAACTGGGCCGTCTCCACCGCAGCGACTGGATCGAGGCGCTCAAGCTCGCACTCATCGGCAACCTGCTCTATTACCTGTTTCTTGCAAGTGCCATCCAGCGTGCAGGCGCCCCCCTGCCCACCATGATCATCGGCACCCTGCCGGTGGTCATCGCCATCAGCGCCAACTGGCGCAACCGCGAGCGCGACGGCATGCTGCCCTGGCCGCGGCTTGCGCCAGCGCTCATCCTCATCGCCCTAGGCCTGGCTTGTGTGAATCAGGTGGAAATGTCCGCGCTCGCCGCGCAAGGCAGCGACGGCAACACGCGCTACCTGAGCGGCGCCGCGCTTGCCATCGGCGCCGTCGCCTGCTGGACCTGGTACCCGCTGCGTAACGCCGACTGGCTGCGTGCGCATCCGGATCGCAATCCGCGCGCTTGGGCAACGGCGCAGGGCCTCGTCACCCTGCCGCTGGCCTTGACCGGATACATCGGCTTCTGGGCCTGGCTCATCATCGATGGCAACCCCATGCCCATGCCCTTCGGCCCACGTCCGGAAGTGTTCATTGGCCTGATGGTGAGCATCGGCCTGTTCGCATCCTGGCTCGGCACCCTGTGCTGGAACGAAGCCAGCCAGCGCATGCCGACCGCAGTGGTGGGGCAACTCATCGTCTTCGAGATGCTCGCGGCACTGACCTATGCATTCATCTGGAAGGAGCAGTGGCCGGACGCCCTGACGCTGACCGGCATCGGCCTCGTCCTCGCCGGCGTCCTGTCCGCGCTGCGGATCAAGCCGGTTCGCAGGGTCAGCGGCGAACCGCGGCGGTAGCCATTGATCCACCCCGCGCAAGCGTCTATCGCCGCTGCACGCGTACTCGGCGACGCAACAGCCTTGTCCCACTCAACGCCCGCGCTGGGGTTCGGGCCACGTCTGCAAGCGGCACTTCTCGCAGTCGTCCCAAGGCAGGCAGTCACACACCCGCGGCAGCGCAACATAGCGGCTGCCTACCTGCACCTTGCCCTCCTGCGTCCGAGATGAAGCCGGATCACGGCGCGGCACAGGCGACGGTGGCGGAGACGATGCGTCGTGGGGCGTCGGCTGCCAGCGCAAGAACGGCGCCACATCGACGCCGTCGCCAAGGTACCAGAGCTTGCGCGCAGCATCCCAGCGCGCGCCCAGCTTCTTCGCCTCGTCCTTCTCTGCGAACGGAACCTTCAGGTTGTGGCGCATGGCGGCATCACTGTATTCATGACAGGGGGCGCATTATAGGCGCGCCGGGCCGGGTATCACTCGTGCATCCAGGCACAGCGCCAGTCACCCCTTTGCCTGCGCGTCCCGGTCCGCCTGGTCGAGATCGGCCTGTGCCTTGGCAGCCAGCAACTCCGCGTCCATCTTGTTCTTGGCGAAGGCGATGGCCGCTCTTCCCACCACGATCATCACCCCGGCAACGAGCACGATCGACAACAAGGAGGCCCGATTGTCCGGGCTGGCCTGCATCGCACCCGCGCCATCCTTGGCCTCTTGCCCATTCTGTTGAACGGGCACCTGCTCGCTTGTCCTTGCCGCGGGCTCCGGCGGGGTCTCTGCCCGGGCAACGCCCGCCGACAGGCAAACCCAAATGCCAAGCACGATGACTGCCACGCGTTTCATAGACGACCTCATTCGCAAACCTCGTTGTTCCCGCATCATGCACCGACCACCGCGTCAGCAACTTGCGACAGCTCAAGCCCGTCCTCAGCGCTGCACGCAACAACCAAGGACAGGCTCGACCCCGTCTGCTAGGCGGACACGACGATACGCAGGTGCTGCTTGCGTCCGGCGGCCAGGCGCCACTCACCTGCGGTCGAGGGCAAAGGCAGGTCCGCATTCGTGACCTGGATGCCGTCCAGGCGCAAACCACCTCCAGCCGCCAGTCTCCGGGCAGCACTGCGGGACGGCGTCAGCCCACCCTCCACCGCAAGCTCGGCAAGCGTGAGCCCAGCGCTGACGCGGACCGGATCGACGACCAGGGTAGCGAGCCCGTCGTCGCTTTGACCGCCACCAAAAAGCCCCGCAGCGGTCCTTGCGGCGCGCTCGGCAGCACCATCGCCGTGCGCAAGCCGCGTCGCCTCCGTGGCGAGAAGGACTTTCGCCTCATTCAGTTCTGCACCCTGCAGCCCCCCCAGGCGTCGAACCTCGGTCATGGGGAGCTCGGTGAACAGCGCGAGGAAGCGGCCAACATCGCGGTCATCCACATTGCGCCAGAACTGCCAGAACTCGAACGGTGCAAGCCGGTCAGCGTTGAGCCACACCGCACCCGCGGCGGACTTGCCCATCTTGCGTCCGTCCGCAGTTACCAGCAACGGCATCGTCAGCCCGAACAGTTCGCCTCCGCCTTGCCGCCGTGAGAGCTCTACACCGTTGATGATGTTCGCCCACTGGTCGGCGCCACCGACCTGGATCGTGCAGCCGTAGCGTTCAGCCAACTGAGTGAAGTCGAACGCCTGCAGCAAGGTATAGCCGAACTCCTGGAAGCTCAGCGAATGCGCCAGGCGGGTGCGCACCGCGTCGAAGCTCAACAGCCGATTCACGCTGAAATGCCGCCCCACTCGGCCAAGAAAATCCAGGTAGCCGAGCCCATCGAGCCATTCCGCGTTGTCGACCACGAGCGCGGCGTCGGCGCTGTCGTCCATACGCAAGTACCGGGTGAAGGCCGTGCTGATACCGCGAAAATTGGCCGCAATGGTCGCCGCGTCGAGCATCGGCCGGCTCGTGTCCCTGAAGCTCGGATCGCCGATACGAGTCGTGGCACCGCCCATCAACAGTATTGGCCGATGCCCTGCGCGCTGCATCCAGCGCATCAGCATCAGGCCCTGCAGATGGCCGACGTGCAGGCTGTCTGCGGTACCGTCGAACCCGAGATAGATGCTGCGCGCCCCACTGGCCAGCGTTCTACGCAGGCCGTCGGCGTCGGTGCATTGATGGATGAAGCCGCGCTCTTCCAGAAGGTGGAAGACGTCGAAAGTATCGTGATGCATGGGGTCTCCTGATGAGGACAGGGCAAATAGCCCGAGGGAGACCGCCAATCAGCTCAACCAGTCCGCCTCGGGCGGACTGGGCGCGCGCGCCGCTACCGCCTTGGTAAGCGGTAGCCGTAATAACGAACGCGGGAAACGAGATTGCTGCGGAGCATGGCTGCATCGTATCAAGGTTCGCATCGCCTGGGGAGGCGGGCCGAGCAGTCGCGAGGGCTCTTGGCCGCAGCCGCGCGCGCATGCGCCGACCGCTAGGTCATGGCAGCCTGCTCGAGCCGCCCGCTCTCCAGCCAGCGCCAGCACCGCCCGTCAGCCGCTGGCCTTGCCGCGTGCAGCCGCCAGGCATCTAGGCAGTTGCGCCTTCGACGTGCGCTGGATCTGCCGCAGCAGATCGACCGACACCCTTGGCACCTGATGGCGAAGCCGCAGTTCATCCTCCAGCCTAAGCAGCAGGCTCGCCGCCATCTCGGCATCGGCCAGCGCACGGTGGTAGCGCCCCGCAACCGGCAAATTGGCGTACTCGACCAGCACGCCCAACTTATGGCTGGGCGCAGCGGGCAGAAGGCGCCGCGACAGCAGTAGCGAGCATACGAAGTCCTGCCCCCTGCTGCGCTCGATGCGCGCCAGCTCCGCATCCCAGAACTTGGCGTCGAACGAGGCGTTGTGGGCGACGATCGGCATGTTGCCGACGAAATCGGACACCTCGCGCATGACCTCGCCCGCCGCCGGCGCGCTGCGGATCATCGCGTTCGTGATGCCGGTCAGCGCCTCGATGTAGGCCGGAATCCGCACTCCCGCGTTCATCAGGCTCTGGTAGCGATCGACCACACGCCCATCCTCCACGATGACCGCTGCGATCTCCGTTGCGCGGTCACCCTGTGCGGGCGACAACCCCGTGGTCTCGAAATCAATCACTGCCACCGCTTCCATGCTCAGCACCTTTTCAGGCCGTGGCGCATGAGGGCATGCGCACCTTGGCGACCGGGCCGGATTATAGGCAGAGTAAGCACTGCCGGAGCTGTCCAGCGCAACCCGCCAAGACAGCACATTGCATCGACTCGCGCATCAGCCAAGCGCCGGCATCACTTCAGCGGTTAGAATTTTCGCCAGCGCTCGGCAGGCTCACCATCAAGGACACCGACCATGAATCCGATCGTCCGCATCCAACCGCGCAGCGCCGACCTCGGCGATGGCATGCTCGTGCGCCGTGCGCTCCCCAATCGCCAGCAGCGCATGGTTGGCGCGTGGTGCTTCCTCGATCACGCCGGCCCCGTGCGGTTCGAGCCCGGCAAGGGCATGCACGTCGGCGCACACCCGCACATCGGCCTGCAGACCTTCACCTGGCTGATCGAGGGCGAGGTCCTGCACCGCGACAGCCTGGGCAACGAGCAGGTCATCCGCCCTGGCCAGGTCAATCTGATGACCGCTGGACATGGCATCGCCCACACCGAGGATTCGCTGCACGACGGCGAGCAGCTGCACGCGGCACAACTGTGGATCGCCCTGCCGCCGGAGCATAAGGATTGCCCGCCCGCCTTCGATCACTACGCCGAACTGCCGCACTGGCGCGAAGACAGCGCAGAACTGACCCTGCTCGCCGGCCGCTACGGTGAGCGAACCGCACCGGCGCGCATCCACTCCCCGCTGGTCGGCATCGACATCGCCTGCGACAGCACCAGCAACATCACGCTCCAACTGGACCCCGGTTTCGAGTACGGCCTGATGCCCCTCGTTGGCGACGCAATGGTCGACGGCGAAACCATCAGCGCCGACGAACTCGCCTACCTCGGCAAGGGACGCAGCGAACTTCAACTTGCGCTACCCGCAGGCGCTCGGGTGCTGTTCCTGGGGGGCGAGCCGTTCGAGGAACCAGTGCTGATGTGGTGGAATTTTGTGGGCTTCAGCAAGGAAGACATCGCGCAGGCACAGACCGAGTGGGAACAAGGAGCCGCCCGATTCGGAATGATCGGCGACGGCCAGGCACCGCGACTCGTTGCACCGCCCCTGCCGTGGCGAAACGGCGGTTGATCACGCTCGGACTCAGCCGCAGGCACGACACCGCCGACCTCGACGGGCCCTCGATCTCTGGTGTCGCTCAAAAATTGGGCAGCGCTCGAATCAGGCCGAGTTTCAAGGGCTCAGCCGGGTTATCCACAACTCCTCCCACAACCCTGTCCCCATCGGCTGGGGACAAGCGCGACAGGCTCGGACGGAGCTTGCGGGCATCACTTGCCACGGACTGGCCGATATTCGCAGCCGACGGCCACCGATTCCATGCTCCGGTCCAACGACTGCATTCGCCCGACATCGTAGGCTTGATGTGAACGGGATGCTCAGGTAAGGTAAAAAAGGATTTGCGCAAATACACTAAATCCCTCCCGCTGCTCAAGGGGCCGATTGATCGGCCATTCATGCCGTGCAGCGGGCGATCGTTCAACGGCCAATGCGTCGCTTGAGTTTTTTGAGGGCCCTCACCTGGGCCGACCGACCGCGGTGCCCGCCCCAAGGCGCTGACGTGGTCTGACATGTCGCACTTCACCCCGCTGTGGGTGCGGCATGCCACCAGAACAACCCACGACATGAACCGTACCGACACGCCTTCGCCCATCCGCTCCGCCCCCCAATCTCGCATCCGTTTCCGTAGCACGCGCCCGAGCGATGGCGCCGCTCTCTGGCAATTCGTCCAGTCCACCGGCACGCTGGAGCCGAATTCGGTCTATTTCTACGTTCTGTTCGCCGCCGACTTCGGCGACACCTGCCTTGTGGCCGAGCAGGACGGCCGCATCGTCGGCGCCGTCATCGGCTTTCATCCGCCGCGCGAGGCCGACACCGCCTTCGTCTGGCAGGTGGGGGTGCTGCCCGAGCAGCGCGGCCAGGGCCTCGGCCTGCAGCTGCTGCAGCAATGGTTGAGCCTGCCGGCCAACGCCCGCTGCCGCTGGGTGACAGCCACGGTAGCGGACGACAACAAGGCCTCGCGTGCCCTGTTCCAACGACTGGCGCGCGAACATGACACCGGCTGCCAGGTGACCCCCCACTTCACCGCCGACCTGTTTCCATCAGGCCACCCCGCCGAGCCGATGCTGCGCGTGGGTCCGATTGCGCGCCATACGCCCGCCCGCGGCGTTCAGTCCCAGCTCGAGAACCCCATTCCGGTCTGACCGGCTTCGTGCCGTACAGGGCACTCGCAGGCGCGAGCGCCCGGATATCGCTCGTCCTATATCGAGCGCAGACCCGCCCATTTCGACCAAAGGAGTTATCTCATGATGAACACATTCGAACAGTACGAATCCGAAGTCCGCGGCTACTGCCGCAGCTTTCCCGCGATGTTCACCAGCGCCAAGGGCGCGTGGATGATAGACGCCGAGGGCCGCCGCTACCTCGACTTCTTCTGCGGCGCGGGCGTGCTGAACTACGGTCACAACCCCGACAAGATCAAGCAGGCCCTGCTGGCCTACCTGATGCGCGACGGCATTACGCACTCGCTGGACATGTACACCGAGGCGAAGCAAGCCTTCATCGCCCGCTTCAACGACGTCATCCTGCAACCGCGAGGCCTGCGCTACAAGTTCCAGTTTCCCGGACCGACCGGCACCAATGCGGTCGAAGCTGCGCTCAAGCTGGCGCGCAAGGTGACCGGACGCGAGCAGGTGGTCGGCTTCACCAATGCCTTCCACGGCATGACGCTGGGCGCGCTGGCGGTGACCGGAAACGGGTTCAAGCGCGCCGGTGCCGGCGTGCCGCTCGGCCACACCGCCTCCGTTCCGTTCGATGGCTATCTTGGCGAAGGCACGGACACGCTCGACTACTTCGAGGCGCTGCTCAAGGACGAGGGCAGCGGGATGGACAAGCCTGCCGCGGTCATCGTTGAGACCGTGCAGGCCGAGGGTGGCGTGAACGTCGCCAGCGTCGAGTGGCTTCAGCGTCTGCGCCGCATCACCGAAGAACATGGCGTTCTGCTCATCGTCGACGACATCCAGGTCGGCTGCGGCCGCACCGGAGCCTTCTTCAGCTTCGAGGAGGCAGGGATCGTGCCTGACATCGTCACGCTGTCCAAGTCCTTGTCGGGCTATGGCCTGCCGCTGGCGCTGGTGCTGATCAAGCCCGAACTCGACCAATGGGCGCCGGGCGAGCACAACGGCACCTTCCGCGGACACAACCCGGCCTTCGTCACCGCCACTGCCGCGCTCAGGTTCTGGCAGGACGGCTTGCTCGCAGAGGATGTGGCACGCAAGGCCGGGCTGGTCGAGAAGCGCCTGACCGACATCGTCGCAAAGCATGCTCCCGGTGCGCGGGTGCGCGGGCGCGGGCTGATCTGGGGCATCGAGTTCGATGACACCCAACTGGCGGCGCGCATCTCGCAGGCGTGCTTCAAGCGCGGGCTGATCATCGAGACCGCGGGCATCGACGACCAGGTGCTCAAGCTGCTCCCAAGCCTGACCATCGCCGAGGAAGAACTGCGGCACGGGCTGGATGTGATCGAAGCCGGCTTGCGCGAAGCCCTGAGCGTCGACAACGTCTCACCGGCGATCGAAGCCGCGGCCTGAGGCTACCGGCAGCCCTGCCCCCTTCTTTCACCTCCCGTGCCCCGTTAAAAGGCGGGGCGCACCCTACATGCGAGGACACCCCAATGATCGTGAAGCACCTGGACGACGTCATCGGCACAGCCGCTGACGTGGATACCGAAGGCTGGAACAGCCGTCGCCTGATCTACAAGGATGCTGGTGTCGGCTATTCCATCAACGACACCATCATCAAGCCCGGCACCGAGCATGAGTTCGAGTACCGGAACCACTTCGAGACGGTGTACTGCATCGAAGGCGAAGGCGAGATCATCGACCTTGCCACTGGCGTGACCCACGCCATCCGCCCCGGCACCCTGTACTGCCTGAACCAGCACGACCGCCATGTCCTGCGCGCCAACAAGGGCAGCCACATGCGCATGGTGTGCGTGTTCAATCCACCGCTGACCGGGCGCGAGGTGCATGACCAGACCGGCGCTTACGCGCTGGCCGACTGAGTGGATGGGCAAGGCCATGATGAGCATGAGCGGCATGAACGCCGCCCGCCCCGCGCTGACGCGTCCGCGCGCAGATGACCGCTACCCCTCGCGCTTCGACCCCGAGCCGCAGATCGGCCCGCGCCTGGATCCGGTGACCTACCCGCATGCCACTGCGGGGCCGCTGAACGCCGAAGAGCTGCGTTTCTACGAAGAGAACGGCTATCTGCACTTCGATCAATTGCTCGATGCCGGCGAGGTGCAGGACTGCCTGAATGAGCTGGCGCGCCTGCGCACCGACGAGTCGGTCAAGGGCCGCGATGAAGCGGTGATCGAGCCCGGCAGCCGGGAGTTGCGCTCGATCTTCGCCGTGCATCGCAGCAGCGCAGTGCTCGCACGCCTGGCCAACCATCCCAGGCTGGTTGCGATCGCCGAGCAGCTGCTCGGCAGCAAGGTGTACATCCACCAGTCGCGCGTGAACTACAAGGGCGGCTTTCGGGGCAAGGAATTCTACTGGCATTCCGACTTCGAGACCTGGCACGTGGAGGATGGCATCCCTGCCATGCGCATGGTGAGCTGCTCGATCGCGCTCACGGCCAACACGCCGCACAACGGCCCGCTGATGATCATCCCCGGCTCCCACCATCGCTATGTGCGCTGCGTGGGCGCCACGCCCGAGAACCACTACAAGGCCTCGCTCAGGCAGCAGGACATCGGCGTGCCGGACGAGACCAGCCTGAGTCGGCTGGTCGAGGACTTCGGCATCGTCGCGCCGACCGGCCCAGCGGGCGCGGTCACCTTCTTCGAGTGCAACGTGATGCACGGATCCAGCTCGAACATCACCCCCTTGCCGCGCAGCAACCTGTTCATGGTGTTCAACAGCGTGAACAACACGCCAGTCGCCCCCTTCTGCGGACTGGAGCCACGTCCCAACTTCATCGCCGAACGGGAGGACTTCACCCCCGTGGGGCAAGGGACTGACGGGGGCGACCCCTGCGACGCGGAGGCCAGGGCTCTCACGCCAGCCTGAAGCGCCGCGTTTGCATCGGTGATGCCGAAAAGCAAGCCGGCGTTGGGATTGGCGCGCTCGATGATGGGCGAGTGCGCACGCGTGCTGGACGCTGATTGATGCGGGACACTGACTGAGCCTCGACGGGACAAGCCGATCAGTCGCTCACCCTTCCGCGCGCGGCCTTGATCAACGCCCGCTGCGCCTTCCCCTCCAGCCTGCGGGTGACCGACGCACGCGTCGGCCGGGTCGCACGGCGCGCCTTTGGGGCGCCGCGACACGCTCGATCAACTCTTCCAGCCGGCGCAGCGCCTCGGTGCGGTTCTTCTCCAGGCTGCGAAACTTCTGCGCCTTGATGATCACCACGCCTTCCTTGCTGATCCGATTGTCGTGCAGGGCGAGCAGTCGCGCGCGGATGTCCTCCGGAAGGCTCGATGCCGTGATGTCGAAGCGCAAATGCACGGCGTTCGACACCTTGTTGACGTTCTGTCCGCCCGCGCCTTGCGCGCGAATCGCGGTGATCTCGATCTCGTCAGGAGAAAGGGGGAAGCGGGAGGTCATCGCTCGGGCAGGATAAGGGCATTCGGAAGGCAGTCGCTGCAGATCCGAAGCATCATGATTCCGATCGGCGACAGGCGCAACGACGCGAACTTGAGCCCGAGGATCTCCGCGTATTCACGCGCCTGCTGCACCCCTGTCTCCGCGGGCAGCCCTGCGGCCTTTGCCTCGACCACGGCAAGCGGAGAATCGCGACAGAAGTACGGCAGGTAGTCGGCCCGCTTCTGTTCGCCTCGCTGCGCCTTGCCGCCCGCCACGACGATGCGGCCGTTGGTGAAGGTCCGCTACTCGCCGATCACATGAGGAGCCGCTCCCCCCAACCCGCCCCGATCAGCCAGGGTATGACGACTCGCGGCAGGTATCCGCTTCGGCAATCACGCCTGTTCGTACGGACGCCTCTTCCAGCCGTCCGCTGCAGCCAGAAAAGCATTTCTTGGCCAAACAGCACGAAATAAAGCAATTCGTGGCCAAAAGAATCTCGCGGAACCTCAGGCACTTTTTGCCGTTTTCGGCACTCGGTGGCATGAGACACCACTCCCGAAGGTCTGCCGACGAGCAGGGTTCCCGATTCTCGGCGCTCCTGAGGCTAGGCACCGAGGATAGTGGAACGCGGTCGCTCCCTCTCAGGTCACCAAGGGCGGGCTAAACGGATTGACGCTCCGCCCCCCGGTCGACTTGAAGTCTTCCGTGTTGCGCGTAACGACGGTTAGGTCGTAGATGAGGGCGATGGCTGCAATCTGCTTGTCGATGGGATGCTGAGGACTCGGTGAAATCAGTCGGCCCCAGAGCTGAGCACAGTCGAGGTCAAAGCCCAGAATACGGTCTACATAGTCAGCGACCACCATATCCAGCCAGGCTTCGAGTCGCGCGGCCTGCTCGCGGTCACCGCGGTTACGGATGTTCTCTAGGCCCCGGCGAATCTCACCGATTGTCAGGACCGACAGATAGATGTCCTCCGCGGCCAGGGTGGCGAAAAAGGCGGTCACGCCCGGATTGGCACGCCCACCTTTTCGCAGCTCGCTGATGATGTTGGTGTCGAGCAGGTACATCAGCCCTGCCTGAGGTTGAAGTCTTCATCGGTACCCACGTCCGGCATGCTGGCCAGAACGTCTTTGAAGGTCCGCCGCGCAGGTCGCGCAAGCGCTGCCCGCAGGATTTCCCGATGCTCCGCCTCAGCGCTTCGACCGTGCCGCGCCGCAGCCTCTTTCAAAGCCTGCGCGACCGAAGGCTCGATGTTACGAACGACAAGATTAGTCGCCATCGCGCTCTCCTGATGATTGCAATGCTTGCATTGTAGCGAATACCGCAATCATTGCAATCACCATCAAGGCCACAGGTTCGTCAGGGCGCTGAATCACTTACAAACGCGAGGGGAAGAAAATGTAGCCGCACTCCGTGTCCCCGTACGTCACGCTTTAGCTCACCGAACCCATACTAGGTAGCTCGGTCATGCGGGCAGCACAAATGAAAACGCCCAACTGAGAACAGTTGGGCGCTGAATTTTGGTGGACCGAAGGAGGATCGAACTCCCGACCTCTGCATTGCGAACGCAGCGCTCTCCCAGCTGAGCTATCGGCCCTAGAAGAGCCGGCATTATAGAGAGCGGACGATCGAAATGGAAGCCCCATCCCTGCTTCCCATGGGGGCTCCACGACCTTTCCGCCGCGACCTGCGGAGCGGGCTCGCGCCTACGTCTCGGCGCCGCCAGAGCCAACTGCCGCGCGGCCAAGGCGGTCGGCGACAGCGCGCCACCCGGGACCGCCGGGCAGCGCCTCGATCAGGATGAAATCGGCGCCGACGGCGTCGAGCGCGCGCAGGCTGGCGTACAGGCCCTGGGCGTAGGCGGCAGGTTCGACCGGCAGGCTGCGCCAGGTCAGGCGGGCATCGCGCGGGTCGAGCGTGGAGTGGGCGAGCACGGCGACGCGACTGCCCTCGCCGGCGAGTGCGGCGGCTTCGTCGGCGAGCAGCGCGGGTTCGACCAGGCGCAGCGGGGTGCGCGGAGCGTAGTGGGCGGCGAGCGCGCCAGAGACTCGCGGGGCGGGCTTGGCGGCATCGGCTGAGGCAGGCGCAACCACGTCATTGCCCACGACAGCTACAGCACCTGCACGTTCATGCCCGGCAGCCGTCTCATCGGCCTCCGGTAGGGCCTCACCCCGCACCCGCGGCCGGCGGCCGATGACGCGCGCGATATCCTCGGGGCCGATCGCCCCTGGGCGCAGGATCTCCGGCACATCGCGCGAGAAGTCCAGAATGGTGGATTCGATGCCGACCTCGCAGGCGCCACCGTCTAGGATCATGGCCACACGTTCGCCCAGCTCTTCGCGCACATGTGCCGCGGTGGTCGGGCTGATGCGGCCGAAACGGTTGGCGCTGGGCGCAGCCAAACCGCCGTCGAAAGCACGCAGCAGCGCAAGCGCCACAGGGTGCGAGGGTACACGCAGGCCGACCGTGTCCTGGCCACCGGTGACCTCATCGGGCACGTCCGGCGAACGCCTGAGGATCAAGGTCAGCGGGCCGGGCCAGAAGGCACGCGCGAGCGCGAGCGCATCCTTGGGGATCGCGGCAGCCCATTGCGGCAGGTGATCGGCCGAGGGCAGATGCACGATCAGCGGATGATCGGCGGGGCGTCCCTTGGCGGCGAAGATCCTGCCGACGGCCTGCACGTCGAGCGCATCGGCCGCCAAGCCATAGACGGTTTCCGTCGGCATGCCGACGATGTCACCTGCGCGCAGCAGCGCGACAGCCTCGGCAATCGACGCCGCCGTGGCGGACTCGATACGGCCGCGCGGCCCAGCCCCGGACGTGGTCATCGGCCCATGCTCACTCGTCACGGATGCCGATCGCGGCACGTGCGGCGAGGGCGTGCCCGAGTACGGCCTCGGTATTGGCCCCCGTCACCACGAAGTGGCCCATCTTGCGCCCCGGGCGGGCATGATGCTTGCCATACAGGTGCAGGCGCAGGCCGGGCACGGCATGCAGCACCGACCAGTCGGGCTCGCGGTAGGTGCCGTGGCCCTTGCCATCCTCGTACCACAGCTCGCCAAGCAGATTGACCATGACCGCCGCGGAATGCTGGCGCGGCGCGGCCAGCGGCAAGCCGCACAGCGCCCTCACCTGTTGCTCGTACTGGCTGACATCACAGGCGTCGATGGTGTGGTGGCCGCTGTTGTGCGGGCGCGGCGCCATCTCGTTGACCACCAGCTCGCCGCGGCAGACGAAGAACTCCACGCCCAGCGTGCCGACGTAGCCGAGCTTGTCGGCGATGCGCTCGGCGATCTCCTGCGCGCTCAGTTGCGTACCCTCGCTGGGGCAGGCCGACGCCCGCGCCGGCGCGATGGTCACGTCGAGGATGCCGTTGCGGTGGCGGTTCTCGCCGGTCGGGAAGGCGCGCACATTGCCCGCCTCGTCGCGCGCCAGCACCACCGACACTTCAAAATCCAGCGCCAGCATCTTCTCCAGCACGCAGGGCTCGCCCTTGAAGTGCTGGAAGGCGGCGAGCGCCTCGTCGCGGTCGGCGACGCGGGCCTGGCCCTTGCCGTCGTAGCCGAAGCGGGCAACCTTGAGGATGGCGGGGAACAGGCCGGCGTTGGCGTTGCGCACGTCGTCCTCGCCGCGGATGACCGCGAAGGGGCCGTGCGGCAGGCCGTGGTCGGCGAGGAAGGTCTTCTCGGCGATGCGGTTCTGGCACACCGCGACCGCGCTCGCCGCCGGGTGCACCGGGATGAACTTGGTCAGGTAGTCCAGCGTGTCGGCGGGGACGTTCTCGAACTCGGTGGTCACCGCGGCGCACTCGCTGCCGAGCGTGTCGAGTGCGACGTAGTCGTCGTAGGCGGCGACCAGGTGGCGGTCGGCGATCAGGCCGGCGGGGCTGTGCGGGTCGGGGTCGAGCACCCAGACCTTGTAGCCCATCTCGTGCGCGGCCGAAACGAAAAAGCGGCCGAGCTGGCCGCCGCCGAGCATGCCAAGGGTGGCAGGCGGGAGGATCATGATGCGACTCTCAATCCAGGGTCATGTCGAGCACCGCCTGGGTCTGGCGGGCACGGAAGTCGGCAAGCTTGTGCGCCAGCACGGCATCCTCGACCGCGAGCAGCGCCACCGCGAAGAGGCCGGCGTTGGCCGCGCCCGCCTCGCCGATGGCGAAGGTGGCGACCGGGATGCCCTTGGGCATCTGCACGATGGAGAGCAGCGAATCCTGCCCCGACAGCGCCTTCGACTGCACCGGCACACCGAGCACCGGCAGCGTGGTCTTGGCCGCGACCATGCCCGGCAGGTGGGCCGCGCCGCCGGCGCCCGCGATGATCGCCTTGAGCCCGCGGCTGCGCGCGGCCTCGGCGTACTCGAACATCAGGTCGGGCGTGCGGTGGGCGGAGACGACCTTGGCCTCGAAGGGCACGCCGAAGTCTTCCAGCATCTTCGCGGCCGCCTTCATCGTGGGCCAGTCGGAGTTGGAGCCCATGATGATGCCGACGACGGGTTTGGTTTCGCTCATCTCACTGTCCTTATTTGCCAGCGGCGCGCTCGGCGGAAATCACGGTGTTCTCGAGCAGCATGGTGATCGTCATCGGGCCCACGCCGCCCGGCACCGGGGTGATGGCACCGGCCACGGTCTTGGCCGAGTCGAAATCCACGTCGCCGCACAGCTTGCCGGCGTCGGGGCCGTCCTGCAGGCGATTGATGCCGACGTCGATGACGGTGGCGCCAGGCTTGACCATGTCGCCAGTGACGAAGCGCGGCTTGCCGATGGCCGCGACCAGGATGTCGGCGCGGCGGGTGTGGAAGTCCAGATCCTTCGTCTTCGAGTGGCAGACGGTGACAGTGGCACCAGCGTTGGTCAGCAGCATCGCCATCGGCTTGCCGACGATGTTCGAACGTCCGATCACCACGGCCTCTGCGCCCTGCACCGGCGTGCCGGTGCTCTCGAGCATCTTCATGACGCCATGCGGCGTGCAGGGAATGAAGGCTTCGCGGTTCTGCGACAGGCGGCCAACGTTCTCCGCATGGAAGCCATCGACATCCTTCTTGATATCGATCGCTTCGAGCACGGCAGTCTCATCCAGATGCTTGGGCAGCGGCAGCTGCACGAGAATGCCGTGCACCGACGGGTCGGCGTTGAGTTCGGCGAGCCTGGCCATCACCTCGTCCTGGGCGGCCGTTTCGGGGTAATCGAAGCGCAGCGAGCGGATGCCGGCCTTCTCGCAACCCGCAACCTTGTTACGCACATAGACTGCGGAGGCCGGATCCCCTCCTACCAGAATGACCGCCAGGCAAGGTTGCACACCACGCGCCGTCAATGCTGCAGCGCGTTCAGCGATTTCGCCACGAACCTGCGCCGAGAGCGCGTTGCCGTCGATGATGCGAGCGGTCATCGGTAGAGCCCCTAAAAAACCCGGGATTTTACAGCATCACGCGCCGCCCGCGCTCGCCTGCCCAGCGTCTTCGGACTGGCGAGTGCGCTGGCTTCTCAGCGTATCAGGCCCAGCGCGGGGCATTTGAGGCCGATTGCGGTGATCACGCCCTTGTCCGTCATCTCGCGCACGGTCAGTGTGAAGGCGCCGATCTGCACCCGGTCGCCGACCACGGCGGCGCGGCCAAGGCGGTGCTCGAGCAAAGTGCCCACCGGTTTCACGCGCTCGTCGGCGCCGATGTCGAGCCCATAGGCATCGGCCAGATCGCTCGCCAGGCAGGACGGATCGACGACGAACTCGCCGAAGAAGCTGGCATTGGCCGACAGTTCGCCGCCCGTGCCCCCGAACACCCTGGCGATGCGCTCGGCCAGTTCGTCGGGTGCGACGAACCACACGGAATCACCCGGGATCATGCGCGTATCCAGGGTGAGCCGGTGCAGATGCCCGCTGCGCACGAGCGCAACGCAGCGCACACCGATGCCCTCGAAGTCGTCGGCGACCTCGTCCGGATGCCTGCCCTCGGCACGCGAGCCTGCAGCGACGCGGTACTCCAGCAGGTCGACTGCAGCCTCCTCATCGACCCACACCTCGCGCTTGTCGCGCGGCTCATCGCGCGGCGGCACTTCCACCTTGAGCCAGCGCGCCGCCATCGGCACCGTCGCCCCCTGCACCAGCAATGACAGCAACACGACCGCAAAGGCGACATCGAACAGCAGGCGCGAATCCGGCACCCCCATCACCACAGGGAAGATCGCCAGCACGACCGGCACCGCACCGCGCAGGCCAACCCAGCTTACATACGCAAGCTCGTTGCGCTTGTAACGGAACGGCCACAAACCAATGGCAACCGCCAGCGGGCGCGCCACCAGCATCAGGAAGACGGCCATTGCCACCGACTCCCATGCGTGATCGAGCAGTTCGGACGGCACCACCAGCATTCCCAGCACCACGAACATGCCTGCCTGCGCGAGCCAGGCCAGGCCGTCCATGACACGCAGCACGTGCTCGGTAGCGTGGCTGCGCCGATTGCCGACCACGACCCCGGCGAGATAGACAGCCAGGAAGCCGCTGCCGTTGAGCAGGTTGGTCGCCGCAAAGACGAGCATGCCGCCAGACAGGATCAGCAGCGCATACAGCCCCTCGGGGAGACTGAGTCGAGCCATCAAGCGCGACAGCACCCAGCCCCCGGCCAGACCCAGTACCGCGCCGAGCCCAAGCTGGGTCGTCAGCAACCAGGCGAAACCACCGACGCTGGCCGACTCCGGCTGCAGCAACATGCCGACCAGGGCGGTCACGAGCAGGATCGCCATCGGATCATTGGCGCCGGACTCGATCTCGAGCGTTGCCTGCACGCGTTCGTTGAGGCGTACGCCGCTATTGCGCAGCAACGCGAACACCGCAGCCGCATCGGTCGAACCCACGATGGCCGCAAGCAGCAAACCCAGGCGCCAATCCACATCGAGCAGCCAGGTCGCGAAGACGCCAAGCAGCGCCGCCGTGCCAACCACCCCCCAGGTCGCCAGCACCGCCGCCGGCTTGAGCGCGACCCGGAAACTGCTGACCCGCGTGCGCAGGCCGCCATCGAGCAGGATGACGGCAAGCGCCGCCTGTCCGATCATCGACGCAAAGAAGAAGTCCTCGAAGACGATCCCGCCCGGCCCGTCCTCGCCGGCCAGCATCCCCACCCCCAGGAACAGCAGCAGCAGCGGCAGGCCGAGGCGAGCCGACACGGTGCTGGCCAGAACGCTGATGAACAGCAGCAGGCCGGTGAGCAGGAAGAGTGCGTTGATGCCGGTCATTCGGACAGCCAGTGGTTAAGTTATGTATGGGGGTCGGCCAAGAGGCTACGGCCAGCGAGCCGCAGACATCACCCGCATGTCATTATGCGCACCATCTCGAGGGCTGCTTTGAGCAGCCTCTCAACGCAGAGTTCAGCGCGGAGCTAAAGAATCTACCGAGACAACGTGCTGGACAAGCTCGGCGAGCGAGTTGACCCCCATCTTTTCCATCACGCGCGCGCGATGGACCTCGACCGTCTTGATGCTGATCCCGAGCACGTCGGCGATCTGCTTGTTGAGCTTGCCGACGATGATCAGCTCGAGCACCTCGCGCTCGCGCTGAGTCAGGTGCTGCAGCCGACGCGAGGTATCGGCCTCGAGACGGCGCTTGCCGCGGCTGTCGCGCTCGAGCTGCAGGCACTGCTCGACCAGACGCAGCATGTCGCGCTCGCCGAAGGGCTTCTCGATGAAATCGACTGCCCCCTTCTTGAGCGCCGACACCGCCATCGGCACGTCGCCATGGCCGGTGATGAACACCACCGGCAAGCCACAGCGGCGACGCCCCAGTTCCTCGAAGAGTTCCAGGCCGCTCATGCCTGGCATGCGCACGTCCAGCACGATGCAGCCGGTCATGTCGGGGTCGCATGCCGCAAGGAAGGACTCGGCCGACTCGTAGGCGACCACGTGGTAGCCATTGGCCTCGAGCATCCAGACGAGCGAATCGCGCAAGGCCTCGTCGTCATCGACGATGTGGACAATCTGGTCAGGCGCTGCGGGCAACTCGCTCACTCGCGATCTCCGTGGGCAGGATAAAGGAGAATATGGTACCGCCTTCGGGGTTGTCGTCGACAATCAAGCGGCCATCGTGGAACTCGACGATCGACCGGCAGATGTTCAGCCCCATGCCCATGCCCTCGGCCTTGGTCGTGTAGAAGGGGGTAAACAAGCGGCTGCGCCCCTCCTCGCTGATGCCGTGGCCCTGGTCGATGACGGCCACTTCGACCTGCCCCGGCCCGCAACCACGCACGCGCACCGTCAGCACGCGGCGTTCGGGCAGCGCGTCAGCCATCGCATCGATGCCGTTGCGGACAAGATTGAGCAGCACCTGCTCGATCATGATCCGATCGGCGTACACCGCGGGCAGGCCGGGTTCGACAGCCGTCACGATTCGGATGCCGGTGCGGCGGGCATCGATATCGGCAAAGCCGATGGCGTCTTCGAGGATATCGACGATGCTCACGGCCGCGCGCCGCGGCTCGCTCTTCTTAACGAACTCGCGCACGCGGCGGATGATCTTGCCCGCACGCTCGGCCTGGAAGCTGGCCTTCTGCATTGCCGCCAGGATGTCCTCCTGCTTCGCATTGCCCGCTTGCAGGCGGGTCACCGAACCGGCGCAGTAATTTGCGATCGCCGATAGCGGCTGGTTGAGCTCGTGCGCCAGCGTCGACGCCATTTCCCCCATGGTGATCAGGCGCGAGGTGCGCTGCAGGCGCTCTTCCTGCTGACGGGCCACCTCCGCCGTCTGCTTGCGGTCGGTGATGTCGGTGGCAATGCCCATGCGCACCACCCGCCCATCGACCCAGCGCGTGGCCTGCTCGCGCACGTGGTACCAGCGCCCCGACAGCGGGTGCTGCAGTTCGCCGTCGAAGAGTTCGCGCGGCAAGTCGGCCGGTGCCAGGTTGCGCGGATCGACACGGTAGTCACCGCGCTCGGGCTGCGGCACTGCCACTCCGCGCACCGTGCGGCCCACGGCGTCGAAACCGTGGATACGCTTGAAGGCAAGGTTGGCGAACAGGATCTCGTCGGTGCGGGCATCGGCAACGAACACCGCCGCATCCAGGCCATCGAGCACCGCCTCGAAGCGCTCATGCGCGGCCTCGAGCGCGGCGCGTACGCGCTTGGGCTCGGTAATGTCGGTGATCGATGCCATCCAGCCGGTCTGCCGACCCGTCAGGTCGATCAGCGGCGACAGGTAGAAGCGGGCATCGAAGCGCTCGCCATTCTTGCGCTGGATGCGCATCTCGAAACCGCTGCGCGGCGCCTGCCCGGACAGCGTCATCGCCAGGTTGCGCTCGCAGATCGCCAGTTGCTCGGGCGGCCAGTACGGGAACGGCGCCACCGTGCCGACCAGTTCGCTCTCCGCGAAGCCGACCATGCGGCAGAACGCCGAGTTCACGTAGATGATGCGCCCGCTCAGATCGATGGCGCGCAAGCCCGTGACGACCGAGTCCTCCATCGCCTTGCGGAACGCCGACTCGGCCCGCAGCGCATCCTCGGCCGCCTTGCGGCCGGTCACGTCGTGGGCCACCGCATATACCAGGCCCTCGCCACGTACCGGGTTCACGCTCCACGCCAGCCACTTGTAGCTGCCGTCCGCACAACGGCAACGGTTCTCGAAGCTCACCGGCTCGCCTCCTGCAAGCCGGCGCATGTTGTCGAGTGTGGACGCCACGTCCTCGGCATGCACGAAATCGATCATCAGGGCGCCGGGCAGCGTCGCCGGATCATGCCCGAGCACGCGCTCGAAAGCCGGATTGCAGCGGCGAAAGCGCCCCTCGAGATCGACGATGCACAACAGATCGAGCGACAGGTTGAACAAGCGGTCGCGCTCGCGCTCCACCTGGACGCGGCGCTGCATATGGCCGCGCAGCATCCAGAGACCCCAGAGCACAAGCAGCGACAGGCCAACGATGATGACCGCGGGCAAGGCGTGCATCACGTCGCCACCCGGCCTGAAGGCCATGGCCTGCAAGCGCATGCCGTTGCGTGGCGGCTCGAGGACGAGCTCGAGCGCAAGATGATGCTCGCGATCCGGCAACGCAGAACTGAGCGCCAGCGCAACACCATCGGTATCGAGCACGGCGAGCCGGTACTTCTCGGTGAACCAGTCCGGCACCAGCCGGCTGATCATGCGCTCGACCGAGTAGGCCGCAACCAGAGCGCCGAAGAACTCGCCCTGGCGATGCACGGGCACGAAGACCTCGAGCACGGCGTCCCCGCGCGCGTTCCGATACGCCGCCCCGTAGGTCAGCCGCGACGACAGCGCACTGTGCTGAAAGCCCTGCACCTGCGGCCCGAGCAGCGTGTCACCGGCAAGCCAGTCGAGCGCATCGAACGGCGCCGTCCACCTCACCGCCTGGTCACGGCCCACCCAGGCGATGTTGGTGAGCGCAGGGTTGACCGCCAGATGTTCGTTCGCGCGCTGCTGGAAGCCGTCGTGCTCAAGCGTGCCGGCTGCCATGTCTCGTGCCAGCTGTCCCAGGAACTCCTCCGTCCCGAGCACCACCCGACGGATGGCCTGCTCCGTCCATTGCAGGTCGCGTGCCAACGCACCGCGTTCGACATCGGACTCGCGCTGCTGCAGCAACCACACGAGCGCGAGCATCGACACCGCGAACAGCGTCACGACAACATAGGGGACAGCCCAGTACCAGCGTGGCGGCGCGGGGTCGGACGGCGGAGCATGCATGGGACTGGACGGGTGCAACGCACGTGGGATGAATCCTGCATTCTTGTCGATTGGCGCCCCAGCGGTCATCCGGTCTAACCCTTACCCACGCTGCGCCCACCACTGCAACCGCCAAGGCGGATCGCGACTGCGCCGCCACCGTCCGGGTTTTCGCCAATTTGTCCGCCGATGCGCACTGCCTACAGTGAGTTCATGAGTTTGCCGATCGCGCAAAAGCGGCGCGCCCTTCTCGCCCGTGCACTAGTCCTGCTTTCGCTCGGTCGGGCGGGCGTCGGCGCTTGCCTGGCCGCCGCGCCCGCGACGCCCCTGCGCAGCACCCCGGGAGGTGAGCGCGAACCCATCCGCATCGGCGTCTCGGGCCCCTTTACCGGCCCCTCCGCACCAATGGGCCTGTCGATGCGCACCGGCATCCGTATCGCCGCAGCCGAGCTCAACGCCACGGGGGGCATCCTGGGGCGCCGCATCCAGCTCCTGGAGGGCGACGACGAAGCAAGCAACGCGCTCGGCGCACGCATCGTGCGCGAGTTCATCAACCGCGACCGCATCGTCGCCGGACTTGGCATCGTCAACACCGGCGTCGCGCTTGCCTGTCAGCGCCACTACCAGCTTGCACGCGTGCCGGTCATCACCTCGGTGGCAACCGGCTCGCTGATCACCCGCCAGTTCCTGCCCCCGGAACACTCGGACAACTACGTTTTCCGTGTCTCGGCCAACGACACGCTACAGGCTCAGGTCATCGTCGAGGAGGCCGTGCTGCGCCGCGGCTTGACCCGCCTCGCCATCCTGCATGACGCCACCAACTACGGCGTGCTCGGCAGCCAGGACCTGGTGGCCGCGCTGGCGCAACGCGGGATCGCAGCGGTGGCGCTGGAACGCTTCCAGTTGCGGCAGACGGACATGAAACCCATGCTGGAGCGCGCCCGCGCCGCCGGCGCCCAGGCCCTGCTCACCTACGGCATCGGCCCCGAACTCGCCCATATCGCAAACGGTCGCGCAGACATGCACTGGCCGGTGCCGATCATCGGCAGCTGGACACTGGCGATGTCGAACTTCATCGAGATCGCCGGCCGCAATGCAGAGGGGGCGCGCATGCCGCAGACCTTCATCCAGGGCGCACGCACACCACGCCAGCAAGCATTTCTCGATGCCTGGGTGCAGGCGACAGGCAGCGACCGTATTCCCGTGCCGCCAGCCGCCGCCCAGGGCTACGACTCGATGCTGCTGCTGGCCGCTGCGATCCGGCAGGCCGGCAACCTTGAGGGGCCATCCATCCGCACCGCCCTGGAAACGCTGCGGGAGGAGATCGACGGCGTGGTCATGACCTACCGCACACCGTTTTCGCGCGACAACCACGAATCGCTGCGCACAGCGCGACAGATCCTGCTCGGCGAGGTACGCGGCGGGCGGGTGGTGCAGGCAATCGAGCCACCTGCTGCGCCCCGGATTGTGCCCCCTCCAACCGAAGCATGAGGAGCCACCGCCTGATTCACCGAATTTCTGAAATCATATTGCACATTGCGAAATACCGTTTTATAGTTCGAAAAGATGGCCGTGCGGCAATCGGCATGGTCTCGCTCGCAAGCAAAATCGTCCTGCCTTACCAGGCAGTCATCGCCAACCGAACGTCATGAGGAGACAAACCATGACCGGAATCAGCAACGCGCTCCAGCAACCCGACACGGATGCCCAGGAAACGCGGGAATGGCTGGAAGCGCTCGCGGCCGTCGTCGAACACGAAGGCCCGCAGCGTGCCCACTACCTGATCGAGACCCTGATCGCCACCGCGCGCCAGGAAGGGGTGAACATCCCGTACTCGGCCACCACCGAGTACATCAACACCATTCCCGCCGAGCAGCAGCCGCCCTACCCGGGCGATCCGGACATGGAGATCAAGCTGCACTCCTACATCCGCTGGAACGCGATGGCGATGGTCGTGCGCGCGAACAAGAACACCAACGTCGGCGGCCACATCGCCTCGTTCGCCTCGGCCGCCGCACTCTACGACGTCGGCTTCTCGCACTTCTGGCATGCGCCCTCCGAGCAGCACGACGGCGACATGATCTTCTTCCAGGGCCACTCGGTCCCCGGTGTGTACGCACGCGCCTTCATGCTCGGCCGCCTGAGCGAAGAGCAGATGGACAGCTTCCGCCAGGAAGTGGGCGGCAAGGGCATCTCGTCCTATCCGCACCCCTGGCTGATGCCCGACTTCTGGCAGTTCCCCACCGTATCGATGGGCCTGGGCCCGCTGTGCGCGATCTATCAGGCGCGCTTCATGAAGTACATGGCCAGCCGCGGCATGATCGACGCCACGCGCGCCGAGCAGCGCAAGGTGTGGGCCTTCCTCGGTGACGGCGAGACCGACGAGGTCGAGTCGCTGGGCGCGATCGGCATGGCCGGCCGCGAGAAGCTCGACAACCTCGTGTTCGTCATCAACTGCAACCTGCAGCGCCTCGACGGCCCGGTACGTGGCAACGGCAAGATCATCCAGGAGCTCGAATCGGGCTTCCGCGGTGCGGGCTGGAACGTCATCAAGGTGATCTGGGGCACGGCCTGGGATGCGCTCTTTGCGCGCGACAAGAAGGGCATCCTCAAGCAGCGCATGATGGAGTTGTGCGACGGCGAGTATCAGACCTTCAAGGCCAAGGACGGCGCCTACGTGCGCGAGCACTTCTTCAACACGCCCGAGCTGCGCGCGCTGGTGGCCGACTGGACCGACGAGCAGGTGTGGAACCTGAACCGCGGCGGCCACGACCTGTTCAAGATCTACACCGCCTACAAGGCCGCCTCCGAGCACAAGGGCCAGCCCACGCTGATCCTGGCCAAGACCATCAAGGGCTTCGGCATGGGTCAGGCCGGCGAGGCGATGAACATCTCGCACCAGCAGAAGAAGATGGACGTCGACGCCATCCGCCGCTTCCGCGACCGCTTCGGCCTGCCTGTGCCGGACGACAAGCTCGAAGAGCTGCCCTACCTGAAGTTCGAGGAAGGCTCGCCCGAATACAAGTACATGATGCAGCGCCGCATGGACCTGGGCGGCTTCCTGCCCCAGCGCCGCACCAAGGCCGCGCCGCTGGCCGTGCCCGCGCTCGACGCCTTTGCCGCGCTGCTGAAGGCCTCGGGCGAAGGCCGCGAGCTGTCGACCACGATGGCGGTGGTGCGCATCATGAACACGCTCCTGAAGGACAAGCAGGTCGGCCGCCACATCGTGCCGATCGTGCCCGACGAGAGCCGCACCTTCGGCATGGAAGGCATGTTCCGCCAGTACGGCATCTGGAACCAGGAAGGCCAGAAGTACGTGCCGGAAGACCATGACCAGCTCATGTTCTACAAGGAAAGCCAGACCGGCCAGGTGCTGCAGGAAGGCATCAACGAAGCCGGCGCGATGGCCGACTGGATCGCCGCCGGCACCGCCTACAGCGTGCATGGCGTGCAGATGGTGCCGTTCTACATCTTCTATTCGATGTTCGGCCTGCAGCGCACCATGGACCTGTGCTGGGCGGCAGCCGACCAGCGCACCCGCGGCTTCATGATCGGCGGCACCGCCGGTCGCACCACGCTGAACGGCGAAGGCCTGCAGCACGAGGACGGCCACAGCCTGATGATGGCCAACATGATCCCGAACTGCATCAGCTACGACCCGACCTTCCAGTACGAGGTCGCGGTGATCGTGCAGGACGGCCTGCGCCGCATGTTCGCCGAGCAGGAGGACGTGTACTACTACATCACGGTGATGAACGAGAACTACGAACATCCCGAGATGCCCGCCGGCGCCGAAAGCGACATCCTCAAGGGCCTGTACCTGTTCCGCAAGGGCGCCGAAACCAAGGCACCGCGCGTGCAGCTGATGGGTTCGGGCACGATTTTCCGCGAGGTGATCGCCGCCGCCGAGCTGCTCAAGGCCGACTGGGGCGTCGAAGCCGACATCTGGGGTGCGCCCAGCTTCAACGAACTGGCCCGCAACGGCCACGACATCGAGCGCTGGAACCTGCTGCACCCGATGGAAGAGCCGAAGAAGACCCACGTGCAGCAAAAGCTCGCCGGCTTCGAAGGTCCGATCATCGCCGCCACCGACTACATCCGCATGTTCCCCGAGCAGATCCGCTCGCAGCTCGACCGCAGCTACGTCACGCTGGGCACGGACGGCTTCGGCCGCTCCGACACCCGCGAGCAGTTGCGCCACTTCTTCGAGGTGGATCGCCACTGGGTCACGCTGGCTGCGCTGAAGGCGCTGGCCGATGACGGCGTGATCGGCCGCGACAAGGTCGCCGCGGCGATGGTCAAGTACAACCTCGACCCGTCCAAGCCGAACCCGATGTCGGTCTGAGCGCGCAAGGAGACAAGAACATGAGCCAACTCATTGAAGTGAAGGTCCCGGATATCGGCGACTTCGACGCTGTGCCGGTGATCGAACTGTTCGTGAAGGTCGGTGACACCATCGCCATCGATGACGCGATCGCCACGCTCGAGTCCGACAAGGCCACGATGGATGTGCCCTCGTCCGCCGCAGGCGTGGTCAAGGAAATCCTCGTCGGCATCGGCGACAAGGTTGCCGAAGGCACCGTGCTGATCAAGCTCGAATCCGCCGCATCCGCCGCTGTAGGAGCGGCGCCCGCCGCGAGCCTTTCGGGAGCCCCCGCAAGCGCCGCCGCGGAGCAAAAGCTCGCGGCTAGCCCCGCTCCCGCAGGGGCCGGTGCCGCGCCCGCCGCGGGCGGCTTGGTCGAGGTGAAGGTGCCGGACATCGGCGATTTCGACGCCGTGCCCGTCATCGAACTGTTCGTGAAGGTCGGCGACACGATCAAGGTGGATGACGCCATCGCTACGCTGGAATCGGACAAGGCCACCATGGATGTGCCGTCTTCCGCCGCCGGCGTGGTCAAGGAAGTGCTGGTCAAGGTCGGCGATAAGGTCGGCGAAGGCAGCGTGCTGCTGAAGGTCGAGGCCGCTGGTGCAGCGGTCGCCGCCATTCCCGTCGCCCCAGCCGCCGCGGCAGCTCAGGTCGCCGCGCCTTCGCCCGCGCCGCTGGTCGACGGCGCCCCCGCCGTCAGCGCTCCCGCCTCGATGCCCGCAGCGGCACCGTCCGCGGTCAAGGTCGGCGGAAAGGTGCATGCCAGCCCCTCGGTGCGCGCATTTGCCCGCGAGCTCGGCGTCGATCTCGGCCAGGTCAAGGCCACCGGGCCGAAGGGCCGCATCCTCAAGGAAGACGTCGCCGCCTTCATCAAGGGCGCGATGACGACCGGCG
>ERZ761607.1073-NODE-1073-length-37186-cov-5.252861_pt1 | contig 37186 bp, 28 predicted proteins | sample MGYA00511164_ERZ761607 | MGnify/ENA primary metagenome ERZ761607 (study PRJEB28899, sample SAMN02445080) | bioreactor sludge metagenome | biome: EBPR sludge | place: Australia: Brisbane, Thorneside Wastewater Treatment Plant | collected 2011-06-22 ... | reverse complement strand
CCGCCGACTTCCCGACCGAGTCGGCGGGGTCAGCCGCCGACTTCCCGACCGAGTCGGCGGGGGCAGCCGCCGACTTCCCGTCCGCGGTCGGCACCTGCAGCTCTTCGATCCGCACGCCGCGCGTCACGTTCGGATCGAAGCCGCTCGGATCGGCCAGCTCCTTCGAGCCCGCACCGCCCAGCTCGGAAGCAACGCCCACGAGCACCGCGCGTGGGGCTTCGGTGACGCCCGAACGGATCGCCGCGAAGCGATCGCCGAGCTTCACCACGTTCGCGTGTGTGCGCGCGCCGGTGAGCCGCGTGACCTCGTGGCTCGGGCCAATGCGCACCACGTCGGTTCGGCCCGCTTCGTCCACCGTGCAGATCACGTCGTCGCCGTCCCAGAGCGCCGGCACCGGCCAGCGGTCGTAGTCCGGCGCGCGCACGTGCTCGTTTCCGTCGAGGTCGATCACCACGAGGCTCCGGCCGGGGAGCGCGTCGTTCGAGACGCGGAGCTCGCGCGAGATCGCGATCCGCGCCGAGCTCGCGTCGAAGCGCGGCGCGTGCACGGAGACGCGCGCCTGCGGGCCGAGCTCGCGGACGTGGCCGGTGGCGACCTCGATCACGCGCAGGGTGTCCGCGTGGATCTGATCGTCCTCGAGGAGCGCACGCGCGGTCGCGATCCAGCGTCCGTCGGGCGAGAGATCCCAATCCGTCTCGCGGTACTCGCGGTCCGCGGTCGGCGTGAGATCGCGGCGGCCCTGCGCGTCGATCACCACGAAGTGCGGCGCGGCGCTCGGGATCCAATGGTCCCAGAAGCGCACCGTCATCGACGTGTAGCGCAGCCCGCTCGGGCCGCGCTTGCTGCGCTCCTTCGCGTGCTCGCGCTGTTTGTCGTGCACCACGCCGGGCCACACGTCGGTCTTCACGACGAGCACGTCGCCCGCGATCCGAAACTCCGAGACCCCGAGCGGCTCGTCCGTCACGCGCGTCGGCTCACCGAGGCTCGGCAGCGCCCACACCTGCGCGCGCTGGTCCTCGCCCTCTTCGGGGCTCTTGCCGATCGGACGGTTCGAGAGGAAGAGCAGCGCACCGTCGGCCCGAAAGCGCGGCGCGCGGTCGTTCCAGGGTCCGCTCGTGAGCTTCGTCGCGGGCGAGCCGTCGGCCGGGATCTTCCAGAGGTCGTGCACGTAGCGCGAGCCCTCGTCCTCCAGCCGCGCGATCGCGGCGGCGATCCAAGTGCCGCAAGGGCTCGGCGCGATCTCCGCGAGGCGACCGAGCGAGACGAGGGTGTCGACGTTCAACATCGCGGCGGACTCTACTCGCTGCACGCGCCGCGTCAGCCGCCGAAGAGGAGCGGCGGCGCACGATCCATCGTTCGGTTCTGCGCGGGTCGTGCGGGAGCTCGTCGTTCCCGTGATCGTTCTCGTTGTCTCGCTGTCGTTGTCGTGGTCGTGGTCGTGGACGGCGACGGCGACGGCGACCGGCGACGCACCGTGAGCGTTCGACACACCGAGCGCGGCGGCGCTCGGCGCTTCGAACACTCACCGCTCGCTGCGCGCCTCGGGCTCGGGATGCTCACGTGTGGTAGGTCGGCGCCGTGCGAACGGTGGAGCTCCCGGGTCGGTGGGACGACGCGCGCGTGGTCGAGCAGGTGCTCGCGTGGCGCGCGCGACCGGGGCTCGTCTGGCTCGACGGCGACGGCTCGCGCGCGGGCCGCTGGAGCTGGATCGCCTGCGCGCCGGACGAGGTCGTGGAGGTCGAGGCCGGGGGTGCACCGCTCGCCGCCTGGCGCCGCTTCGACGAGGGTCGCGAGCTCGATCCCGAGGGCGCGCACGTGCCGCGGTGGATCGGCTGGATCGCGTACGACGCGCTCTGGGACGACGCGCTCGACGGCCACGCGCCGCGCCGACCGAGCCGCGCGCGCGACGCCACGACGATGCGTTTCGCTCGTCATTCGTGGGTGATCGGGGTCGATCACGCGAACGGCCGCGCCTACGTCTTCGCGGACGACGAGGCGGCGCTCGAGCGATGGCGCGCCCTCGATGGCGCTCGCGAGTCGTCGAGCACGACGTCGAGAACGTCGTCGAGCACGACGTCGCCGAGCGTGTCCCCGTCGACGACGGCACGCGAGCACGACGTGGTCGCGTCGGTCACCGAGCTGCACGCCACGCCCGCGGAGGACCATCGCCGCGCGATCGAGGCGGCCCGCGAGGCGATCGCGCGTGGAGAGCTCTACCAAGTGAACCTCGCGCGTCGCTGGGAGGGACGCTTCGAAGGCGAGCCGCTCGCCCTCGCGCTCGCGATGCGGCGGGCGAGCCCGGTGCCGCTCGGGATGTTCGCGCGGACGAACGACGGCGCGGTGATCGGGCGCAGCATGGAGCGCTTCCTCCATTGGGATCGCGAGGTGCTCGAGACGTGTCCGATCAAGGGCACGATCGCGCGCGCGCGGTCGGGCGACCCTGGCGCCGACACCGACACCCACGAAGCCTCGGCGCTGCGCGGCGATCCGAAGGAGCACGCCGAGCACGCGATGATCGTGGATCTGCTGCGCAACGATCTCGCGCGCGTCGCCCGCACCGGCAGCGTCGAGGTGGTCGATCCGCTGCGCGTCGAGGCCTACGCGAAGCTGCACCACCTCGTGACGACGGTGCGGGCGCGGACTCGGCCCGCCACGACCGATGGTGCCGAGCTCGGGCTGCGCGACGTGCTCGCGGCGACCTTCCCGCCCGGCAGCGTGACGGGCGCGCCGAAGGTCGCCGCGGTCGAGCTCATCGACGCGCTGGAGCCCTTCGATCGCGGCGTCTATTGCGGCGCCTACGGCTACGTCACGCGCGGCGGACACCTCTCCCTCGCGGTGGCGATCCGCACCGCGGTGATCGAAGGCGCGCGGGTGCGCTACTTCGCGGGCGGCGGCATCGTCTGGCCTTCGGACGCCGAGCGTGAGGTCGCGGAGACGGACCTGAAAGCGCGTGTCTTCCTCGACGCGGTCGAGAGCCTCGCGCGCCCTCGCTGACCGCGGTCGACGCCTTTCGTACGCGCGACTGCTCGGCGGCGCTCGTGTCGCTCGACGCGTCGCGTGCTGCACCGGCAAGTCACGCGAGCCCCAGCAGCCCGTTGAAGAACTCTTCGAGTCCTTCAGCGGACTGCCTCTTCGTTCTGGGGTCTTTCAAAAAGACCCCCTCCAGCGGGCAAAGCCCACCGGAGCCTCCCCCAAAACACGCGGCTCCGTTGAAGAACGAGGTTCTTCAACGGGCTGTTAGGGGGTGGGCGCGTCGCTGCGTGACGCGTCGCGAGGCGGAAAACCACGCAATCCCCTGGTGCCGGGCGTCCTGTCGCTCAACGCGTCGCGAGCTGCACCTGCAAGCGCCGCGATCCCCAGGCGCCGGGCGTGTCCTCGAAGTGCCCCGCGATCGCGGTGCCGCACGCACCACAACGACCGCCCTCGAGGTTCCATCCGGTGATGCGGTATCCGTCGCGTCCGATCACGCGGGCCTGGCAGCTCGGGCAGCGCGTGCTCTGCCCTTCGGGGTCGTGGACGTTGCCGGTGTAGACGTACCGAAGACCCGCCTCGTGCGCGATCGCGCGGGCGCGTTGGAGCGTCGCAGGTGGGGTCGCCGGGACGTCGTGCATGCGCCAATCCGGATGGAAGGCGGAGAAGTGCAGCGGCACGTCCACCGAGAGCTCGTCCGCGACGAAGCGGCTGAGCGCGCGCAGCTCGTCGTCGCCGTCGTTGTGTCCGGGGATCAGGAGCGTGGTGATCTCGGTCCAGACGTGGCTCTCGTGCACGAGCCAGCGGAGGGTGTCGAGCACCGGCGCGAGCTCCGCGGTGCAGAGCTTCCCGTAGAAGCCCTCCGTGAACGCCTTCAGATCCACGTTGGCGGCGTCCATCGGCGCGAAGAAGTCCGCCCGCGCCTCCGGCTTCACGTAGCCCGCGGTCACCGCGACGTTCTTCAGGCCCCGCGCGCGGCAGGCGTGCGCCACGTCGACCGCGTACTCGAGGAAGATCACGGGATCGTTGTAGGTGTACGCGACCGACCGCGCGCCGGTGCGCACCGCGGCGTCCGCGATTTGTTCGGGGGAGGCTTCGTCTTGCAGACGATCCATCGCACGCGCCTTCGAGATGTCCCAGTTCTGACAGAACTTGCACGTCAGATTGCAGCCCGCGGTGCCGAAGGAGAGCACCGAAGAACCCGGAAAGAAGTGCGCGAGCGGCTTCTTCTCGATCGGGTCGACGCAGAAGCCGCTGGAGCGTCCGTACGTGGTGAGCACCATGCGATCGCCCTCGCGCGCGCGGACGAAGCAGAGGCCACGCTGTCCGTCGGAGAGCGTGCATTCGCGGGGACAGACGTCGCAGCGGAGGCGACCGTCCGGCATCGCGGAGTAGTGACGAGCGGGGAACGAAGAGTCGGTCATGACGAGGCGCGCGCGGGGGGCTGCATCCACGATCCACGAGGATCCCACGCGACGCGTCAGCCTGAGCACGCGATCGCGAGGTGTCATCGGGCACGCAGATCCTGCGTCGAAACCGCATGCGGATCGCCCGTGAGCGCGCGCGCTCGACACCTCCGCGCGCGCCCCTTACTCCTTTCTTCATGCGGATCCGCGAGCCCGCCGTCGCCGGCCTCTTCTATCCCTCGGACCCCACGCAGCTTCGCGCGGCGATCCGCGGGTACCTCGACGACGCCCGCGGTCACGCCCCCGCGGTGCCCGTCGCGCTGATCGCGCCCCACGCGGGATACGTGTATTCGGGACCGATCGCGGGCAGCGCGTACGCGAGCATCGCGGCGCTGCGGGGTCGGCTCGATCGCGTCGTGATCCTCGGCCCCGCGCACCGCGTCCCCTTGCGTGGGCTCGCGATCCCTTCCGTCGACGCGCTCCGCACCCCGCTCGGCCTCGTGCGCCTCGACATCGCGGCGCGCGAGCGGCTCGGGCCGCTTCCCTTCGTCACGATCGACGATCATCCGCACCGCCAGGAGCACGCGCTCGAGGTCCAGCTGCCGTTCGTGCAGGAGGTCCTCGGTGACGTGCCGGTCTTGCCGGTCGTGGTGGGGCACGTGCATCCCCACGACGTCGCGCGCGCGCTCGAGGCGATCTGGGACGAACGCACGCTGGTGATCGTCAGCAGCGATCTCTCGCACTACCTCCCGCGGCGGATCGCGGAGCGCACCGACGCGGAGACCCGCGACGCCATCGAGGCCCTCGCGCCCGAACGGTTCGAAGAGAACAGCGCATGTGGGCGGCTGCCGATCGCGGGCCTGCTCGAGCTCGCGAAGAAGCGCGGGCTGGAGGTCACGACGCTCGATCTACGCACCAGCGGCGACACCGCGGGCACGGGCGACGAGGTGGTCGGCTACGGCGCGTTCGCGCTGACGCCGAGGCGAGCGCGTACGCACGAGCACGCTCCGCGTGAGCACGGGCCGCACGAGCACGCGTCGCACGAGAACGGGCCGCACGAGAACGGGCCGCACGAGAACGGGCCGCACGAGCACGGCTCCGATCCGCGCTCGCACGCGCAGGAAGCGCTCGACCGACAGCTCCTCGAGCTCGCCCGCCGCTCGCTCGCCCACGCGGCCGAGCACGGTCGCGCGCCCGCGCTCTCGCTCGAGGCGCTTCCTTCGGCGCTCCGAGCCCCGGGCGCGTCCTTCGTGACCCTGCGACGCCGCCGCGATCACGCGCTGCGCGGCTGCATCGGCACGCTGGAGGCGCGGCGGCCGCTTGCGCTCGACGTGATCGAGAACGCGACCTCCGCGGCGCTTCACGACACACGCTTTTCGCCGGTGAGCCCCGACGAGGTCGAGGGCCTCGACGTGTCGATCTCGGTGCTCGCGCCGCCGACGCCGCTCGACGTGCGGAGCGAAGCCGAGCTCCTGCGGATCGTGCGGCCCGGCGTCGACGGCCTCGTGATCGAGGACGAGCTCGGTGGTCGACGCCACCGCGGCGTGTTCCTGCCGGCGGTGTGGCGCGAGGTGCCCGATCCGCGCGACTTCCTCGACGCGCTCCGCCACAAGGCGGGGCTGCCGCTCGGACACTGGAGCCCGACGATGCAGGTGGAGCGCTTCACCGTGCACGAGATCGGCAAGGAGTGAGCGGCGCATCGATCAACTCGTATCGGCTGGCTCTCAAATCCACTTCTTGCGTCGAAAATAAACCAACAAACCACCGGTGATGCACAGCATCAGACCGAGCGCGTACGGATAGCCGAACGACCACCGCAGCTCCGGCATGTTCGCCGGATGTTCGGTGTCGAAGTTCATCCCGTAGAGACCGGTCACGAAGCTCAGCGGCATGAAGATGGTCGCGATCAACGTGAGCACCTTCATGATCTCGTTCATGCGGTAGCTGACGGACGTCATGTAGAGGTCCACGAGGCTGTTGCAGAGCTCGCGGTGGCTCTCCACGAGCTCGACGAGCTGCACGGTGTGGTCCGCGGTGTCGCGCAGGTAGAGGCGTGTGTCCTCGGTGATGCGCCCGCCTTCTTCGCGAAGTACGAGCGCGAGCGCGTCCCGGAGCGGCCAGATCGCGCGGCGAATGGAGAGGAGATCGCGCTTGTGGAGCTGGATCTCTTCGAGCGCGCGCGGCTCCGGATTCGTGAAGAGCCCGAGCTCGATGCGCTCGAGCTCGGTGCCGACGAACTCGAGGACCGGAAACACCCCGTCGACCACGGAGTCGAGCAGCGCGTACGCGAGGTAGTCCGCGCCGCGCGTGCGGATGCGGCCGACGGCTTTGCGGATGCGCTCGCGGACCGGCTCGAAGACCTCCGCCTCGCGCTGTTGGAACGACACCACGAAGCCGTCGCCGAGGAAGAGGCTGACCTGGTCGATGTCCACGCCGTCCTCGGGCGAGAAGACCATGCGCGCGACGATGAAGAGGTCGTCGCCGTAGCGCTCGAGCTTCGGGCGCTGATGGGAGTGCGTGACGTCTTCGAGCGCGAGCGGGTGGATCTGGAAGCGCTCGCCGATCGCACGCAGGAGCTGCTCGTCGCCGAGACCCACCACGTCGAGCCAGACCACCGGGTACTTCGCCTTCACCCGCTCGAGCTCCGCGAGGCTGCAGGCCGCGTGCTCTTCGAGGCCGTCGGCGGAGTAACCGAAGACGCGCAGGCGCGGGCGCGGCGCCTCGGGATCGATGAAGAGCGTGCCCGGCGACGCGCCGATCTGTGGGAGGGTGACGCGCTTCTTGCGCTTCTTGCGCTTTCGGCCTTCGAGCTCGTTTTCGGCCATGTCGACGACGGTGCCACGCCCCGCGCCTGCACCACGAATTGGCGACAGAGACTCCCCCGATGGCAGCGTGCGATCGAGCGCGTGACGAAGGCGCGCTCGAAGGACTTCGTCTCCGTCGCACCGTCGCACCCTCTCCGTCACGGCGTCACCGTCGTCCGCGGATCGCGCGACCCACGCGGCGAAGGCGTTGCGTGAGCGCCACGATGACCGAGTCGACCGAGAGCCCGCAGTGGTGGGGAGCACACGAGGTGCCGGAGGAGGGGCTCACCCTCCAGATCGGCGCGTTGGTGTTGCTCGTGCAGCGCGATCCACGCGAGTGGCACCTCGCGCACCGCCGCGACGGGACGCTCGGCGACGAGGCGGCGGTGATCTCGCAGGGTGCCGACTTCGACGCGTCGCCACTCGCGGGCGAGCGCCGCGTGCTCGTGCGCGACGCCGGCCGCGCGCTCGAGCTCATGCCGCGTCTGGCCGATCGTGCGGTGGTCGCGCGCCCCGTGAAGCCGCTGCGGCTGCCGGCCGGCGAGCGAATCGATCTCTTCGTCGGCACGCCGCTCTTCGTTCTCTTTCGCCTGCCCGCGGGGCCCGAGCTCGACGAGCTCCCGTTGATCGTGCCGCCCGAGACCTGGTTCGGGCCGTCGCCGGTGCGCGGCGAGCTCTGCTACTCCGCGCGCACGCGGGCTGCGATCGAGCTCGACGAGCTGCCGCGCAACCTCAACCGCGCGCTCACGCGCGTCACGCTGATCAACCACGCGAAGGACGCGATGAACGTCGAGCGCATCCGCTTGCCGGTGACGCGCCTGCGGCTCGGTTTCGACGACTCGATCGGGCGCTTCGTCACCGATGACGTGGAGCTCGAGCGCGAGAGCGACGGCGAGACCGCGAACCTCGAGATCCGCGCGCTGCCGAAGACCGCGCGCGCGCTGACGCCGCCGCGGGAACCCGCGCGTTCGGCTTGGAAACACGCGCTGAGCGCGCTCTGGGCCTGATCGAGAAACGGCCCAGTCACGGGACAGCACGGTCGCGGGACAGCACGGTCGCGGGACAGCACGGTCGAGGAACGCATGGACGAGATCGTCGCGGGATTGAAGACGTGGTTCGACTCGATCGGGTGGAGCTCGATCGTGCGCGCGGTCGGCATCTTCTTGGTCGGGCTCCTGCTCGCGCGCCTACTCGGGAGCTTTCTCGGGCGCGTCTTCGGAGGTCGCGTCGATCCGCAGCGCCGCATGCTGCTGCGTCGCGCGGGCTTCTACCCGGTGGTGCTCCTCGCGGGGGCGGCCGCGCTGCGCGAGCTCGGCTTCGATCTGAGCGTCTTCCTCGGCGCGGCCGGCATCTTCACCGTCGCGATCGGCTTCGCATCGCAGACCTCGGCCTCGAACGTCATCAGCGGGCTCTTCCTCATCGGCGAGCGCGCCTTCGGGGTGGGCGACGTGATCGAGGTCGCGGGGATCTCGGGTGAGGTGCTCGCGATCGATCTCTTGAGCGTGAAGGTGCGCACCTTCGACAACCTCTACGTGCGCATCCCGAACGAGACGATGGTGAAGTCGAACGTCACGAACCTGAGTAGGTTCCCGCTGCGACGGATCGATCTCGTGCTGCGCTTCGGCTACGGCGCGGATCTCCAGCGCGTGCGGGAGCTGCTCCTCGAGATCGCGGACGCGGAGCCGCGGGTGCTCGACGAGCCTCGTCCGCTGGTGTTCGTACAGGAGTTCGAGGCGACGAGCGTGCGCCTGCAGTTCAGCGTGTGGGCGCGGCGCGAGCTCTTCCTCGACGTGCGCACGACGCTGCAGGCCGAGGTGCATCGGCGCTTCGACGAAGAAGGCATCGATCGCCCGCTCGCGCGCATGTTGGTGAACGCGCCCGCGTGACGTCGGCTCTCGAAGGGGCACGAACCGAGGCGACGGATCGCGCGCCGTGAGAAGACGAAGGCCGCGGGTCCCGTTCGCTCGTCGGATCGAGAGGGGCGCGTGTCGTCCAAGTCTCGGACACGATTCGCGATTCCGACGCGACGCTGGTTCGCGTCGGAATCGGCCGCGCCACGCGTCGACGTTCCGAGTGGACGTACGTCCACGTCCGGGGGCACCGTGCGGCCATGCTTCGCTTGCTCTTCGGCTCGTTCGTGATCCTCTCGGTCGCGTGCTCGACGAGCACGGTCGGGGAGCCGTTGCCCGACGGCGCGGCGCCCACGGGCGTGTGCCGCGGGGTCGCGAAATCGTGCTGGGACTTCGAGTCGGGCGCGGAGTGCCTCGAACAGCAAGGCTGCCTCGCGGAGCTCGGCTGCGTGAGCGAGGCCCCCGGCTGCAGCGCGCTCGGTCGCAGCACGTGCTCGGTCCAGCCGAGCTGTCGTTGGGAAGAGAGCGCGTCGCGCTGCACGGTCGACGCCACGCGCTGCACGCCGATCGGGGAGCGCGCGAGCTGCGAGGCGAGCGACGGGTGCCGCTGGGACCTCGGCTGCCGCGGCGATGCGATCGCGTGTGACGACCTGACGCCGAGCGAGTGCGAAGCCCAGGACGGCTGCGTGCTCGAGCGGCGTTGAGCACACGTCGCGCGAAGCTTGCGATCGCTCGCGAGGAGCTCTCGCGGCTCCCGACTGCTCGACGTCCGAGATCTCTGTGTGCTCTCGATGCGCCTGCCCTCGACGCGCCTGCCCTCGACGCGCCTACTCTCGACGCGCCTGCCCTCGACCCGCCTGCCCTCGACCCGCCTGCTCTCGACGCGTCTGCTCTCGACGACGCGCTGCTCTCAACGCGGAGGTGCCAACGCGCTCGCGCGTTCGCTCGTGACGGGCAACGCGCGCGCAGGCGGGCCCCAGCGCACCGTCTCCGCCGCGCCCGAGATCACGAGCCGATGCCGCGTCGGATCGTCGACGCTCGCGACCACCACGCCGCGCCCTCGCGCCACGTAGGCCACGAAACGACAGTCGGGCGAGAAGCTCGGATCCTTCGCGGCCATCCCGGGCGGTGAGAGCACGCGACGCTGACCGCGGTCGACGTCGAGCATCTCCACCCGCATCGCGCCGCCGAGCCGCGTGTACGCGAGCAGGAGGCCACGCGACGATTGGCAGAGGCTCGGGGTCTGCGTCTCGCCCGGGCTCGTGATCGCGACCGACGACGTCAGCGTGCCGTCCGCGCCGAGGCGTCCGAGGTGCACGCGCGGCGTGCCGTCGCGATCGGAGACGAACGCGAGCCGATCGCCCGCGCAGCTCGGGCTCACGTCGATGCCCGGGTGCTCCGTGAGCCGCCGCAGGCTCGTGCCGTCGCGCTGCGCGAGCCAGACCTCCGCGTCGCCCGAGCGCGACGACGAGAGCACGAGCGCGTCGTTGCAGCTCGCGATGCCCATGTCGGTGCCGCCGCTCTCCATCACGACGCCGCCCGCCGCGTGCTCGTGGGTGAGGAAGGTGCGGTGCGGCTCGAGCACCGACCACCAGAGCACGGCGCCCACGAAGCCCGGCAAGAGCGCGCTCGCGTGCTCGCTCGACACCCGCCGCGGCGCGAAGCCGTCCCACTCCGCGACGAAGACTTGTTTGCGTCGCCCTGGATCGCGCCGCGCGAAGGCGAGCCGCCCCTCGAAGCTCGGGCGCTCGCCGGTCAGCGCGAGGGCGAGATCGCGCGCGACCGCGTGCCCGAGCGCGCGCAGCTCGTTGCCGCGGTGCGACACGAAGAGCGGCGTGGTCTCGTCGGTGCCGTCGACCTCGAGCGAGATCGCGAAGCCGTCCCCTTGGGGTCGCACGTAGGCGCGTGCGTCGCGACCGCTGCCGGGGCGCGTCACCACGATCGCGGGCACGAGCTGAAGGTCCGCTTCGAGCAGCGCGCGCACCTCGCGCACCGCGCTCGACGGCTCGCCGCTCACGTGCAGGCCGACGCGCACCTCCGGGCGACGCATCGCGCCGAAGGTCGGCGCAGCGGCTTCCGCGGCGACGTCTGACGTCGCATCTCGCGAGGCCTCTTGCGCGCGGCCGTGAGGGACGATCGCGCAGAGCGCGAGGAGCGCGCTCGACATCAGCAGCCCGCGGAACATCGCGCGCAGTGTGGCAGGGAGCGCGCGCGACGTCAGCGGCGCTTGCGACGGCGGCGCGCGGCTTCGTCGTCCGGCAGGTCGAGGCGCACGGGGATGCGCTCGGTGTGCGTCGAGAGGATCACCATCGTCTCGGTGTGCGAGACCCCTTCGAGCTCGCGGATGCGACGGATGAGCTGCTCGAGCGCGGAGGTGTTCCGCACCTTCACCTTGATGAGCAGCGTGTGCCCGCCCGTGACGTGGTGCATCTCGAGGATCGAGGGCGTCTCGTCGACCCATTGTTCGAACGCGTCGACGCGCTTCGGATCCGAGATCGTGACGCCGATGAACGCCGCCACGTCGATGCCCACGCGGCGCGCGTCGATCTGCGCGTGGTAGCCGACGATCACGCCGGCTTGCTCCATCTTGCGCACGCGCTCCATCACCGCGGGCGCGCTCAGACCCACCTTCTCGCCGACGCGCTTGAGGGAGATCTTCGCGTCGTCCTGGAGCTCGTTCAGGAGCTGCGCGTCGATCGCGTCGAGCTCGAAGATCTCGTCCTGCAACTCGTCCATCGCTACCCCTTCGGCCCCCGTTCGCCCCGGCGCAGTGGTCGGTTCGATCCGCAGTCGCCATCCGAATCGAGCGCGTCCTCGCGACGCCTCTCGCCCTCGGATCGTTCGGCGAACCGCGACCGAGGCGGAACGGTTAGCGCGCGACGATGCGAGCTGTCAACGCGCGACCGAACGAAACGCGAGCCCGATCGCGGAGCCGCCCGCACGAAAGCGACAGCCCGCCGAAGAGCGGACGCTCCTCGGCGGGCTGCGGACCCTCGAGCAAGGACTCAGAGCGACCGCGCGATCACGGGAGAGGGATGGGAGACGAGCTCGCGCGGACGCTCATTGGGTCATTCCAAACCGAATCGTTCGAAGGGACGTCCGAATCATTCGTAGTAGGTGACGGTCAGCGTGTAGCTCGACGCCGTGTAGCCGTTCACCGCCACGAACGCCTGGGTCGCGCCGCTCGGCACCGTGAGCTCGCAGACCTCGTTGCTGTCGCCCGCGTAGGGGCGACAGGTGTAGGTCGTCGCGGTCGGGCGCGAGCCGAAGCGCACGTAGAGGTCGGCGTCGCCGGTGCCACGAAGGGCGGCGCGGAAGGGAGTGCCCGCGCGAACCGGGATTCCGTCGTAGAACTGGGCGCGACCCTGCGCGAGCGCCTGCGAGTCGGTGAGGGTCTGCGCGCTCGGCGCGGGCGACGGATCGGGCGTCGGACCGGGCGTCGGACTGGGCGTCGGACCGGGCGTGGGCCCCGGGCTCGGCGCGCCGCCGGAGACCCCGAGGAAGCTCAGGAAGACGTCCGCGCGCGTGTTCACGCCGTAGCTCGTGCAGAACTGATCGCCGTAGCTCGTCACGCCGGCCACGAGGTACTGTCCGCTGGAATTCCGATAGAGCGCGGGTCCACCCGAGTCGCCGTTGCAGGTGTTTCGGCCATTGCCGCCGTAGCGGAAGGTGGAAGCGCTCACCTGCGTGATCGGCATGACCACCGCGCGCTTGATGCCGCCGCCGGTCTGCGTGCTGCCGTTGCTGACGCCGTAGCCGACGTGGAGCAGATCGGTACCGACCCACGCGCTCGTGATCGAGGGGACCACGCCGATCGGCGTCACGCCGGGCGGCGCGGAGGCGAGGTCGAGGTACGCGATGTCGTTCACGAGGCGACGCGAGTCGTACGAGGGATGCGGCACTGCGCGCACGACGCGCGTGCTCGTCTGGATCTGTCGGTTCGACGGGCCGGTGATGAACGAGAGCGACGACACGCGGACCCCCTCGATGCAGTGCGCGGCGGTGAGCACGCGCGTCGGCGTGATGAGCGTGCCGGTGCAGAAGGTGCTGCTGCCGTACGCGAGGGCTCCGACCGCGGGCAGGTCGGAGAACGCGGACCCGCCGACGATCTCGTCGCCCTTGCCGTCCACGCCGTCGCCTTCGATCGGTTCGCCTTCGAGCGAGCCGCCACCGAGCAGGCCGGGCTCGTCGAGGCCCGCGCAGCCCGCGAGGGCGAGGAGCACGGTGAGCGTTCCTCCCCAGAGGGGCTGTCGCCAGCCCCTCCCCCACGGGGCGTGGTTCGAAACGGAATCGTGCACAACGGAGCGGACACAGTCCGCGGAGGTGCACGATTCCGTGAGACGGTCGCGACCGCGCGCAAGCGCGGTGCGACAAAGCCCCGAGGGGCCCCCTCCCACGAGCCTACGTTCGCTTCGCTCGCTGCGCGCCGTCCAGCAGGGCGGCTTGCGAAATCGGCTGTGCTTCTTTCCGGAAGAGGAGAAGAATCGCGACATGAGTTCCTCCGAACGCCGGACGGAGCTCACCCTCACGGCGCGGCGTCCTCCGCGTCGTCGAGCGCTCCTTCGACCTCGCAGTTTCAGGTGGGCGAGGGTTCGGCGTTGATTGCCCGTCTAGTGCGCAACGAGCGTACAGAGCGATCACGAAACTCGTGAGCAAACACACTTGGGCGCGCGATCGGGGTCCCGCGGGAAGCTCGAAGAAACAGTGAACGCCGCTCCAACTGCGCGTCCCAGGATGCGGATCGCGGATTGGTGCATCCGCCGCAACGAGCCGCTAACGCGCAGGTGATTGATGCGTCGGTGGGACGAGTGGGCCGTTTGCGTCGCCGAACACGTCGCCGAACACGTGCCTACGTCGCCGAACACGTGCCTACGTCGCCGAACACGTCGCCGTCCACGACCACGTCCACGTTCACGTCCACGTTCACGACCACGTCCACGTTCACGACCACGATGATGACGACGACGATCACGTTCGTGGTCGTGTTCGCTCGTGCTCGCTCGCTCGCTCAGCTCGTGCGAAGCGCGAGCTTGTCCGCCACGTGGCGCAGCACCGCGACGCCTTCGCGATCGAGGGGCGCGCGCTCGAGCACCGCGGTCGCCTTCGCGTGCAGCTCGTGCAGGCGCTTCTCGACGTTGGCCTTCGCGCCGCTCGTGACGAGCAGCTCCGCCGCCGCCGCGACCTCCGCGTCGCTCGGCTCGCCCTTGCCGCTCATGAGCCGATCGAGCGCGTCGCGTCGGCCCACCGGGAGCAGGCGCTCGCACTCCGCCACGAGGCTCGTGCGCTTGCGATGCGGCAGATCGTCACCCGGCTTCCCGGTCTTCTCGAGATCGCCGAAGGTGCCGAGCAGATCGTCGGCGAGCTGGAACGCTTCGCCGAGCGGGTTGCCCCACGCGAGCAGCGCGTCGATCTGTTCTTTCGTCGCGTCGCCGAGCAGCGCGCCGAGCATCAGCGGGCCACGCACGGTGTACGAGCCGGTCTTCAGGTCGTGCATGCGCGAGACGTCGGGGTTCGCGGTGCAGTCGAGGTGCTGACCGACGATCACTTCCTTCTGGATCGTCACGAAGCGCGCGTTGGCCTCGGCCTGGCGGTGCGCGGGGAAGGGGCTCTCGAAGAAGAGCTCCCACGCGTACGCGCACGCGAGATCGCCCGCGAGGATCGCGAGCGAGGCCGCGACGTGGGTCTCGTACTTGCGCTCGTAGATCTTGTGCACCGCGGGACCGCCACGGCGCTCGTCGTCTTGGTCCATCCAGTCGTCGTGGATGAGCAGGTACGACTGCAACACCTCGAGCGCCGCGCCGACGCCCGTGCTCGCATCGTCGACGCCGTCCGGCTTCACCGCGCGGTACGCCGCGTCGAGCACGATCGGGCGCAGCCGCTTGCCGCCGCGCATCGTGAGGTCGTCGATGCCCTCCGCGAGCTCCACGCTGTCTGGCGAGGTCGCGCGCACCTCCGCGAGCTTGTCCTTCAGGTACGCCACGAGGCGTCGGTCGATGCGGTCACGGACGGAGAGCAGGCGCGCGGAGACGTCGGTCATGCGGCGCGTCTACGCCGCGCGACTCGGGCACGCAAACGCGAAACGAGCGTTCGGTCGCGAACGAACGGCGGACTCCGAAAGCGTCGATCGCTCGGGAAAAATCGGGTCTCGGCTCGCCCTGCGCCCACGACGCTTCGCCCCCGCTCCGCGACCGCTCGCCCTTCGGTGCCTTGCTGGAAATCCCGCGCGGTGCAGGAAAGGCCGGCCGCAACGCGCCACGCGTTCGGATCCGGGCTTCGCCGACACGGCAGCCCGAAGCGCGCGACCACCCGAGCAGGTTGCCGGACGGACGCGCAGGCTCGAAAGGGATACGATCATGGGCGCTCTCGTGACCACGGACGCGAAGAAGAACGGCGAGCACGGCAAGCTCGACATCACGGAGCGCAAGGCCGATCACCTCGACCTCTGCGCGACCGACGCGGTCGCGTTCAAGCAGCAGACGACGCTCCTCGAAGGCGTGCGCCTCGTCCATCAGTCGCTTCCAGATCTGCACGTCGACGAGATCGATCTCTCGGTGTCGCTGCTCGGCAAGAAGCTGCGCGCGCCGATCGTGATCGCGGCGATGACGGGCGGTCACGAGCGCGCGGCCGAGGTGAACCACACGCTGGCGGCGATCGCGAACGAGCGCGGCTACGGCTTCGGCCTCGGCAGCCAGCGCGCGATGCAGAAGCGGCCCGACACCGCGTGGACCTTCCAGGTGCGCGAGCACGCGCCGGACGTTCTGCTCCTCGGCAACGTCGGCGTGGTGCAGGCGCGCGACATGGATCCCGAGACGATCGCGGCGATGATCCGCGAGGTCGGCGCGGACGCGCTCTGCGTGCATTTGAACCCCGCGATGGAGCTCGTGCAGCCGGGCGGCGACCGCGACTTCACGGGCGGCACCGAGACGATCGCGCGCCTCGTGAAGGCCCTGCCGGTGCCGGTGGTCGGCAAGGAGACCGGCAACGGCATCAGCATCGAGACCGCGCGCAAGCTCTTCGCGGCGGGCGTGCGCACCTGCGACACGAGCGGCGCGGGCGGCACGAGCTGGGTCGGCGTGGAGACGCTGCGCGCGACGGGCGATCAGAAGACGCTCGGCGAGCTGCTCTGGGATTGGGGCGTCCCGACCGCGGCGAGCGTGCACAACGTCGTGACCGCGGGCATGGCGGCGATCGCGACCGGCGGCATGCGCGACGGCTACGACGCCGCACGGGCGATCGCGCTCGGCGCCTCGGCGGCCGGCTTCGCGCGCCACGTCTTCATGGCGTTCACGCAAGGTGGCCGCGCGGGCGCGGAGGCGTTCCTCACGCGCGTCGAGAACGAGCTGCGCGCGGTGATGCTGCTCGTGGGCGCGAAGGACGTCGCGGCGCTGCAGAAGGCGCCGCGCTTCGTCACCGGCGAGCTGCGCGACTGGATGGACCTCGCGCGCTGAGCGCGATCACGTCGAGTGGACGTGGTCGTGGTCGTGAACGGCGACGGCGACGGCGACGACGGTCCGGTGTGTCGACGAACGACGACGACCACGAGTGCGCGTGAACGACGCCGCACGACGCGCCTCCGATCACGTCACTGCGATCACGTCGCGTCCACGAAACGCGCGACGATCCACGCGCCGCGCCGTCCGCCCGCGACGCGCGACCGCTCCGCGAGGTCCGCGACCACGACGTCGAGGCGGTCCTCGCTCGCGAGCCGATCGGCCACGAGCGTGTCCTCCAGACGCCCGCACGCTTCGCCGAGCGCGAGCGCGAGGCCCTGCGTCTCCGCGACGTCGAGCCGCGTCGAGAGGATGCCGTCGCGCAGCTCCGTGGTGCGGAGCGCGCCGTTCGCGGTCTGCAGGTAGACGATCGCCTCGCCCTCGCCGAGCAGCCAGAGCCGATCGCCGATCGTGAGCGCGGCCGCCCAGAGCGGGTGCGCGTCGGGGAGCTGCTTGCGCGCGCGCACGCGTTCGATCTCCGACGCGACGTGGGTGTGTAGATCGCGCACCGCGGTCCCATCGTCCGCGCCGCTCCAGCAGCTCGGGCTCGACCACAACCGATGCGCGACCGCGTCGCACGCGGCGGCGCAGAGCACCGACGCGCACGGCTCCTCTTCGTCGAGACACGCGACGACCGCGAGCTCCGCGCGCCACGCGCGACGGCTGCCGGTCGGCAACGCACCCGACGCTTCGACGAGCTCGAGGCGATGCTCGAGCCGTGCGACGAGCCGCGCACACAACGCCTCGTCGAGGCACGCGGAGGTCGCGATCGGAGGCACGGTGCCCTTGCCGTGATCGAGGCGCAGGGTGGCGTCGTCGGCGCGCTCGCGGTGCAGCGGGAAGACACCCACCGGCTCGCGGCCTTCACGCGGACGGACCCTGGATTCCTGCGGACGGGATTCGTGCTCGACGGTCATGGGGACCTCCTCGGTGTGCGCCGCCACGACGTGGACGGGCGCGAAGCACGAGAGGAGCAGCGCGCGTGCCGCCGAATTGTCCTGTCTTTGCGAGCGAAGCCCGCGGCGTGGACGCCACGGCGTGGCGGAGCGCCCCATGCAATCGACGCGTGTCGCGGCGATCACGGCGACCCGGCGCCGCGCGACAATCACGGCGACGCCACGCCGCGCGGCAATCACGGCGGGCTCGGCTCAGACCAGCGCCGTCGGCTCCAGATCGTGCGGCCGCTGCGCGAGCTCGGCGTCCGTGAGGCGCGCGTAGAGCTCGACGAGGTTGCCGTCCGGATCGCGGAGCCAGAGCTCGTGGAGCGGTGTGCCGCGCCAGGTGGTGCGCGGCGGCTTCTCGATCGTGGCGCCGAGAGCGCGCGCACGGTGGTACGCGTCGATCACGGCCGCGCGATCGGGGAGCGCGACGCCGAGGTGGTAGAGCGCGTTGGGCTGCGCGATGGCGATCCCGTCGTCGACGAGCACGACGAAGTTGAGCGCGAGCGGCGCGCTCACGAAGGTCGCGTAGCGGTGCGTCCACTCCTTCGGCTCGACCCCGAGCAGCCACGCGTAGAACCGAACGCTGCGCGGGACGTCGCGGCTGCGGAGCGAGAGGTGGTGCTCGATCGGCGCGAGCGGCTCGGGCAGATCGCGCAGCGATTCGAGGATCGCGAGCCTCCCGTCGATGCGATCGGCCGCGGTGCGGAAACGTTCGAGCAGCGCGTCGCGATCGAGGTGCGGCGCCTCGCCGACGAGCGGCGGCGCGGGGTCTTCGATCGGCCAATGAAGGCGACGCGCGTTGCCGAGGAAGACGGGACAGACCTCTTCGGCGCAGAGCGTGATCACGGTGTCGACGGTGCTCGGATCGATGGTGTCGACGCTCTTGGACGCGTGACCGTCGAGCGAGATCCCGCGCTCGGCCATCACCTCGATCGCGAAGGGGTTCACGCGCGACGGCTGCGAGCCCGCGCTCTGGATTCGCACCCGAGCGCCGAAGCGCGCGCGCGCGAGGCCCTCGGCCATCTGGCTGCGGGCGGAGTTCGCCACGCAGAGGAAGAGCACACTGTCGAAACGCATGAATCTCCTTTGTTTCTGGTCGGATTGACGTTTTCAGCGAGCGACCGGAGGGAGCAAGCCCGACGTCACGTGAGCGTCGCCGTCAGGCGACCGAACCAAGCGAATGCGCCGAGAGCTGTCTCGATCAGACCGGCGTTTCGGCTGCCGCCTCGGGGAACCAGCCGCGCGTGCGGTTCGCGAACGCGACGAGGCTGAGCATCACGGGGACCTCGATGAGCACGCCCACCACGGTCGCGAAGGCCGCGCCGGAGTCGAGACCGTAGAGGCTGATCGCGACCGCGACCGCGAGCTCGAAGAAGTTCGAGGTGCCGATCATCGCGGCGGGCGCGGCGACCGGGTGCGGGAGCTTCATCCACTTCGCGAGCGCGTAGGTGATCGCGAAGATGCCGTAGCTCTGGATCAACAGTGGCACCGCGACGAGGGCGACGCGTTCGGGGCGCGCGACGAGGAGCTCGGCTTGGAAGGAGAAGAGCAGCACGACGGTGAGCAGCAACGCGACGATGGAGGTGGGCTTGAGCTTCGCGCCGAGGGCGTCGATGCGGCGCGGATCCGCGAGGAGCTTGCGCGTGAGAAGGCCCGCGGCGAGCGGCACCACCACGAAGAGCACGACCGAGACGAGCAGCGTGCCCCACGGCACCACGACGTCGGAGACGCCGAGCAAGAGGCCCGCGATCGGCGCGAACGCCACGACCATGATCAGATCGTTCACCGAGACCTGCACGAGCGTGTAGGCCGCGTCGCCCTTCGTGAGGTGGCTCCACACGAAGACCATCGCGGTGCAGGGCGCGACGCCGAGCAGGATCATGCCCGCGACGTACTCGCTCGCTTCTTCGGGCGGCACGAGGCCCGCGAACACGACGCGGAAGAAGAGCCAACCGAGGGCGGCCATCGTGAAGGGCTTGATCAGCCAGTTCACGACGAGGGTGAGCGCGAGGCCCTTCGGTCGACGGCCGACGTCGCGCACGCACGCCGGGTCCACCTTGAGCATCATCGGGTAGATCATTCCCCAGATGAGCGCGGCGACGACGAGGTTCACCCGCGCGATCTCGAGCGACGCGACGACCTCGATCGCGTCGCGCGCGACCGAGCCGAGCAGCACCCCCGCGCCGATGGCGAGGGCGATCCAGAGTGAGAGGTAACGTTCGAAGAGGCCCATGTCGGTCCTTGGTGGTGTGCGGCGCGAGTGCGTGTGTCGGTGAGCGCGAGGGGAACGTGGAGCCGATGCGCCGAACGTTCGCCCGGGCACGGGCAGCGCGAATCGGTCGAAAATCGTGGGCGATCCTCGCGTCCTCCTCGGGTTCGCGGTTCAGTCAGCCGCAGGGGCTGCGGCGTTGTTTCTTGGTGCGCGTGAGGTCGGCGGCGGAGGTCGGCAGGCGGGTGGCGAAGAGCGCGTCGAGGGTCGGGCGCGCGACGGGCGGCAGCGGATCGGCGAGGCGGTAGTAGACGAACGCGCCGTCGCGTCGGTCCTCGACGAGCCCGACGCGCCGCAAGGTGCCGAGGTGCCGCGACGCGCGCGACTGCGTGACCTCGAGACCCGCTTCGAGATCGCACGCGCAGAGCTCGCCGAGCCGGTGGAGCACCACGAGCATGCGCAGCCGCGTCTCGTCGGCGAGGGCGGCGAAGAGCTCGGCGGTGTCGCGAAGGGCGGCGTCTCGGGCGGCGACCTCGGGCATGGCGTGTCGCGCATATGCGCATGGGCGCATGACCGACGCAAGCGAAGAACGTGTGACGCGACGACCAGGTCGCGGGGCGGCGGCTGCGCACGAGCCCGTGGACGCATGGTCACCACGAGGCTCGCGGGCGACCGCGGCGAGGTTGGTCGTGCGGCCTGCCATCGCGCGAGCTCGGCCGGTGCGCGAACGCTTCTCCGTCGCGTGCTCGCTTCGAGCCTTCGCGTATGTTCTCGCGGTGGCGCTTCCTTTCGTCTTCGTGGTCACCAACGTCGCGACCGCTCCGCACGCCAAGAGCGAGGTGCTGCGCGTGCACCCCGAAGCGCGCTTCGCTTTCTCCCGGCCCGGTCTGCTCACCTTCAAGCACCCCGCCGCGAGCCCGAGCTTCGGCGAGGATCTCGTGCTCACGCGCGTCGCCGGGCAGTCGCTCGGTCAGGCGAACGACGTCGACGCGCTCCTCGCGCTCGTGCCCGAGCCGCACACGGAGGTCGCGTGGCACGTGTTTCCGCGCGATCCCGAGCACGCGGGCTCCATCGCGCACGCGACGACCCTGCGCGAATCGCTCGCTTCGCGCGGGCTCGAGAAGACCGTGCCGGCGATCGGCGAGACGGTGATCGACGTCGCGGTCGCGGAGGGCGAGCCCAGCTTCGTCGGTCATCACGTGCATGGCCTCGGGCGTTGGAGCGTGGCCGGCGGGCTGCCGGGCGTGGTGGTGCCGGAGCTCTCGCCCTCGCGCGCGTTCGCGAAGCTCGAAGAGGCGCTGCTCTGGAGTGGTCTGTCGCCGCGTCCGGGCAGCGTGGTGGTGGAGCTCGGCGCGGCGCCGGGCGGCGCGACGCTCGCGTGCCTGCTGCGTGGCCTGCCGGTGGTCGCGTTCGATCCGGGCACGCTCGATCCGCGGGTGCGCGACTTCGTCGGTCCGAACGGCGCGCGGGTGATCTTCCACGAGCGTCCGGCGGGCACCGCCAAGAAGGACGAGCTCCCGGCGGACGCGCGTTTCCTCGTGTCGGACATGAACCTCGCGCCGCCGGTCGCGCTTCGCTACGTGGCCCGCGTGCGCGCGATGTTGCCGAAGCTCGAAGCGGCGATCCTCACCATCAAGCTCAACGACGAGAAGATGATCGAGCCGCTGTCGCGGTGGATCGAGCTGGTGCGGGCGATGCGTTTCTCGGACGTGCGCGCCACGCAGCTCCCGAGCCATCGGCAGGAGATGGTGATCGTCGCGCGGGTTTGAGCGTCGCGCCTCGGCGATCCGGATCGCGATCGCGTCGCCGACCACGACCTCCTCGTCCCGGACCACGACCACGACCACGACCACGACCACGTCCACGTCCACGATCACGATCACGTCGACGATGCCGACGCACCTCGGGAATGCGGCGCGTCGCCCGAGAAGTTGGCGCTTCGACGCTCGTCTCTCTACCGTGATGCTCATGCTCGCGCGCCACGTGAGCGCCGCGCTCCTCGCCGGCCTCGTCTCGACCTGCCGCGGCAACGCCCCGCAGGAGGTCGCGCACGCGCAGCCGAGCGCGCCGGTGGTGGAAGCGCCGCGCTTCTTCCAGCCCGCGGACGTCGCGCCCTCCGAGCTCGTGCGTCGTCTGCGATCCCTCCCCGACGCCGAAGGTCGTGCCGCCGCGCGCGCGGCGCTGACGAGCGCGTCGCCCGAGGATCGCCCGCGTTTGCAGTGGCATGCGGGCGTCGACGCGCTCCGTCAGCTCGCGCGTTCGGATCACCCGCTCGCGCCCTGGGCCGCGCTGCGGCTCGCCGAGTCGTTCGAGACGAGCGCACCGACGGACGCGCTCGCGTTCGCGACGCCGCTGCTGGAGATCGATTTCCCGGGTCGCCGTCGGGCGCGCGCGGTGGTCGCCCGCGTGAAGCTCGCGCAGGGTCACGTCGACGCGCGAACCGAGCTGCGCGCGTTGCTCGCGGAGACTCCCGCGCACGTCGGCGGCGCATCGGTCGCGATCCCGCTCGCGGATCACCTCGCCGCCACGGACGATCTCGCCGCGCGCGAAGAAGCGCTCGCGCTCTACCGACGTGTCGCGAGCCGCGGTCCGCGCGCGGACGCGGGACGCGAAGCGAAGGCGAAGGCGGAGGCGCTGCTCGCGACCTTGCCTCCCGAGCGACGCGAGCAGCTCGCGCGACCGAGCGTCGACGATCGGTTCGCGGAGGCCGAAGCGCTCTACCAAGCGATGCTCCACGAAGAAGCCGAGGCCGCGTTTCGCGTGCTCGCGCGTGAGCTCCGCGGGGTCGACGAGGCACGTCGCTGCGAGGCGGAGGGCCTTCAGGGCGCGGCGATGGTGCGACGTCGCGCGCGCGCCGAGGCGACCGCGCTGCTCGTGAACGTCGCCGATCGCTGCGCCGATCCCGAGGTGAAGGCGTGGGCGCGGTACCGCGCGGGCCGCGCGTTCTTCCAAATCGATCGCGCGGACGCGGCGATGGAGCAGCTCGCGGCGCTCGAGCGCGAGGTGCCGACCCACTCGCTCGCGGACGACGCGCGGCTCCGGCTCGCGTTGGTCGAGCGCGATCGCGGTCGCTACGACGAAGCAGCCGCGATCCTGACGAGTCTCGTCGAGCGTTACCCCGACGGCGACATGCGCGGCGACGCGATGTTCCTGCTCGCGCTCGACGCGCACGGCGCGGGCCGCCGCGAGGACGCGCTCGCGCATTTGGATCGGGCGCTCGCCGCCGGGCTGCACGACGTGCCCGGCGAAGAGGTCGAAGGGCTGCGGGGCCGTGCGGGTTACTGGCGCGCGAAGATCCTCGCCGAGCTCGGGCGCACCGACGAAGCGGTCGAGGGGTGGCTCGCGGTCGCGCGCGCGTGGCCGCTGACCTACTACGCGCAGCTCGCGACCAGTCGCCTGCGCGAGCACGCGCCCGATCAGGCGAGCGCCCTCGAAGCCGAGCTGCGCGCGGGCGACGAGGTGCCGCTGCGCTTCTCGTGGCGACCGGAGCTCGACGCGCCGTGGTTCGTGCGCTTCACGGAGCTCGTCCGAGTCGGCGCGACCGACGAAGCGCTCGCGGAGCTCGATCACGCGAACGCGCTGCGGCGCGACGACGAGCTCGCGTGGATCGCGGTCGCGAGCCTCGCGCAGGGCGACGCGCTGCCGGAGGTCGCGCGGCTCGTGCGGCGGCGCCTCGAGAGCTTCCGCCGCGAGCTCCCGCAGGGCACCGCGCGCCACCTCTGGCGGCTCGCGTATCCGCGTGCGTTCGCGCCGGTGCTGGAGGACGCGGCGAGCGCGGCCGAGGTGCCCGCGAGCTTCGTGCGCGCGATCGCGCGCGAAGAGAGCTCGTTCGATCCGAACGCGGTGTCGTGGGCCCACGCGTACGGGCTCGTGCAGGTGATCTTGCCCACCGCGCGCCGCCACGCGGACGGCCTCACGATCGACGCGCGCACGATGCGACAGCCCGAGGTGAACCTCGCGGTCGGCTCGCGCTACATGCGCTCGCTCCGCGATCGCTACGCGGCCAACCCCGCCGTCGTGCCCGCCGCCTACAACGCGGGCCAAGGCGCGCTCGATCGTTGGCTGCGCGAACGTGGCGAGCTGCCCCTCGACGAGTTCGTGGAGCGCATCCCCTACGACGAGACCCGGCGCTACACGCGGCGTGTGCTCCAGACGTGGGGCGTGTACGCCTGGCTCGACGAGGGCCGCCTGCTCGAGCTCGCGATGGCGCTGCCTCAGCGCTGACTCGCGATCTCTCCATGGTTGCGCGGAGTTGCGAGGTGGCCCTGCCGCCCCCGCATTTGGCTTGGTTCGGTCGCCTGACGGCGACGCTCACGTGACGTCGGGTCGCTCGGCCTGACGGCCGGCTCGAAAAACGTCATTTTCGTCGGACACTTCCCTCGTCTCCGACCACTCGTGATCCGTGACCCAGACCAACCCGGCGTTGGCGTTGCCACCCGAGCGCCCCGCGCCCGGCTCCGCGCGACCCCTCGATTTCGAGGCGGTCTACGCGGAGTGCTTCGACATGGTCTGGCGCTACGTGTCCTTCCGCGTCCCGCGCGCGATGCAGGACGACGTGGTGCAGGAGATCTTCCTCGTGGTGCACCAGCGGCTGTCGAGCTTCGAGGGCCGCTCGTCGGTGCGCGCGTGGGTCGCGGGCGTCGCGCGCAACGTGGTGCGTGACCAGCTCGGGCGCGTCGCGAACCGCTCGCTCGGCGCGCCGCTCGTGAGCGAGCCGGCGACCCACGACGATCCGGGCGGCGCGATCGATCGAAAACGCGCGGCGGATCTGGTGGAAGAAGCGCTCGGCAAGATGAGCGACGAGCAACGCGACGCGTTCTTGTTGCTCGAAGTGGAGGAGCTCTCGAGCCGCGAGGCGGCGGAGGTGCTCGGAGTGAACGACAGCACGTTGCGCTCGCGGCTGCGCGCCGCGCGCGAGGTGCTCACGGCGGCGATCGGTCGATTCCGCGCGCGCGAAGGGCGCGTGACCGGCCAGCGAGGGGGCGGCCATGACTGACGAAGTGCGCGACGTGGTCGGCAAGGCGCGGGCCGAACGCGCGCCGAGCGCGGAGGATCGCGAGCGCATCCGCCGTCGGCTCGCAGTGGCGATCGCGGCGGGCGCAGCGGGCGCAGGGGCCTCGGCCGCGGCGGGAGCGTCGGCTTCCGCGACGAGCGCCTCGGGGATCGCGGCGTGGATCAAGATCGGCCTCGCGACGATCGCGCTCGGTGGGGTCGGCGTGGTGGCGCACCGCGTGGTGACGCAGGAGGAGACGCCGACGGTGGCCCGCGCGCCGAGCGTCGCGCCGAGCGAGCCGCCCACGCTCGCGATCGAGCCGGTCGTGATCGCCACGGAGACGAACGACACGGAGCCCGCGCGTGAGGAGCCCACGCCGACGCGCCGGCGCCGCGCGGCGACGACGGACGATCTCGCGCGCGATCTGGAGGCGCTGCACGAGGCGCAGCGCGCGTGGCGGAGCGGCGACGCCCGCGCGGTGCTCCGTCACGTGCGCGCGCACGAGGACACGTTTCCGCGCAGTCAGTTCCGCGCGGAGCGGCGCGCGCTCGAGATTCTCGCGCTCTGCGCGCTCGGTGAGCGCGCCGAGGCCCAGCGCCTCACGCGACGCTTCCTCGACACCGCGCCCGACTCACCCGCGCGCCGCTCGGTGCTCGAGAGCTGCGGCGCGCCCGACGTGCGGTGAAGCGGCCTCGTCGCTGCGCCCGCGTCACGTGGCGATGCGCGAATCGCGCGCGTGAAGTCGGCGGCTGACCCCGAGGAGTCGAGACGACACACGTTCGTGCGTGCTCGTGCTCGCTCGCGTTCGCTACGTGCGTCACTTCGGCATCAGCGCGTCGTCCATCGCCTTCGCGCGCGCGTGCGCCTCGCGCGACGAGATGCGTGCCCAATACGCCTCCAGCTCCGGCCGCTTCTCCATCGTGCCGAACTGCAGGCCCCAGCCGATCTGCGAGCCGAGGTAGACGTCCGCCGCGCTGAAGCGTTCGCCCGCGAGGTACGGCGCGCGCGAGACCGCGAAGACGAGCGTGTCCATCACCGACGCGAAGTCGCCGTAGCCCACGCGCCCGCGCTTGTCGGGCGGGACCTCCCAGCCCATCGAGCGGTTGGTCACCGCGGCCTCGACGGGACCCGCGCCGAAGAAGAGCCAGCGGAAGTAGCTCGCGCGATCGACCGGCGACGAAGGCGCGAGCCCCGCGTCGGGGTAGGCGTCCGCGAGCCACGCGCAGATCGCCGCGCACTCCGTGATCACCGCGTCGCCGCGCACGAGCGTCGGCACCTTCGCCATCGGGTTCTTCGCGAGGTACTCGGGCGTGCGCATCGGCGCGCCGTAGCCGACCACCTCGGTGCGGTAGGGGACCCCGACCTCTTCGAGCATCCACCGCGCGATGCGGCCGCGAGACATCGGGTGCGTGTAGAAGACCAGCTCGTCGCTCATGCCGCGCATCGTAGCGGCGTCCGTGAATCTCCGCGTGACGATGTCGCGCGCGCACACCCCGCTCCGTCCTCTTCGGCGCTCCGCACCGTCGCACGGGTGTCGTGGGGCTCGCGACTCTCGCGTCGCGCTAATGCGCGTGGATCACGAAGTACGGTGACTGTCGTGGGCTCGCGACTCTCGCGTCGTGCTCACGCGTGGGATCTCGAAGCACGCGTCGCTCTCTTGCCGTACGCGCCGCCGTCGCCGACCCTGATCGAATGCGAGCGTCGTTCTTGTCTTGGGGTCGGGCGAGCCTGCTCTCGGTGGCGCTCGGTCTCGCGAGTGGATGTGCGTCGGGAGCGCCGGAAGCGCGCTCGTGCGCGACCGCGAGCGACTGCGCGCCCGACGAGACCTGCCTCGACCAGCGCTGCGTGCCCCGCCGCGGGCCGCGCGACGCGGGAGTCGCGACCGACGCGCGCCTCGACGACGCCGCGACGAGCCCTGACGCCCCGCCCGGCGTCGACGCCGGGCCGATCTGCTCCGGCTGCGACGACTCGAGCGCCTGCACCACCGACACCTGCGCGGGGGGTGTCTGCGAGCACACGCTGATCGACTGCGACGACGCCAACGCCTGCACCACCGACTCCTGCGATCCCACGACTGGCTGCGCGAACACGCCGATCTCCTGCGACGACGGGGACGCCTGCACGGTCGACGCGTGTGATCCAACGCTCGGCTGCACGAACGATCGCCCGGTGGTGCCCGGCGATCTCTGCTCCAACCCGGTCGACGTGAGCGCGGGCGGCACCTTCGCGGGCTCGCTCGCGTGCGCGACCAACGTGATCGCGGGCGCGTGCGGCGCGACGCCGAGCGCCGACGTGCAGCACGTCCTCACGCTCGCCGCGCCACGCCGCGTGCGGTTCACGCTCACCGGCGAAGGCAACCCGGTGCTCGCGATCGGACGGAGCTGCGGCGGCGGCGACGTCGCGTGCGGGAATGCGGACCTCTTGCTCGATCCGGGCACCTATTACGTTTCGGTCGATGCGGGCTCGGGAGTCGCGGGCGCCTACAGCCTCGTCGTCGAGGTCCTGCCGTACCCGGCGCCGGAGACGGTGAGCTTCCCCGTCGCGGGCGATCCACGCGTCGCCGCGACGAGCACCCACTACTGGCGCGCGGGCGACTACGTGCAGGGCGTGCGCACGACTACGCTGCCGCGCGCACGCCGCGCGGTGGTGAGCCTCGGCGTCGCGTTCAACGGCCTCACCTGCGACACGCTGCCGATGCGCATGCGCATCAACGGCACCGAGGTCGGCACCTTCACGATCACGCCCGGCACCCCACGCGTATCACCGACGTTCGACTTCTCTGCGATCACGGGCCCGAGCTTCACGCTCCGCTACGAGACGATGCGCCAAGTCGCGAGCGGCTGCGGTGCGGTGACCTTCGACGAGAGCACGTCGACGGTGCAGCTCCACCCGTGACGAGCCTGATGAGCACGAGCACGACGCGGACGACACGCACGACGCGGACGACACGCACGACGCGGACGACACGCACGACGCGGACGACGCGATCTGTCGCGTCGCGCGCCACGCGCCGAAACGAGTAGAGTCCGCGCGCCATGACGCCGCGGCACCTCTATCTGCACTACGTCACGCGGACGTCGGGGGAGCTGCGGCTCGGCCTCGGACGCGACGAGCTGGCGGAGCTCGTGGAGACGGAGCGTCGACGCGGCCTTCGCGCGGCTTCCCTCGCCGCGCCCTTCGAGCCGGGCACCTTCACGCTCTCCTTCGACGACGCGCACGCTTCGATCCGCGAGCACGCCGCGCCCGTGCTCAGCAGCCTCGGAGTCCCCGCCACGCTCTTCGTGCCCACCGGTTACGTCGGCACGAGCGCACGCTTCCTCGACTGGGACGACCTGCGCGCGTTGCGCGACGCGGGCTGGACGATCGGCGCGCACTCCGTGACCCACACACGCCCCGCGTGGCGGCTCTACGACGAGGACGAGGTCGCCCACGCGGCACGTCTGCGCGACGAGGCCGCGCGCAGCCGCGAGGAGCTCGAGCGACGCCTCGGCATCGACGTGACCCTCTACGCCTATCCCTTCGGCGAAGATCCACCGATCGCGCGCGAGGCGGTGCGCGCGGCGGGCTTCGCGCGCGGCTTCACGGTACGCGGATCGCTCGACTGGAGCGGCGATCCGCTCTCGATCCCACGCCTCGACGCGCTCGCGGAGCGTCGCGTCGAGCACGCGCCTCCGGGCGAGCCGCCCACCGCGATCAGCGTCGTGGTGCCCGCGTACGAGCGCGCGGAGATCCTCGCGGAGGTCGTCACGCGGCTCGCGTCGCAGACGTACCCGAAGGATCGCTACGAGGTGCTCGTGGTCGACGACGGATCCGAGAGCGATCTGTCGCCGATCTTCGCGGAGATGCCGGAGAACGTGCGGCTCCTGCGGCCCAAAGGCGTCGACGGAACGTTTCGCGCGGGCCAGGCACGTCAGTACGGCGCCGACCACGCGCGCTTCGATCACCTCGCGTTCCTCGACGCCGACGTCGCGGTCGGCCCCGACTTCCTCTGGCACCTCGACTGGGTGCACCGCCGCGAGCCGAGCACCGTCGTGCTCGGGTACTTGAGCGGCTACAACCTCCACGACCTCGGCTTCGTACACACCCTCGACGACGTGCGCGGACGCGACCTCGACGCGCTCGCGGTGATCCCGGATCGCTCGCGCGAGCCGACCCTTCGCGCGTGCCTCGACAACCTCGACTGGCTCTCCGATCCGTGGACGCTCTGCTACACGGGCAACCTCTCGCTGCCCAAGGCGCTGCTCGCGCGCATCGACGGGTTCGCGCGCGACTTCACCGGTTGGGGGCTCGAGGACGTCGACCTCGGCTATCGCCTCCACCGCGCGGGCGGGCGTTTCGTCTTCTCGCGTTGGGCCTTCGGCGCGCACCTCGTCGACGTGCACGAGCCGACGCCGCGCAACCCGTTCCGCAAGGCGCGCCCGACCCTCGGCGACTTCGACGGCTACCTGCGCAACCTCGCGCTCCTCGAGCGACGCGCGAGCGAAGGCTCGGACGAGGAGCTCCGCGCGTTCGTCGAGCGCTCACGGCACGACGTCGACGAGACCTGCGCGCGCCCGAGCACGGTGGGCATCGAGCTCGGCGGCGCCTCGCGCGTTCGTTCGCGTCATCACGCGCTCCTGCACCGCATGCAGCCGGGTGGAGTCTCCACCGAAGAGCTGCTCGATCGCGTCGCGTACGCGGCGAAGGTGGGCGCACGTTCGATCTACCTGCTCGGCGGCGAGCCTGCGGAGCACGACGGATTCCTGCGTGTGCTCCGCGCCGCGAAGGCGACGGGAGCGTGGGTGTCGATGCAGACGCTGGGGCACGCGTTCGAACGCGAAGGGCTCGCAGAAGAAGCGCGCCAGGCTGGCCTCGACGGCGCGGTCATCGTCGTGACGGCGTTCGACGCGACGATCCACGACGCGCTCCACGAGCCACAGGAGGGGAGCGCGTACGTCGCGTTCCTCGCCGGCTACGAGGCGCTGCGCGCGTCGACGATCGAGCTCGCGGCGCGGGTGATCGTGGACGAACGATCGGTCGAAGCGCTGCCCGCGACGCTCGCGCGATTGCGCGCCGACGGCGTGAAGATCGACGAGGTCTGCGTGACCGATCCGTCGCTCGAAGCCGCCGTGCGCGCGGAGGGTTTCGAGCCCGTGCCCGCGCGCCCGTGAGTCGCGCCATGAGGTGCGTCGTGAGTCGCGCCGGGATCAGCGCGACGGCGCCGTCGTGCGCGCCGCTTCGTCGGCGTCGTTCGTCGCTTCGTCGTCGGCCCGCGGGGTCAGCCGCGGACCATCGTCGACGTCGTTCGCGGTCGCACGCGAATCGAGTGGCGCCGGCGTCGAATCGCTCGAAGCGCGCGGTGCGTCTTCGGCACGACCCTCCGAGCCCTCGTTCGCGCTTCCCACGTTCGAGTTCTCGACCGCGTTCGGCGACGCGTTCTCCACCACGTTCGGCGCCGCGTTCTCCACCACGCTCGGCGCCGCGTTCTCCACCACGCTCGGCGCCGCGTTCCCCGCCGCGTTCGGCGACGCGTTCTCGCCTGCGTTCTCACCAACGGGCGGACCGTCCTCGCCTTCGCTCGGCGGCGCGCTTCCTTCGGGAGCACTCGAGCCCTCCGAAGGAGCGCCGTTCTCCTCCAGCGCGGCCGGCGTCTCGCCCGCCGCTTCGCTCGCCGCCGCCTCTTGCTCCGCCGCCTGGATCGCCTCGATCGTCGGCGTGTCGAGCGCCACCCACGGCGCGTACGTGACCGTCTCGGTGCCCGCTTCGCCGAGCCCTTGTCCCGCGGCCGACAGCCCCGGCGCGAGCCGCTCCAGCGCCGCCTCGAGCCAGCGCTCGAACTGCGCGTTCATCGTCGGCGACACCACGTGCGCGGCGCCCGGCTCCTCCACCCACTCCACTTCGTAGCCGAGGCCTCGGAGCCGCTCCACGAGCTGCCGCGTCGGCTCGATGCGCACCACTGGATCGGCGTCCCCGTGGATCGCGCGGATCGGCACGCGCCGCATCGGCGGCACCTCGTCCGGCACCAGCGGCGGCGGCAACCAACCCGCGATCGGCAGCGCGACGTCGACGTGCTCGGGATGCAGCATCGCGAGCGAGTACGTGAGCATCGCGCCCTGCGAGAAGCCCGCCACGATCACCTTGCCCTGCGAGGGCCGCACGGTGCGGAAGTGCGCGATCACCTGCGCGAGCTGATCGGCGCGTCGACGCAGCGTGTCCGCCATCACGTCCGCGCGGTTCTCGGTCACGCTCAGCGGCAGCCACGTGAAGCCGCTCCCGAGCGGCTTGGGCGCGCGCGGCAAGATCAGCCGCATCGGCGTCGGCGCACCCGCGAACGGACCGCCCGGCACCCGCGGGCGATCGCCGCGTCCGTGCAACATCACGACGAGCGGCAGCTCGGCGTCGAAGGGCACGTGGCCGAGCACCACCTCGAGCACGTAGAGCCCCGCCACGCGGTGCTCGCGCGCCTGCACGCCTTCGACACCGTCGGGCAGCGGCTCCCCCGCTTGTTCCGGATCGGCGGCCTCGGTGAGCGGCGGGGCGCCCGGGGCGCGAGGAGGCGCGACCGGAGAGGCCGCCCCGATCAGCACGCTCTCGAGCGGCACGTCGCGCGAGACGGGCCAGCCGACCTCCACGACCGGACGCGGTCGCGGCGAAGGACGCTCGGTCGCACGGCTCCCACACGCGAGCAGACACACCAACGACCACGACGCGAAGCGCACGCGCGAAGCCTACCGTGCGGGGTCGGCAGCGTCGAAGTCGACGCGTACGGAGATCGCCGACACACGGTCGCGCTCACACACGATCACGGGCTCACGCTCACGCACGGTCACGGACGCACGGTCACGGACGCACGGTCACGGACGCACGAGCGCGCACGACGACCGGGTACGAGCGCGCGATCAGTCCAGGCGCTCGACCGTGAAGCCCGCCTCGCGCAGCTTCGCGAGCAGCCCTTCGGCGCCGAGCACGTGCGACACGTCGAGCGCGAAGAACGCCGTGCCCTGCTCGATCTCGCGCCGCATCTTCGTCAGCCACTCCGTCCGCCGCCGCGCGAGCGTGCGCACCAGCGCGGGCGCCAGGCGACGCACCTCGGGGTCGTCGAGGAGCTGCGAGATCTGGATCTCGTCGCCGTCGAGGTAGGCCTGCCGCATCGCGGTCAGCCGGTGATCGGTGCCTTGGCGATCGTCGACCATCCGCGTCCCGAGCGCGACGAACTGCGAGTCGGGCACCGTGCCGAGCAACTGCAGGTCGGCGACCACGGTGTCGAACGACTGCAGCTCGCGCCCCCGCTCGATCACGTAACGCACGAAGGTCGTCTCCATCGGCTCGGGCGCGTCTTGCTCGAGGCCTTCGCGCCGCGCGCGCTCGAGCGCCATCACGGAGTAGAAAGGCCGCGCGCCGCGGAGCTGCTCGACCGGCGTCACGAGCCGCAGCTCTTCGGTCAGCGCGTGCCAGACGCGCGCGGGGAAGAGATCCGCCGCGCTCCCCCGCCGCAGCTGGAGCGCGCGCTGCACGTCGTCGGGCTCCGGCGTGGTCGGATCGAACGCGACGTACACCACGCGCGCCTGATCGAGCAGGTCGAGCCGATGCGCGGGGAACGCCTGGTCGAACGAGACGCCGCTCGTCAGCGTCGCGAAGATCAAGGAAGGCGGCGCACCTTCCGCGCTGCGCACCGCGTAGAGGAAGGGCTCGCGCACCGCTTCGACCGGACGCGGTGGGGGCGTCACCTCGGCGCCTTCGGTCGGCTCGGGCGGCGGTGGCGGCGGTGGCTCGTCGCTCGCCTCGTACACCGGCACCGGGTGAGACGGAGACGCGCACGCGGCGAGGAGCGCGAGCACGAACCAGCGAATTGCCGTTCTGGAGCCGACCGCAGGTCGACCGACCCGCGGCAACGTGAGCGTCGCCGTCAGGCGACCGAACCAGCGAATTGCCGTTCTGGAGCCGACCGCAGGTCGAGCGACCCGCGGCAACGTGAGCGTCGCCGTCAGGCGACCGAACCAGCGAAACGACGGCTTCATGCGCGCGACGATCGCCAAGCGCCGGGGCGCACGCAAGATCCCCGTGCGCGCGGGTCAACCCGCGGTGTGGTCGGCGCGGGTCAACCCGCGGTGCCGAAGAGCCGGTCCGGCAACGGCGTGAGCGACGCGTAGTTCTTCGCGAAGTCGTCCTGATGGTGCACGTGGTGCTTCTTCGTCAGGAAGTTGATCGGACCGCCGAAGGGCAACACCAGCCCCGAATGAATCACGATGTTCAGGTTCGAATAGACGAAGAACACGATTTGAAACGTGATCACGTGGATCGGACCGACCGCGACGATGCACGCGAAGAGCAGCCCGAGCCCGAGCAGGAGCTCGATCGGATGCTGGAAGAAGCTCTCGAGCGTCGAGGGGTTTCGCGCGCGGTGGTGCACGCCGTGCACGAAGCGCATCGCCTTCTTGTGGTGCAGCGCGCGGTGCAGGAAGTAGTAGAGGAAGTCGTAGAGCATCAGGATGCCGACGCTCTGCAGCGCGATCGTCCACCACGGCGTCGGAGCGTCGTGGAAGAGGCGATCGAAGAAGAAGTACGTCGGCGCGATCACCGCGACGAGCGAGAGCGTCGAGATGATCGCCATCGTGCGCAGCCGCTCCGCGCGCTCGACCTTGATCGCGGGCCGCGCGCTGATGCGCCGATGGGCGAAGCGCGGCGAGTGGTACGCCCACGCGAGCACCGCGAGCAGGATCGTGTTGACCGCCAGGGTCGCCCCGACGAGCGCGTAGAAGCCGATCATCGTCGCGGACCTTAGGCCGCGTTCCGCACGATCGGCAGCCGTTTCGTGTGGAACCTCAGGGACGGAGCACGAAGCGTCACGTGCGCTGGCCGAAGCGACGTCGGCGAACGGCGGGGTCAGCCGCCGCGGACTCACCGCGGACCGTTCGCTGGAGCGCACCAACCGAACGAGGAATCCTTCGCGGACCGCACCCACATCCGGCGCTCGCGTCACGTGCGACCGTCGCCCGCGCGTCGGTCGCACGTGCGCTCTTGCGTGGGCTCAGATCCCGAACCGTTTGCGGAGCGCCAACGCCGGCAGCACCCCGACCTCGCGTCCTTCTTCGCGACCGCGCCGCAGGAGCACCATCGTCGGCACGCTCTCGACGAGGAAACGACGCGCCAGGTTCGGGCGGTGGTCCACGTCGACCCGCACCACCACGAGGTGCCCCGCACGTTCCGTCGCGAGCTTCTCGAGCTCGATCCCGAGCAGGCTCGACGGACCGCTCCAAGCCGCCCCGAGCCACACGAGCACCGGCACCGGCGAGGTCGCCATCGCGTCGAGCACCGACTCCGCTTCCACCGGCAGCACCTGCGTGACCGGCGTCAGCGGCTGCTGGCACTTCGCGCAGCGCGAGCGATCCGCGAGTCTCGCCGCGGGCACTCGGTTCTTCGCCGCGCACGCGAGACACGTCACCACCAGTCGCACGTCGCTCGCCCCGAGCGTGGTCGAGCTCGACGACGGTGGTGGCGGCGGCGCGGACGAGAAGCGCGTCGGACGCGTGTCGTCCTCTTCGCGCGCCGAGCGTGGCGCCGGCGGCACGATCGGCATCGGCTCGAACGTGCTCCCGCTCGCGACGCTCGCGCTCGAAGCCTTCGTCGTCCCACGCGTCGCGTCCGGGTGCGCCGTCGTCACCTTCGACTCCGCCTTCGAAGCCGAAGCGGACGCCTTCGGGGCGCTCGACGTCGGCTTCGTCGCACCGACGGCACCACGGGCCTTCGCGTCGCCCGTCCCCCGCTGCTCCGCCTTCGCATCGCGCGCCCCGGGTGTCACGATCTCCACCCGACGCTTGGACGCATCGCCCTCGGCGCGTTTCTCCGTCTTGCCGATCCAGAAGAATTTCTTCATCGCGTCACCGGCTGCCGTTCCCTCGCCACGCCTTCGCGCGCTCGATCACGCCTCTCGCACGCGCGAGGAACGGCTTCGTCCCGCGCGACGCGAGCGGCGCGAACGCGCGCTCCAACGTCGCGAGCTCTCGCGTCGACAAACCGATCGTGGCGGCGCGCACGTTCTGGGCGGCTTGCGCGGCGGAGCTCGCGCCCACGATCGCCGCCGTCACGCCCGGCTGGTGCAGCACCCACGCGAGCGCGATCTGGCCGAGCGTCGCGTCGTGGGCCTGCGCGATCGGATCGACGACCCGCGCGAGCGCCTGCGCGATCCGCGCGCGGCTGCGGGTCGAGAAGAGCGGCGTGCCCGCGCGCCAATCGCTCGGCGGATACGAGCGATCCGGGCCGTGCGCGCCCGTGAGCAGACCCTGCGCGAGGGGCGAGTACGCGAGGAAGCCCGCGCCCACCGCCTGCGCGGCATGGAGCGACGCGCGCGCGCCGAGCTCGAGCAAGCTCAGCGAGCTCTGCAAGCTCGCGAGCGGGATCGAACCGAGCGCACGTGCAGCCTCCGCGACGTCCTCGGGCGAGAAGTTCGACACCCCGATCGCGCCCACGCGTCCGGCGCGGTGCAGATCCGCGAGCGCACCCATCGTCTCCGCGATCGGCACGTGGGGATCGCGGTGGTGGACCTGCACGAGCGCGAGACGTTCGAGCCCGAGCCGCTCGCAGCTCGTCTCCACGTCGCGGATCACGCTCTCGGGTCGGCTGTCGCGACGCACGACGAGCTCGCGGCCATCCACCTGCGCGACGAAGAGCACGTCGCCCCGTGCGTCCTCCCAGCGGAGGCCGACCTTCGTGTAGACCTCGGGCCGCTCGTTCGCCGGCAGCTCCGCGAGCAAACGCCCGACCGCCCGCTCGGAGCTCCCGAAGCCGTAGAGCGGCGCGGTGTCGATCGCCCGCAGCCCCTCGCCGACGCAGGCCCGCAGCAGCGCCACGTCCTCGTCGAGGGAGCGCACGGCGAAGCCCATCGCGCCGAGCACGACGGCGGAAGGCTCGAGCGCAGTCGCGCCCAAGCGGTGACGAGGTAGGCCCACGGAGCACCCGTTTTGACCTCCGTCTGCGTCCACGTCCAGGGAACCGGTCGGGTCGAAATGGAAACGTTCCCGCGAATCGGTCCATATCTATCTGGATCTACGAGCGTTTTCGCTTGCATGGCGAACCGCACTCACACGCGCGACGTCCATTCCCTACCCCAAACGAACGAGAAGCCTCCTCGCATCACGCCGGCAGGGCGCGGACATCTACTTCGTTTGAACGAGGGACACCCGTTCAGTCGCCCCCGACGCGGAGGCGAAGACGTCACGAACGGAAGCGCGGGAAGCACACGCGGAAGGAAGCAGCACCTCCGATCGGCTGCTAGGCTCGTCCAGTAATGGCGGAACGGTTGCCGCGCGCGTTCGGCGACTACGTGCTCGAGCGACGCCTGGGGGTCGGCGGAATGGCCGAAACCTTCGTGGCGCGTCGTGGCGCGACGCGTCAGCACGTCTGCGTCAAGCGTGTGCTGCCGGCGTTCTCGAGCGACCGCGAGTTCGTGATGCAGTTCGAGCGCGAAGCGCGCCTCGCGGGCCGACTTCGCCACAGCAACGTGGTCGGCGTGGTCGACTTCGGCGCGGTCGAGGGCGAGCTCTTCCTCGCGCTCGAGCTCGTGGAAGGCGTCGATCTGCGCGCGCTGCTCTCGAGCCAACCGCAGCGACGGCTGCGTGAGGACGTCGCCGCGCTCGTCGCGCTCGATCTCGCGTACGCCCTCGAATACGCGCACGGCGAGCAGGTCGTGCACCGCGACGTGACGCCCTCGAACGTGCTGCTCAGCGTGCGCGGCGAGGTGAAGCTCGCCGACTTCGGCGTCGCCAAGGCGCTCACCACCTCGACGCTCCCGACCGCGAGCGGCTTCCTCAAGGGCAAGGTGCCGTACATGGCGCCCGAGCAGATGAAGGGCGGCGCGATCGACGGCCGCACCGACGTCTTCAGCTTGGGCGTGACGCTCTTCGAGATGCTCGCCGGACGTCGCCCCTTCGTCGGCGCGCACGACGTCGAGGTGATGATGCGTGTGCTCGCGGGCGAGCGGCCGCGGCTGTCCGAGCTGGCCCCCGGCACCTCGCTCGAGTCGCTGATCGACGCGACGCTCGCGGTCGATCACGCGCGCCGCCCGACCACCAGCGACCTCGTCCAAACGCTCGCACCGCTCGTGGGTCCAGGCTCGCGGCAAGAGCTCGCGCGCCTCGTGCGCGCGGCGTTCGGCGCGGAGGTTCCCGAAGGCGAGCGCGACACCGCCTTCGCGCCCGCGCTGGTCGCGGTGCCGCGCGTGGACGATTCGGGATCGCGGTTGCCGAGCGGGCCGAGCGGATCCGCTGGGTCGGCGGGGTCAGCCGCCGACAGATCCGTCGTGCCGAGCACCGTCGTCAGTCGCGGCGTCCCCGCCGGTGCGCTCGACTTCTCGACCGGGTCGGCGGGGTCAGCCGCCGACTTGCAGGCGACCGCACCGCAGCGACCGCTCGCGCTCGACGGCGGCGCCGCCCCGCTCGCGGCCACCGCTGCCGCGCGCCCCGGGTTGTTGGTCGGCGTCTCGGACGGTGGCCAAGCCGTGGTCGGTGCGGGCAGCCCGGCGATCGTGGGCAGCCCGGCGATCGTGGGC